>Ga0315288_10009245_pt1 | contig 12422 bp, 9 predicted proteins | sample YL17G11_20_MG_FD_203454 | JGI IMG/M metagenome (GOLD analysis project Ga0315288, IMG submission 203454) | Sediment microbial communities from Yellowstone Lake, YNP, Wyoming, USA - YL17G11_20 | ecosystem: Environmental > Aquatic > Freshwater > Lake > Sediment | place: USA: Wyoming | collected...
CGCACGGCAACCCCAGAGAGCGTTATCAATTCCTCGATGCGATCACGCGTCGTGCCCGGTTGCGGCGACACGATCGCGCGCGCGTCTCTCAGCAGCGCGTTAAACAAGCTCGACTTGCCCACGTTTGGCCGGCCCGCGATGGCCACCGCCGCGCCCTCGCGATACAGACGCCCCGTCTCGGCCGTGGCGAGCAATTCGAGCATGCGTTCGCGCACGCCGATCAGGCTTTGACGCAGCCCTTCATCCACGAGGTCCGGCAGGTCCTCGTCAGGGAAATCCACTGCCGCCTCGATGCGAGCCAGCGTGTCGACGAGCGCGGTTTTCATCTCGTTGATCGCCTTTGAAAGCGCCCCTGACGCGGCCGCAGCAGCAGCGCGCAGACCCGCCTTGGTTCGCGCCTGGATCCGATCGATGACGGCTTCCGCCTGAACGAGATCGATGCGCCCATTCAGGAAAGCGCGCTGCGTGAACTCGCCGGGCTCGGCCAAACGCGCCCCATGAATGAGCGCCTGTTCGAGCACGGCGCCCAACGGCCCCGCGCCGCCGTGGCAGTTGATCTCGACGACGTCCTCGCGCGTGTAACTGTGCGGCGCCCGCATGACGTGCAACAGGACTTCGTCGATCACGTCTCCGTGTTCATCCACGACGTGTCCGTGAAAGACGCGCCTCTTCGACGCGGCAACATCGCGGCCGCTCGTTGAGCGGAACACTCGGCGAACAATCGCAACAGCGTCCTTTCCGCTGAGCCGCATGATGCCAATGCCGCCCTCGCCGGGCGGCGTCGAAATGGCCGCGATCGTGTCATCGAGACCCCGAAGCATAGAGACAACTATCCTTTTCCCAAGCTCGTTCCCAAGTTCAACTTGGGAACGAGCGGACAGGTTCCCGTGTCTTCAGTCTATCTCTTTCAGGCGCGGGTTGCGAGAGTCGCAAAAGTTCACACGGCCAGCACGCCGTTCTCGATATCGCGGATGAGTGACTTGATCAGCTCGATTGACTCGATGGGAAATCCCCATTGGGTGGCTTGCCGTTCGCTGAGCAGGTCGTACAACTGCGGAAGAACGAGCATGTCGCACGCCATCTCGCTCGGCAACGAACGCGCGATGAACGTGTCCTCGTCGAAGGTCTCGAAGAAGCTCTGCAGGCCCCGTTCCGCCGCGCCGCCGACGGCCCCGAAGTCCTGCCCGTAGATGTGCAGCGAACTGCTATAGTCGGCGTAGCTCCCGACACGCGTCTCACGCCCGGATTTTTCCGCGATCTGCCGCGCCAACACCGCCTGCAGGAACGTTATCGCGATAACGTTATCTCCCCACGCCTTGTACAGGTCGCGCGAACGCCACATCGTGTTCATGTTCAGTACGAGGTTCCCCTCGGCGTCCTCCGGACAGCGCAATTGCATTTCGCGCAAACATGGAATGTCCTCTTTCAAAAAGGGATCGAGGTTTGGGACCGACGTGGTCGCTACGGCGCGCCGCGTGTACGGCGTGCGGCTGACGCGGTCGATTGCAATCGCGATTTGATCCACCGAAGAACCATTGGCGTCGGGATGCGCGAACAGCCGCTGGTGATAGGTGTAGGGCCACTCTTGCGTCGACAGCTCGCCGTCAATGGCCGCCTTCAGCTTGTCGAACGGCACGACGCGGTAATCCTTGATGCCCATGATCTCCGCGATATACACCCCGATTTCGCAAAAGGAAACCGGCGGGAACCGGGGCTGTGCGAAGGGGTCTTTCACCTCGATCAATACGCGTGCGTCGCGGCTTGGAGGATCGATGTAGTTCCCGGAGTCATCCTTCCGGTCATATTCAGTCCGGATCGCGAGACCATGCTCCCACACGGCCTTCATGGCCCGGAAATAGGCCTGAGGAACCGATTCCCCCACGACGTGCAACGTCGGTATCCGCCCGCACTCGCCCCTGTTTCCACTCATGTCAGGCCAGTCCTTCCGTCTTTCACCCTGAATTCGGCAATTGGAGCCAAGGGGGCTTGTCCAAGCAATGGACGGAGTGGACGCTATGGACAGAGTGGACAGAACCTCTAAAGCGAATCCTTTTAGTGTCCACATCGTCCACGAGGCCCATGCCGTCCACCATGTCGAAAAGCACCTTCAATCTTAGCTGCCGAACCTGGGTTCATGAGCCGCATCCTACCTGAGTCAGCAGACAAGAAAACATGCCGCTCGTTCCCAAACCGAACTCGGGAACGAGCGGAAAAACACCCCCCATCAGGCCCTAGTTGCAGAGCTCGAAAACGCCGGCCCCACCCATGCCGCCGCCGATGCACATGGTGACCACGCCGTACTTCACGCCGCGCACCTGCATCTCACGGATGAGTTGCGTCGACAGCTTGGAGCCGGTGCAGCCGAGCGGGTGGCCCAGTGCGATGGCGCCGCCGTTGACGTTGACCTTCTCCGGGTCGAGCTTGAGCTCGCGCATGACAAGCAGACACTGAGGCGCGAACGCCTCGTTGTGCTCAAAGAGGCCGACGTCTTCCACCTTGATGCCAGACAGTGCGCAGGCCTTCGGAATGGCCTCGAGCTGCGCCGGACCTAGATACTTCGGGGAACCGGCGGCCACGTTGTAGCCGAGCACCTTCGCGAGTGGTTTCACGCCGTACTTCTTCACGGCGTCTTCACTCATGAGACAGACCGCGGACGCGCCATCGCTCATCTGGCTCGAGTTGCCGGCGGTGCAGACGCCGTACTTCTTGCCCGGCCCGGCGAAGGCCGGCTTGAGCGCCGCCAGGCCTTCGAGGGTGGTGTCGCGCCGCGGGCCTTCATCGGTGTCGAAGATGATTTTGCCATTGGCGGTTTCGACCTCGAGCGGAACGATCTGTGATTTGAACTTGCCCTTGTCGATGGCCTCGATGGCGCGCATGTTGCTCCGTAGCGCCCACTCGTCGCATTGCTGGCGGGTGATGTTGAAGTCGCGCGCCACGTTGTCCCCGCAATTGCCCATGCTGATATACACCTCCGGGTGTTCGCAGGTCATGACAGAATCCGGTGCGAACTTGACGCCCGTCATGGGGATCAGGCTCATCGATTCGACGCCGCCCGTGATGGCCACGTCGAAACAGCCGCAGCGAATCTTCGCGGCGGCGATGTGCATGGCCTCAAGGCCGGACGAGCAGAACCGGTTGACCGTCAACGCCGGCACGCTTTCAGGCAGGTCCGCGGCGACGCCTATGATGCGGGCGAAGTTCATGCCCTGTTCGCCTTCAGGAAAGGCACAGCCTATGACCATATCATCAATCTTGTCGGCGGAGATCCCAGCGCGAGCCACGGCCTCTTTCACTACAGCAGCTCCCATCCGGATCGGGTTCTCGAGCGCCAATGTGCGCCTGGCTTTGCCAATCGCGGTACGCACCGCGGATACGATGTAAACGTCACGCATGATTCATATCCTCCTTCATCACGGATGCCCCGCCCGTTCCCAAGTTCAACTTGGGAACGAGCGGAAAGTCCTTAGTTACGCAGCGGCTTGTTGTTCATCAGCATGTACTGGATGCGTTCTTGGCTCTTCTGCATGCCGCACAGGCTCAGGAACGCCTCGCATTCGAGATCGAGTACGTCCTGTTCGGTGATTGGGGTCCCCGGCATCCGATCGCCGCCCGTGAGAATGTGGGCGATCTTCATGGCGATTACGGCATCGTGCTCCGACGCCCATCCGGACTCGGTCATGTTGTAGAGGCCGGCGCGGAAGGCCGCGCGAACCGGTTCGCCGCGCGCGACCAGGCGCGCGGGCAGCGGCGGCTTGTAGCCGCCTGCAACAAGCCCGCGGCACACCTGTTTCGCGCGCTGCACCTGCTGATCCCAGTTCGCGTGCACGATATCGCTCTCGGCGAGATGGCCCAACTCGACTAGCTCGGCCCCGCTCGTGCTGACCTTCGCCATGGCAATGCTTTCGAAGGCGCGGCGCACGTAAGGATACGGATTCGCGTCCTGCACGCCCGACGGCACGTAGCTCAGGGCGCGCCTCAGCATCTCCTTGGTGCCGCCCCCGGCGGGGATCACGCCTACGCCCGCTTCGACCAGGCCGCCGTACGTCTCGCCGGCGATGACGGCCTTGGCGCCGTGCATCGCTATCTCGAGGCCGCCGCCGAACGTGTAGTGATGCGGTGCGGTAACCACCGGGCCCCGGCAGAACCGCATTGACATGTTGGCGCCCTGAAAGTCCGTGATCATCTTACGGAGGCTATCCCAGTCATTGCCGTTGATGTACATCAGCACCAGCATCAGGTTCGCACCCGCCGAGAAGTGCGGACCTTGGTTGGCCACGACCATGCCGTCGAACTGGCCCTCATTGACCAGCCGCACGCCTTCGGCCAGCATCTCCACGAGGCCCGGCCCCACGACGTTCATCTTGCAGTGGAACTCGCAGCAGACGATGCCGTCGCCGAGATCGATCAGGCTGGCGTCGTCATTGCGCTTGATTTCCGCGGCCGCGCGGAGGTCGTCAAGGATGATCACGTTCCGCATCGCCTGAACCGGCTTGTATGACTTCGAGGCGAGATCGAAGTAGCATTTCTTTCCGTTCACCGTCTTGTAGAAGGCATCCGCGCCCTTTTCTTTCATCGCAACGGCGATGGGCGGCAGCTTGAGGCCGTCGGCCACCATGCGGTCGCACACGTAGTTGAAGCCTAGGGTGTCCCATGCCTCGAATATGCCCTGCTCCCATGCAAAGCCCCACTTCAACGCGCTGTCGATGTTTGCGATGTCGTCAGCTATCTCCGGGATGCGGTTCGCGGCGTAGATGGCCGCGTTCGCGAAGACCTTCCACAAGAACTTGGAGCCTTTGTCCTCGCTCGCGTGCATGATCTTTACCTTCTCGGCGAGACCCTTCGCTTTCTTGGCCGCGCCGATGCAGTCGAAGAGCGGCTTCACCTGCGGGACGTACTCGATCGTCTTTGTGTCGAGCGAGAGGATGACCGGTTTGCCCTTCTCGTCTCTTTGGTCGGTCTTCTTGAAGAACCCCGAGCCGGACTTCGCGCCGTAGTATCCCTTTTCGAGCATCTTCGTCAGCCAGTCCGGCGAAAACAGCAGGTCCCGCCGCTCGTCGTTCGGGCAGCCGTCGTAGACGTTCGCAACGACGTGCACGAACGTGTCCATGCCCACGAGGTCGCCCGTGCGGAAGGTTGCCGAAGAGGCGTGGCCGATCACCGGCCCGGTAAGTGCGTCAATCTCCTCGAACTTCAGGTCAAACTCGGGCTTGGTCATCTCGTGCATGATGTACGACATCATGAACGTCAGGATGCGGTTTGCGACGAAGTTCGGCGTATCCTTCGCGTATACGATGCCCTTCCCAATCACGTTCTCGCCGAAGTCCGCCATGGCCTCGACGACCTCCGGCAGCGTGTCCGGGCCTCGGATGATCTCGAGGAGTTTCAAGTAGCGCGGGGGATTGAAGAAATGCGTGCCGACGAAATGCCTGCGCATGTCCGCGTCCATCGCGTCCACCATCGAGGCAATCGGAATCCCGCTCGTGTTCGTGCTGACGATCGACCCCTTCGACCGGAACTGCGACACCTTCTCAAACACGGCCTTCTTAATCTTGAGGTCTTCCTTGACGACCTCGCAGATCCAATCGCAGTCCGCGATCTTCGCAAAATCGTCGTCGAAGTTCCCGATCTCGATGAGGTCCACGTTCGACTTCAGGTATACCGGCGACGGCTTGGTCTTCAGGAGCGCGGCCTTGCTGCTCGCCGCAAAACTGTTTCGCTTTTCCCTGTTTCCCTTGTCCTTGTCTGACAGGTTCGGAGGCACGATATCCAGCATGAGAGTTGGAATCCCGCAATTGGCAAGATGTGCGGCGATCGCGCCTCCCATGACCCCCGACCCCAAGACAGCAACACGTTTGATTTGCCTCATGGCTTCAGACCTCCTTCCACATTACTGACCCCTGCACTACCATACGAGCTTTTTGGAGAACTTGTCCGCTCGCATGATCTCCAAAAAAACCATCTTACACCCTTTCCGCAAGGCGGTCAAGGCTATGATCCTGCAATGGATCTCCAGCGGCTATCAACAGCCGAGGGCCACTGTTCCACACTCCTCGCGCGGGCTGCCGGAGGAAGAGAGGCTTGAGGCTCTGTCTGACCCGTCCGACGAGTCCGGCAAGTCCGACGGCGAGACGCACCCACACCCATAGCCTGAAGGCTGGAAACGGTAGGTTCCACGGTGCGGCAGCGAACGTTGCACGGAAAACGCGGCATTTGGTATAGTATGCGGCGGTCTCGTGACCTTGGGTTGTGCCGAGTGCTCATATGAGCGACCTCCATCGCGGCACGTTCTGCACGAGGCGCGTCCCCGGCGAGATACGCAGGAGTAATGTGCGCCGGGGCAGACCCTCGAGAGGAAAAGATGTGGTCGAGCGCACGTTCGTGATGATCAAGCCCGACGCGGTGGGTCGCCGCCTCTGCGGCGAGATCATCCGTCGTTACGAGGCCAAAGGACTGCGGCTGGCCGGCATGAAAATGCAGATCATCTCGACGGAACTCGCGGAACGGCACTACGCGGAACACGTAGGCAAGCCGTTTTTCCCGGGGCTCGTGGAGTTCATCACGTCTGGGCCGACGGTCCAGATGGTGTGGGAAGGACTGGAAGCGGTTAGCGCCGTGCGCAAGATGAACGGCGCCACGGATTGCCGCAAGGCCGGCATCGGGACGATCCGAGGCGATTTAGGGTTGAACACGCGGAATAATCTCGTGCATGCGTCGGACTCGATCAAGACCGCGCGGCGCGAGATTGCGCTATACTTCCGCGAGGACGAACTATGGGATTACCCGATGCCCGACGGGCATTGGTTGGTCGATGCCTGAGGCGGCGTCGGCCCTGAGAAGAAGGCAAAGGAGGAGAGCACATGGCGGGTGGACGCAAGGTCCGGCGCGCGAAAATCGCCAAACATAAACGGAAGAAGAAACGTCGCGCCAATCGTCATAAGAACAAGTAGCAGCCGCTGGTCTCGGGCCACCTGTCCGACGAAGGTGAGGGTGTCTTTTCCTTTTGACGCAACAACGCTTATAGTTCCGTCAACCGGTTCCTTCAGGGCTGGCCCCAACGACTGGGGCCGACTCTTTGCGGTGGCGCACAAGACGACGGCCCACGGAGAAAAGTCGATGTCAGATGAAGAGTCCAGGATCTTTGTGGACGAGGATTGGAAAGCAAAGGTCCAACGCGAAAAGGAAGAAGCGAAGAAGGCTGCCGAAGAGCAGCCTGAACAGCCTGTCGAGGAGGCGAAGCCGCCCGAAGGCGCATCCTTCGAGGCGCTCATCTCAAGCTTGACGATGCAGGCCATGGTGGCGCTTGGCGTCATGGCGCCCAAGGATGCCAAGGAGGTCTTGGTTGACCTGACTGAGGCCAAGTACCTCATCGACATGCTGATGATGCTCCGCGACAAAACGAAAGGGAACCTCACGCCCAAGGAGCAGGGGTTCCTCTCCGAAACGCTCGCTGAGCTTCAGCAGGGATATGTGGTGCGTTCACAACAGGTCCAAGAAGCGGCGTTGCGCAATGCCGGCGTGATGCCTCCTGACGTGACGCTCCCGGAGGCCTAAGCAGGGGCATTTTGGATTTTGGATTTTGGATTTTGGATTGTGATTCGGATCTAGAGTCTCAATCACGGCGCCGAAGTCGCGTCGGCATTGTAACGCCGAGAGTCGGCATTGCCACTCCTCGCGGCGTTGCCTAGAGCGATACGAATCCAAAATCGAAAATCCAAAATCCAAAATAGGATGGGTTTGCCATGCCCGCGTATGTGATCGTCGGAATGCAATGGGGAGACGAAGGTAAAGGCAAGGTCGTCGACTACCTCACGCAGTATGCCGACGTTGTGGTCCGCCATCAGGGCGGCAACAACGCCGGCCATACCGTCGTTGTCGACGGCAAGCAGACGGTGCTGCATCTGATCCCGAGCGGCATCCTTCACGGCGGCAAGGTGTGCATTATCGGCAACGGCACCGTGCTGGACCCGGCCGTGCTGATCCAGGAACTGGAGGCGCTGAAAAGCGCCGGGCACACGTTGCCGGGCCGGTTTTTCATCTCGCACACGGCGCACGTCATCATGCCCTATCACAAGGTCCTGGATAAGGTCCAGGAGCGGTTCCGCGGCAAGAATCGCATCGGGACCACGGGCCGCGGGATTGGCCCGGCCTACGCCGACAAGGCGGACCGATTCGGCATTCGCCTTTGCGACCTGTTGAACGGCGAGGTCTTTCGCGACAAGCTCGCCGCCATTCTCGAATACAAGAACATGATCCTGACCAAGCTGTTCGAGGAACCGCCGCTCGATTTCGACTATATCTACAAGGAATACCACGAGTACGCGGAGGTCCTGCGCCCGTTTGCCGCCGACACCGTCGCGATGGTGCATGAGGCCGTTGCGGCGGACAAATGCGTGGTATGCGAAGGCGCACAAGGCACGATGCTGGACATCGATCACGGCACGTTCCCATACGTCACCAGCTCGACGACCGTGGCCGCGGGCGCATGTTCGGGCATCGGGCTGGGCGTCACGAAGGTCAAAGGCGTCATCGGCATCGTCAAGGCGTACACAACGCGCGTCGGCGAAGGACCGTTCCCGACGGAGCTGCGCGACCCCATCGGCGAACGGCTTCGCGAGAAGGGCCAGGAATACGGCGCGACGACGGGGCGTCCGCGGCGCTGCGGCTGGCTCGATTGCGTACTGCTTCGCCGCGCCGCCAGGATCAACGGCGCCACGCACATCGTCCTCACAAAGCCGGATGTCCTGGGCGGCATCGACCCGGTGCAGATCTGCACAAGCTATGAGATCGACGGCAAACGCACGCAGGAGTTCCCGTCCGACACGTTCGTGCTCAACCGCGCCAAGCCGATCTATGAAGCGGTCCCAGGTTGGAGCGAAGACATCTCCGCGTGCACGAGTTGGGATGACCTCCCTGCGAACGCGCGCGCGTATTTCAAGCGGATCGAAGAACTTGTCGGTGTGCCGGTGGCGACGGTCAGCGTGGGACCCGGCCGCGAGCAGACCATCGAGCGCATCGACCCCTTCAAGTAGATCCGCCTTCTCCGAAGGCGGTTGCATGGACCCAGATTCGGCAATTTGAGCCAATTGGACTTGCCCAAGTAGTAGACGGAGTGGACGTTATGGACAGAATGGACATCACCCAGCAGGTGAGTCTTTTCGGCGTCCATGCCGTCCACAAAGTCCACACCGTCCATCATTTCGAAAAGCGCCTTCAATCTTGACTGCCGAATCTAGGATGAAATGCAACCCGCCTGAATGGCCATACTGGCGGTGCAATAATCGACAGACGGCGGAGTTCCTCAATGACAACGCCCGTTTCGCATCACGCGCTCCCAAGTGTTTGCCTTTGTATTGTGCTCGCGGCCCTCTCAGGCTGTTTTGGCTCCGAACCTCCGCTGGCCCCGCATGAAGCCCTTGCAAAGGCCGCGGAACGCATCGACAAGATCCTTCAAGAAGATCGGGCCTACGGAAGTACTCCCGGGCCACCGGAACCCGCACAAACACCAAACAACCCCAGCGAGGTCACGTTTTGGTTCTACGCCCACCCGCTCATCTCGCCATTGTTGCTCGGCGAGCCACAAAAACGCGCCGCCTTCGCGAACGCGCATCCGGAAGTCACGCTGAACCCGCAGTTCATCGGCGACTGGAGTATCGCGATCCAGAAGTACACCGTGTCGCTCGCCGCGGGTGACCTGCCCGACATAGGCATGGTGAAACGCCCGTGGCTGGCGCGGCTGATCCCGTCGGGCCGGATCGCTCCTCTGGACGAGATCCTCCCGCCGGAATTCATCAAGGATTTCCGGACGCCGGTGCGGGACACGCTTTCAAGGAATGGACATCTGTACGCCCTTCCAGCGGATGGGTTCTGCAATATCCTCTATTACAACAAGAACATCGTTCAGGAACCCGCGCCCCGCACATGGGACGAGCTTCGAAGCCGGGCGAAGGAGGTCCTGAATCAGGCAAAGGGAGCGCAAGAGGGCATATATCCTATTGGATACACGCCGTTCCTCGAAGCCTTGTGGTCCGCTGGTGGTGAGGTATGCACGGATTCCGCAAGCAGTCTCACAAGTCCCGAGGCCGGCGAGGCCATCGACTTCATTGTGTCCCTCAGGCGGGATGGGCTCGCGCACCCCACCGGAATGCTCGACCCCAGTGCTGGAATGGACCTGTTCCTCCGCGGAAGAGTGGCTATGACGGTCGCATCAAGTGAGTTGCTGGGGCAGACGAAGAAGATCGCATTCCCCGCCGGCATCGCCCCCGTTCCCGGAAAGACGAAGCCCATTTCCATGCTCTCAGACAGTGCCATTGTGGTATTCGCGCGTTACGCGGAGGCCAAGAAGCCGGCCATTGCGAACGTCCTTGACTTTCTCACGAGCTCAGACGTGCAAGGTGAAGGCTCGGCGCCCACACGAGAGAGTGTCGCGAAGATCCTCACGGTCCCTGCGGGCCTCGATCCATCGTTCCAGGCCGCTCGCAACACACCACTGGTCTCCTCGTGGGCCTCCATCGAGTTCGAACTGACCCGCTACCTCGACCTCGCCTGCCGATGGGAACCCGCGAAGCAGCGGCAGTAGGGCATTTCCACTGTCCGGAGGATTCCGCTGCCGGAATGCGCCATCTCTTCCCTTGAACACACTCGTGTGGCAACTGCACACCTACCCCGCCCTTCTACACCCGGAACCCGCAGGGCAAACGCATCTGAATCCCGGTTCTTGCGGCCCTTGCGTACTTCGTTGGCATTCCCATCTCTCCCGTCGTGCTTGTGCTGCCTCGGGAATTCATTTGCGCAGCTTGGACTGCAGGTTCGAGTGTGATGTTGCAGCCGAGGTCTGCAATGCGTTTGGCGCCGAACACCCGGAACACCAACGGAAAGAAGGCAAGCAGTCCTGTCTTCCATCACTCGACCTTTAGGAACCGCTTTGAAGCCAGCGTGTTTTCGCCAACCACTTTAATGGCGTAGAGTCCTGGCGCTGCGTCGGACGGAACCGCCACCGCCACTTCGCCCGGCACGGCCACCGGAGCGGATGGCGCTTTCAGGCCTGGCGCCACAATCGAGACCGTCAGCGCCGCTGCTCTTGCCTTGACCGTCAGAGCCGTCACATGAATGACGGTCGAGTCGCCCGCATGCAACACCGGAAGGGGCGCGAAATCCACAAGGGCCGGGCCATTGGGATCCGGCACAATGATCAGGGCCCAATTGGCGCTCAACGGCGCCAACAGGTTCGTGCCTTTGCGTTCGAGTTGTACCGGTTTCCATGTCAACGTTTCGATGTCGCACAACGCCGCCGGGGCCGTCCCTGCATCGTCCTTCCCCGAACCCAGTCCCGATAGCGTCAGCGTGTACTCCCCGCGTTGGTCGGACAACTTGCCGTAGGCCGGCCACGAGGAGTCCGAGCATGCCGGACGCGCGGCAACGATGGCCCAATAGCCTTGCCCCCGGAATTGCCGCGTGACGATCCGGGGATCAGACGAAACGGGGTCGGCGTCCGCCACGTCGCCGACTGCCAACGCCTCGTGCACCGGATGCCGCGCGCAGAGCCAGTTGCCTTCCAGCCTTTCCAGGTCCGGCTCCCAGCAGCTTCGTCCGCCCGCAAGCCCGGAAACGGAACCCCAGACCGGCCCGCTTTGCGCATACGCGATGGCGCGGTACGGCCCCACGGCCAGGCGCATCAGGGGCAGGTCCCGCGGATAGACTTGGGTGAGCCCGCCGTGGAACCATTGCCCATACCAATCCACCGGCGCTTCTGTAGTAAGGAGCGCGTCCGGATTGACGGCCAGCGCGGCCGCGCACACTTTGGACAAGAGCTGCTTCATCCACTCGTTATAGCCAAAGGGCGAAGAATGGTTATGGGCCGGGTTGTAGCAAGGCAGAAAATAGAAGCCAAGCGAATCAAGACGAATTCCATCGGCGCCGGTTTCGCGCAATAGACGTGCCGCCGTCGCGGCAAGATGGTCCTGCCAGTCGGTGCAACCCGGGCACATGTGGTAGAAGCCTTCCTTTGTATACGGCCCGGCGATACTGCCGTCTTTATGCATCACTGACCATCGTTCGGCCTTGCCGGACTTGGCAAGGTCACTCTCCCTGTAAACGATATACCCTTCAACATAGAGCGTGACATGCAGGCCCAACCGATGGACGCCGGCAATACCATCGTGCATCGCTTCGGGGCCGCCCAGGTCTTCGCGGATGATGTTGTCGCCATCCGTATGTTTGTTGTGAAGCATCGAGCCCCGGCTGTAGTAAGCGTATTCCATGTTGTCGATCGGCAAACCCAAATGTGCGCGAGGCATATCTCGAAAGCTGTCCAGTACGAATTGGCCGCCGTAATCCGCCTTCACGCCCGGTCCTGCCTTCTTCAGATGGCGCCCCTCGCAGGCGTCCGAGTCCTTGAACCATTGCGGCAGTGGCGCGCGCTGGTA
>Ga0315288_10009246_pt1 | contig 12421 bp, 8 predicted proteins | sample YL17G11_20_MG_FD_203454 | JGI IMG/M metagenome (GOLD analysis project Ga0315288, IMG submission 203454) | Sediment microbial communities from Yellowstone Lake, YNP, Wyoming, USA - YL17G11_20 | ecosystem: Environmental > Aquatic > Freshwater > Lake > Sediment | place: USA: Wyoming | collected...
AGGAGGCTGAGCCGGTCGAGGAGGCTGAGGCAGTCGAGGAGGCTGAGCCGGTCGAGGAGGCTGAGCCGGTCGAGGAGGCTGAGCCGGTCGAGGAGGCTGAGCCGGTCGAGGAGGCTGAGCCCGCAGAACCGGCCGCCGTGCAGGGTGGCAGGGCTCCTGCATTCGAGGTTGTCGACATACGCATTCCCTCTGGAGACGAGCTCGCGGTCTCCGAGACGTTCGAGGAATTACTCGAGGAGCTCGAGCAGATACGCGAGATCACGCCGCTTCCTCCCGAACCTGCCGGGGAAACACTTGAGTTCCTGCCGCCGGCCGAGGAAAAAATGGCGCACCAGGGCAGGAGAAGCGAGGTCGAACCCGATATGGACGACATCGATGAGGCTGGCGAGCGGGAAACGCCAAGGAAGGTGGAGGCGCCTGAAACCGAGGAGCCCGTCGAGGAGCTGCAGGAGCTGGAAACCCTCGAGGAGGTGCCCGAATCTGATGAAGGCGAGGACGAACGCGCATGGACCGAAAAGGACCAGAGCGAGGAGCTCGAGCGGCTTCTCTCCTCGGGCGCCATCAAGAGCTTCACGCTGGAAGAGCTGCAGAGGGTCGTGGAGGAGGGCAGGTCAGCGATCATCATGGAGGACGGCGTCTTCCGAATAAAGGAAGAGGTGTATACGGCTGGGGACAAGGGGCGGGAGGGAAGCCTTCGGGCGATCGCGGAAGAAGTGACCCTGCACCCCTCCACACCCGTGCAGCCCGATTCGACCGAAGACGACGGGGGCTTCTCGGGCATCGGCGATCTCATCCACGACGAAGAGACGATGGATCTGTCCAAAGTCGTCTCACAGGAGCGGGCGGGTGTCTCCGAGGAATCGCTGTCCATGGAAAGGGAGAAGTCCAACCCCATTTTCCTGAAGCGCAACGGCCTGGACTACGACGCCTTCTTGTCCTCCTATCCCCGTTCGTTCTCCCACACGACGCAGATGAAGTCGCTCGTCGAAGTTTCCCGCCGCGTATCGGCGGTCGGCGCCAGCCTGTTCATCCGGAGCCTGTCGGGGTACGCCCCCGATCTGACCATCGGGATCAGCGAGAAGACCCTCCAGGTCCTCCGTTTCGACGGCGCGGAGCCTTTCACGACCCGGCTGCTCTCTCCCCGCCGGACAGTGGCGGTGGAGAGGAACCCGGCCGAGATCCGCACCCTCCGGCGCAAGATCGACGAGGACGACCTGCGCTACATGAAGCGCCTGCTCCTGCTCCCCGCGACCTTCCGGGGCCAGGAGGCGTACCTCCTTTTCTGCTTCTCCGTCGAGGCGGACGTTTCGCCGGCGGTCATCCTCTCGAAACTGGACGTCCGGTAGGGATTCGCGCCACTCTGCCCCTGCCGGCCCTTCGGCGAGGGCCGTGCATTCCCGAAGCGAAAGCCTCGACAACGAGAACCCTTGACAAAGCACCTGTTCTCACATATCATATGAATACATATTCATTACGGTTGGAGGAAGAGGATGAGCATACTTCTGTGCGTGATTCTTCCTCTCGCCGGTATTTTTCTAGGTTGGATAACCAGATGGCTGTACGCGCGATTTCAGCTTTCATCATCCGAGCAGAAAGCCTCACGGATCGTCAGCGAGGCACTCAGAGAAGCCGAGGCGAAGAAGAAAGAGGCGATACTTGAGAGCAAGGACCAGCTGCTGCGGGAACGCAACCAGCTGGAAAAGGAGACCCGGGAGCGCAGGATCGAGCTCCAGCGCGTCGAGCGGCGCCTCCTTCAGAAGGAAGAAAACCTAGAAAAGCGCGTCGAGTCCCTCGAGAAGCAGGAGAGGGAGCTCGGCAACCGGGAGAGAGAAGCGGTCGAGAAAGCGGCCGCATTGCAGCAGGAAGGCGAGCGGGTGGCCGCCGAGCTGGAGCGGGTTTCGGGCCTCAGCAGAGCGGAGGCCAAGAAGCTGCTGGTCCAGAGCCTCGAGAACGAGGCGAGGCATGACGCTCAGGTCACGATCAACCTCATCGAGCAGGAGGCCAAGCTCAGCGCGGACAAAAAGGCGCGGGACGTCCTTATCACGACGATCCAGCGTCTGGCCACCGACGTGGCCTCGGAGGTGACCGTCACGACCGTCAGCCTGCCCAACGACGAGATGAAGGGCAGGATCATCGGGCGCGAGGGACGCAACATCCGGACCCTCGAGACCCTGACCGGAGTGGACATCATCATCGACGACACCCCCGAGGCGGTCGTCATCTCCTGTTTCGATCCCATCCGGCGCGAGATCGCGAAGACGGCGCTCAGCCGCCTCATCTCGGACGGGCGAATCCATCCCGCCAGGATCGAGGAGATCGTCCAGAAGGTCACCAAGGAGATCACGCAGACCATCTACGAGGAGGGCGAGCGGGTCCTCTTCGAGACGGGGATCCACGCGATGAGCCCCGAGGCGGTGCGCACCCTCGGCAGGCTGCACTACCGCACGAGCTACGGCCAGAACGTTCTCAGCCATTCCAAGGAAGTGGCCCTGATTGCGGGGATGATCGCGGCGGAGGTCGGAGCGAACGTCGAGATCGCCAAGCGCGCCGCGCTCCTGCACGACATCGGGAAGGGCGTGGAGGCCAACGGAGACGGCAACCACATCGAGGTGGGCATGGAGCTCGCGCGGAAGCTCGGCGAGGAGCCCCGCGTGCTGAACGCGATCGGCGCCCACCACGGCGACATCGAGCCCGAGAGCGTGGAGGCGGTGATCGTCCAGATCGCGGACGCGGTGTCGGCCTCACGGCCGGGCGCGCGCAAGGAGACCCTCGACAACTACCTCAAGAGGCTGGAGGAGCTGGAGAGCATCGCGGAGGACTTCGAGGGGGTGGACAAGGCCTACGCGATCCAGGCGGGGCGGGAGCTTCGCATCCTCGTGAACAACGAGAAGATCTCCGACGAGTCGGCCAAGGACCTCGCGAAGAACATCGCCAAGCGCATCGAGAACGAGCTGAAGTATCCCGGTCGGATCAAGGTCACGATCATCCGGGAGATGCGCGTCATCGAGTACGCGCGATAGGGCGGCGGTGGCGAACACGATCACGGCCCTCGTCATCGGCGACGTCGTCGGACAGCCGGGATGCAGGGCCCTGTTCATCACCCTGCCGGACCTCGTTCGCCGCCTCGGCGCCGACCTCGTGATCGCCAACGGCGAGAACGCGGCCGACGGCTTCGGGCTCACCCCCGAGATCGCCGACATGATGTTCAAGGCCGGCGTGCACGTCATCACCTCGGGCAATCACATCTGGCAGAAGCGGGAGATCTACCCCGTTCTGCAGATGAACGACACGGTGCTGCGGCCCGAGAACTACCCGAAGGGGGAGCGGTACGGGGGCCCCAGGGGGGAGGGCTGGACCGGGCGCGACGGGGCCTCGGCCGGATCGTCGCAGCCGCCCGCGGTCCCCGGCAAGGGACACTGCATCATCACGGTTCGGGACGTCCCCGTCCTCGTCGTCAACCTTGAGGGGCGGGTGAACCTCTCGCCGCTGCGGGACCCCTTCCAGGTCGGCAGGTCCCTGCTGCGGCAGTTCCGCGCCCGCACACGGCTCGCCATCGTCGATTTCCACGCTGAATCCGTCGAGGAGAAGGAAGCCCTCGGGCTGTGGCTGGACGGGGAAGCCTCGGCGGTCGTGGGCACGCACACGCACGTCCAGACGGCCGACGAGAGGATCCTCCCGGGGGGCACCGCCTACATCACGGACATCGGCATGACGGGACCGATGGGGAGTGTGATCGGCATGCGGAAGGAGACCGCGATCGCGCGCAGCCTGAGCCAGATGCCGCTCAAGATGGAGGTGGAGAACTCCGTCGCCGAGATCCAGGGCGTGCTGGTGGAGATGGACGCATCGAGCGGGAAGGCGGTGCGGATCGAGAGGGTGCGGCAGGCGTCCGCGGTGTGAGATGGCCGGCGCGCGGGTGCCCCTGCTGGAGCTGTTGAAGTCCCGGTTCCCCGAGCGGACCGAGCGGGAACTGTACGCGGCGGTGCTCCGCGGCGACGTGACTGTCGATGGGGAGAAGGTGATGAAGCCCGGCGTCCCCGTCGCCCCCGCAGCGGCGCTCGCCCTCCGGCCCGCCCGGCCGTACGCGTCGCGCGGAGGGGAAAAGCTCGCCCGGGCGCTCGACCAGTGGGAGATCGACTGCCGGCAGAGGGTTTTCCTCGACGCCGGCTGCTCGACGGGCGGCTTCACGGACTGCCTGCTTTCGCGCGGCGCGGCCGTTGTTTTCGCCGTCGACGTGGGCCCGAATGCGCTCGCATGGCGATTGCGCACTGATCCCCGGGTCCGCGTGCATGAACGGACGAATGTCATGGACCTCCGCGCCGAAGACCTCTCGCCCCGGCCGCACTGCGCAGTCGCTGACCTCTCCTTTCGCTCGCTGCGCCGCGCCGCAGCGCATATCCTCGACCTCACCCTCGAGCGCTGTGGGATCTTTCTGGTCAAGCCCCAGTTCGAGTGGAAGAACCCGCCGGGAGACTTTCGGGGGGTCGTCCGGAGCGTGCAGGACATCCGCGCGATCGTACGGGAGCTGCTGGAGGGACTGGAGGAGGAGGGCGTCTACGCTGCGCGCGCCGTGGCCTCACCGCTGAAGGGCCGCAAGGGCAACAGGGAGCTTCTCGTTCTTCTGCGAAGAGAAGGTTTGCCGGCGGCCGAACGCCAGCCGCTCGATCTGGACGGCCTACTGGGCGAATGATGCCCGGGAGAGGGGCTCGTCGATGCGGACCCCTTCGGTGCCGAGGTACTGCACCTTCTGCCCCTCGATGAGGATCTGGACCTTGTCCACCGTCGGGAACTCGGTGGCCGTGGAGACGACCTGGCGGAGCTCCGCGGTGAGGCCCTCGACCCCTCCCGCGGTGAAGCGGAAGCTCTCGCTGAAATCAAGGTATGCCGTGCGGGATTTCACAGTCGCCGACCTCAGGCGGGTCTCGGCAGGAATCATGCTGACAAGCCCCCGATGCTTCTCGCGCGCATCGGGCCCGCCAAGGAGGGCGAGGACGGCGTCGCGGAGCGGGGAATCGCTCTGCGGGAGCTCGCGATCGACGGGGAGGAGGGCGGTCGTCCCGTCGGGTTTGATCGAGAGGAAATGCAGCCGGGCCCGGCGCACGGCTGTCTTCTCCTGGACGCTTTCCTTCACAGGCGCGCTCACCATCGTTTTCGGCTTTTCCTTTGCGGCCGGCCTTTCTTGGATGGTGACCGTGGGAGCAGGGGAAGGCGTCTGAGAGGCGGGCTGCCCGCTGTTCTCCTTCGCGCTCTCGGTCTTCGTGCCGAAGTACCGCGCGAAGGCGGCCTTGATGGGTTCGCGCGCCGCGACCGCCACCGCGATGGCCACCGCTGCCAGGACCAGCCAGAACAGGCATCCCTGGGTGGACGTATTCCGGGAACCCCGGGTGGACGTATTCCGGGAACCAGGGGTGGACGTCGTGCGGGAGGCTTTGGCCTTGTTCGCTGCGCGTTTTCTCTGTGCCATCTCTCATTGCATGATCGGTGATTTTCGTTCCCCATTGAATAGGCCATTCAATCCCGCTATACTGCGGGGGCATGATGGAGTTCACGGGAATCAGCGCGTCCCCCGGCATCGCGCTGGGCAAGGCCCTGCTGTTCCTGGAAGAGAAGCTGACAATTCCCCGCTACGACGTCCCCGTCTCACAGCTCGATGCCGAGTACGCGCGGTTCCTGTCCGCCCTCGCGCGGGCGGCCGCCGAGGTGAAGAGCCTCACGGCGGGCCGCGATTCCGCCCTCTTCGAAGCGCAGATCCTCCTTTTCGACGACCCGGAGCTCAAGAGCCGGGTCGAGACCACGTTGCGCGAGACGCGCAAGAACGTGGAGTGGATCCTCTTCACGATCGTCGAAGAGATGTCGGCCAAGCTCGCCTCCTCCCCGGATGCCTACCTGCGCGAGAGGACTGTGGACTTCCGCGACGCGGGCAACCGCATCATGAACGCGCTGCTGTACCGCGAAAGGGTGCGGCTGTCGGAGATCTCAAAGCAGGTCATCATCGTCACGCACACCCTCATGCCCTCCGACACCCTCGGGCTGAACCGTGCGCTCGTGCTGGGGATCGCCGCCGACGCGGGCGGCAAGACCTCTCACACGGCGATCCTCGCCCGGTCCAGCGAGATCCCCGCGGTTCTCGGGTTGTCCGACATCAGCCGTCACGTGAAGTCCGGCGACTCACTCATCGTCGACGGCACCCGAGGGCTCGTCATCGTGGAGCCGGACGCGGCGACTCTCGCGCTGTACGAGCAGCGCAGGAGGGAATGGGAGCGCCTGGACGCGCAGCTGAAGGGTCTGCGCGACCTGCCCGCCGAGACGACGGACGGCAAGCTCGTCGCCATCGAGGCGAACATCGAGGTGCCGGAGGAAGTGGAATCGGTCCTCGCCCACGGCGCCGACGGCGTCGGCCTGTACCGCTCGGAGTTCCTCTTCATCCAGCCCGGGCGCTTCCCTTCGGAGGAAGAGCAGTACCGCGCCTACACGACCGTGCTGAAGGCCATGGGCGAGCGCAGCGTGACGATCCGCACCCTGGACCTCGGCGGCGACAAGGTCATGCCGGGGTTCTCCCTGTCGACGGAGAACAACCCCATCCTCGGATGGAGGGCGATCCGCTTCTGCCTTGCCCGGCCCGAGATCTTCCGCACCCAGCTGCGCGCGCTCCTGCGAGCCTCCGTGCACGGCAGTCTCCGCATCATGTTTCCGCTCATCTCGGGGGTCGCCGAGCTGGACAGGATCCTCGCCGTTCTCGAGGAGACCCGGGGTGAGCTCGCCCGGGAGGGGGTTGCGTTTCGGCGCGACATCCCCGTCGGCATCATGATCGAGGTGCCCTCCGCCGCGGTCACGTCGGATATTCTGGCGGCCAGGGCTGACTTCTTCTCGATCGGCACCAACGACCTCATCCAGTACGCCCTCGCCGTCGATCGCGGCAACGAGAGGGTCGCCTACCTGTACGAGCCGCTGCACCCCGGCGTCCTTCGCCTGATCAAGATGACCATCGACAGCGCGCACGCCCACGGCATCCCCGTCGGCATGTGCGGCGAGATGGCGGGCGATCCCCTCGCGACTGTGGTGCTGCTCGGCCTCGGCCTGGACAGCTTCTCCATGGGCCCGATCGGCATCCCCCTCATCAAGAGGATTGTCCGATCTGTCGGCAGCATGGAAGCGGAGGCGTTCGTCCGGTCCCTCGCCTCGATGGGATCGGGGGCCGAGATCGAGGGCGCCGTGCGGGGCTGGATGGAGGAGCGGCTTGACGACCTCCCCTGGTAGGCTGCGCCGGGTCGCCCTGCTGGGCAGGACCAACGTGGGCAAGTCGACGCTCTTCAACGCCCTGATCGGCCGCCGGCAGGCCATCACCCACTCCACTCCCGGAGTCACCCGCGATCCCGTGGAGGCCGAGTGCGCCTTCGGCCCCGTGCGCCTTGTGCTCGCCGACACGGGGGGGTACAGGGTCGAGCGCGATTCGATGGACGAGCTGGTCGCCGAGCGGAGCCTGAAGGCCGCGCGCGAATCCGACCTCGCCCTTCTCCTGATCGACGCCCTGGAGATCACGCCGGAAGACGAAAGCCTCATGGAGCGCCTGCGCCCCATCGCCGACCGGCTCATCCTCGTCGTGAACAAGGTGGACACCCCGAGCCGCGACACCCTCGTGTGGAACGCCCACGCCTACGGGTTCCCGCATGTCGTGGGCGTCTCGGCCGCGCACCACAGAAACCTCGACGAGCTGCGCGACCTCGCTGCAGCCCTCCTGCAGTCCGGTTCCCCGGCCCCGAAAGGCCCCCTCGAGGAAGGCCCGACCGCGGCGGCCGGCGCGGATGCGGAGGAAGGCTCCGATCTCATCCCGGATGCCGCGCCCCTCAGGATCGCGATCCTCGGCAAACCCAACACCGGAAAGAGCAGCCTCGCCAACCGGCTTCTGGGCGAGGAGCACTCGATCGTCTCCGATGTTCCCGGCACCACGCGCGACGTCGTCGAGGGCAGCTTCTCCTTCCGTCGAAGAGGCTTCGAGGTGCTCGACACAGCCGGCATCCGCCGGCGCAGCAGGGTGCGGGAGTCGATCGAGTACTACTCCGTCACGCGCGCGATGGAGACCGTGAAGAGGGCGGACCTCGTGTTCCTCCTCGTCGATGCGGCCGAGGGGCTCGCGGACCAGGACAAGAAGATCGCAAGCCTTGCCGTGAAGGAGGGCAGGGGGATCGTCCTCGTGCTGAACAAGTGGGACCTGCTCGAGGCGAAGCCCCGGCTGCTGAAGGAGACGAGCGAGAAGGTCCGCTTCCTCTTTCCCGTCCTGGGCTTCGCCCCGATCGTGCCCGTCTCGGCACTGACCGGCTTCGGCGTGAAGAGGCTCCTGGACACGGCCCTCGAGGTGGGGAGCCAGCTCAGCAGGAGGATCGGCACCGGCCGGCTCAACCAGGCCCTCGAGAAGTGGGTCTCGCACTATCCCCTGCCCGTGCGGGGAAAGAACTACAAGATCCGTTTCGCCACTCAGGTCGGCGCGAACCCCGTGCGGTTCGTCGTGTTCGTGAACAGGATCGCGGGGTTCCCGCAGGCCTACAGTCAGTACCTCGAGAACTGCATCCGCCGGGAGCTCGGCTTCGCTCTCGTTCCCGTTGCCGTCGAGTTCCGCCAGAGCAGGAAGAGCGCGCGATGAAGTCCTGGAGCATCGGGGAGGTCGCCCGGCTGCTCGGCGTCAAGTCCCACGTCATCCGCTACTGGGAGAGCGAGCTCCCCCTCCTGTCGCCTCCCAAGGGGCTGTCGGGGAGGCGAGAGTATTCCAGCCGGGAGATCGAGCTGCTGCTGAAGTTCCGCCATCTCCTGTACGAGAAGAAGTACACGGTGCAGGGAGCCCGGCAGACGATGTGGGAGGAGTTGGGGGGAGAAACCGCGGATCTGCAGGGAAAGTTGTCCGAGATCCGCGCGGAGCTGATCGAGGCGCTGATGATGCTGCGCGCCCGGTCCGTCGAAGGGGGGATGTCCACGGGCGCCGAGACGATGAGCAGGTTCGCATCCCTCGGCCAGGGGCACCTTTTCGCGCACTGGTCCGCCCGGCCCGAGGCCATGCGCAGGCGCCTCCTGGACGACCTTGCGTCCTTCGACGGGAGCCTTCTCGCCGAGCTGATGGCGCGCCTGTCGGCCGAGCATCCGCCGACAGGCGAGATCGCACCGGCGCCCTACGTGACCGTCGCCGAGAGCAGGTCCGACGCCGAAGCGCGGGCCCTCGGCGAGGAGCTGGTCCGGCGCGGAAAGACGGCCTTCCTCACCGTGGCAGGCGGGCAGGGTTCCCGGCTGGGCTTCGAAGGTCCCAAGGGAATGTTCCCGGCCAGCCCGATCCGCAGGCTGAGCCTCTTCGCGATCCTCGCCGAGAAGCTCCTCGCGGCGCGGCGCTGGTACGGCGCGGACATTCCGTGGCTGATCATGACGAGCTCCGCCAACCGGCTCGCCACCGAGGAGTACTTCGAGAGCGAGGGGTTCTTCGGGCTCGGGCAGGAGTCCGTGCGCTTCTTCTCGCAGGCCATGCTCCCCGCGCTCTTCCCCGACGGCAGGCTCGTGATGGCCTGCGACGGGGGCCTGTTCCTCAGCCCCAACGGTCACGGCGGAGTCTTCGAGGCCCTGCGGCGGGAGGGCCTGCTCGCGCAGATGAGCGCCCGCGGGGTGGAAGAGCTGTTCTACTTCCAGGTCGACAACCCCCTCGTCACCGTCCCCGATCCCGTCTTCCTCGGTTTCCACAGGCGGGCGGGGGCGGAGGTCTCGTCCAAGGTCCTCCGCAAGAGCCGGTCCGAGGAGAAGCTCGGGGTGATCGCGACGGTGGGAGGCAGGCCCTGCGTGCTGGAGTACTCGGACATCGACGAGGGCCTCATGCGCGCGCGCAACGGGGCGGGCGGGTTGCTCTTCGAGCAGGGCTCGATCGCGATCCATATCCTCAACGTCGGTTTCCTCGAGCGCTCAGAGATCCGACTCCCCTACCACCTTGCTCGAAAGATGGTGCGGGCGCTCAATCCAACGCCGCGGGGCGCCGACATAGGAGAGAGGGAGGCGATCAAGATGGAGACCTTCGTCTTCGACGCGATCCCCCTGGCCCGCCGGGCGCTGTTCTTCGAAGTCGAGCGGGCAGAGGAGTTTGCCCCCCTCAAGAACAGGGAGGGGGTCGACTCGATCGAGACATGCGGGCGGGGCCAGATCGAGAAGGCCGCCCGGTGGCTCGAAGCCTGCGGCGTCGAGGTCCCCCGGGACCACCAGGGTGCCCCCGCGCACGCGATCGAGATCAGCCCCCTGTTCGCCCTTGAGCCCGGCATCCTCGGCGCCAAGCGGGGAAGCCTGAAGGACTGCATCGATGAGGACACTCTTCTGGCGTAAAACCGCCGTCGGCCTTTCCCTCCTGTGCTCACTCGCCGCGGCGCGCGCACCCTGCTCCCCCGCTGCCGCCCTTGCCGTGCCCGAAAACGCCGAGGCGCGGACGGCGCTGAAGGAGACGATCTTCGGTTCCGTGCGCGCCGCGGCGGCCCAGCCCCGCAGGGTGATCGAGCAGCCCGCGAGCCGCGGGAAGGTCGCCTTCGAAGCCGACGTGCAGGGGGGCGCGCTCTACCTCGTGTTCGCGAACCAGTCCGGCGCGAGCTTTCCCATCGCGGGGGCCGGCACGTATATCATCAAGAGGAGCCTCAGGGACGGCAGCCTCCTGCAGGCCAAGGTCTTCCTGCAGTCGGACCCCGGCTGCTTCCTGCGCATCTCGCCGATCGCCGCAGGCGCCCGCGCCTCGATGAGCCTGTACCTCTTCGGCGAGCCCTTCCAGAAGGACATCGTCGTGCCCGCCCCGTTCGAGGGGCTTCTCATCGCTCCCGTCTCCCGCCTGATCGAGCTCACCGCGAACGCCGTGGACTGGCGGCTCGCGCTTCCCCCCGCGCCCGGGTCGGGCGACCAGCGCGTCGCCCGGACGGTTGCGGCTCTGCGGGCGCGACTGGCAGGCCTGCGCGACGTCGAGGACGGCGCCATGGACGGCGACGGGAGGTTCGTGCTCATCGATGACGGCAGCCCCCAGCGGGTCTCCGGCGCGAAAGGTGCGCGGGGCGGCTTCAACTGCTCGGGATTCGCCAAGTGGGTCGTCGACGGGTTCTTCCGCCCGCTCACCGGCTCGCTCACGGATATCGCCTCACTGAAGCAGCGGAACACCTCGGTCCGCGGGAACCGTTGGACCGCGCCCCGCGAGGAGGAGCGCGATCCGTACTTCGCTCTGGACTGGACCCGCAACCTCGCGCGCTCACTCGAGTACACCCGCACGGGGGAGCTCCCCGGTCCCGAGGAAATGGACGTGCGCGACGTGGAGCTCTTCCCCTATGTCGAGGACGTGGGATATCCCGTCGAGAGCCTTGCGACCATCCTCTACGTTCTGGAGCGAAACCATCCGGGCGCAATCTACCTCGGCTCCGTGAACTCCTCCCCCGAAGCAGGGGCCGGCACCGGGGGCATCCGCCAGCACCACCACGTCGTCGTGCTTCTCCCGTACGTCGATGAGCGCGGCCTCTTCCACCCCGTCGTGATGGAGAGGAACGTCGAGAGCAGCGTGGAGTCGATGCGCCAGCGGTACGCGGGATCCTTCGTGCATCTCGTGCGTCTGGACTGCGCGGGTGAGTTCGCGCTGCCCGCGGTTGAATAATCGCTCCAAGGGGACTATCCTCTCTGTTGAGATGATCGCGCTCATTCTCTGTCTCCTCATCAGCGCCGCTCCCGCTGTGCATGCCGCCGCCACTGAAGCGGAGCTGTTCTCCGAGGCCGAGAGCCGCTACCTCGGCAGAAACTACGCCGCCGCCCTGGAGGCGTACGACGGATTCCTTCGCGCGCACCCCCTGTCCGAAAGGGCAGCCGATGTCCAGTACCGAAGGGCGGTCTGCCTGTACAGGCTCGAGCGCTACAGCGAGGCGGTCACCCAGCTCGAGGACGTCGGGAGGAGGTACGGCTCGACCCGGTACATCGCCTACGTGCCGTTCTGGAAGGGTCTCGCCCTCTACCACCTGCGGAGCTTTTCTCTGTGCGTCGCATCCCTCGATGAGTTTCTCGCGCGCGAGAAGGACGCCGAGCTCACTCCGCAGGCTCTCCTGCACAAGTCACTCGCGCTCCAGGCCCTCGGCAACGACGCGGAGGCGCGGGGCGCGCTGGCGACCCTGCGGGCCGACTACCCGTCCTCGAGCCTGTTCCCGACTGCCGTCGTCCTGCTCGGGTCGCTCCTGCAGAAGGCAAAGGCCATGGGAGATCTCGAACGCCTGGTGCGGGAGACCGATTCGTCCGGGTTCCCGCAGCCGTGGGCCGATCGTTTCCTCCTGCTGCGCGCGGAATCGCTCAGGGAGGGCGGGCGCGGGGCGGAGGCAGCCGATATCTACCGCAGGCTCGGCTCTGCCGAGAACGACGTCGCCCTCGCGGCGTACCGTCGCCTGTTCACCGCGGC
>Ga0315288_10009247_pt1 | contig 12421 bp, 9 predicted proteins | sample YL17G11_20_MG_FD_203454 | JGI IMG/M metagenome (GOLD analysis project Ga0315288, IMG submission 203454) | Sediment microbial communities from Yellowstone Lake, YNP, Wyoming, USA - YL17G11_20 | ecosystem: Environmental > Aquatic > Freshwater > Lake > Sediment | place: USA: Wyoming | collected...
CCAGTTACCACAATTGCGGCTTTTTCTGCATTGTTGATTTTCTCATCGCCAGCAATATGGGTAATTACAGGAGCGTCAGGAATACCAACATCCTTGGTTGCATTATCAGTTCCGTTAACGGCTGGGTTGCCGGCGGCATCAGAAACTGAACAAGTTGCAGTTATAGTTCCGTCGGCTAAAGCCGTAAGCGCGGTAGAAGCAATAGTCACCGCGTTACTATCAACTAATCCCGTAACAGGGCCAACGCTGCCAGATGTGCCGGTAATAGTACATGATACTGTGCGGCCATTTTCCAAACCGGTTGTCGTAATTACGATATTAACTCCAGCGGCAGTTTCAGCTGCATTCACATACTCATCAGCTCCAAGCGCCACGGAAGCGAAAATTGGAACAACGGTATCTTTAGTAATACCAGAAGCCGCAGAAGCTGCGCTAACATTGCCAGCAGCATCAATAATTTTAACAGTCAAAGATTTGGCGCCATCAGCGCCTAATTGAGTAATTGATGTAGCGTCGCCAGTCAAAGTGTATTCCGTAGCACCAGCCACTACTGCAAAAGTCACATCAGTACCTAAGAGTGCGCCGCCAGAATACAAATGAGCAGTACCGGCATAATTAGCCCCCGGACTAGTAAATTTTAAAGTAAAGCCGGTATTAGTGCTATTAATATAGGTGGCAATTACTGTTCCGCCGGTAGCAGTAAAGACGCCGATGGTCGGAGCGGTTGGAGCTAAAGTGTCTATATCAAATGTGGCTTGCGTATCTGCTCCTTCTGCATTTCCAGCAAGATCTTGAGCCAATGAGCTATTTATTGTTACTCCGGTCGTTTCCTCGTTGGCGTCTGTAATAGTAAAATGTCGGTGCCAAATTCTAACTGTATCCCAATTTCCAACGCCGGGTGTTATTCCACCAGTAGTGGCGCCAAAGGTAATTGTCGGAGTTGGAGTTGCCTTCATATCTTCATTATAGGTAACTGTCACTCCTTGATCCAAATCACCCTCATAAATTGTAGCTGTATCTACTGTTACCGTTCCGGTCGGGGCGACATTATCAAAAGTCACGCCGGTATTTGTAATCATTGTCGCCGGGTTGCCTGCGGCGTCACTGGCGTTAAAGGTTACGGTGTAAATCGCGCTGCTAACCAATGGATTGGCCCAAGATACGCAAGCGTTGGCACCCGTTGCTAAAACTAAACCAGCGTGGGCTCCGGAATTTAAAGCTGTTTCTTGCAATACACAGGCATGAGGAGAATTACCATCTGCCGATCCACTAGTTTGAGTAAAAACAATCACGCCACTGGCAGCTACCGCAGCTTCGCTTAGAGCATAGCTTACTGTTTCAGTTTTAATAAAAGCGTTTGTGGCTGGGGCGGTGCTGGTGATGGTGGGCACCACATAATCAGCGGTGATAGCTTTATTATCTCCGCCGGAGCTGGTTGAACAGTTTCCGGCTGCGTCGCATAATTGCACGCTTAATGTGCTAGCGCCGGAAGCAATCTGGGCTTGAACAGCAACATTACTAGATAAGCCGGCAGTAAAAGTAACGGCGCTATCACCGACAAGAATAGTGGCGTCGTTAATCGGGGTGGCAAAAGGGACATCGCCAATTAACCAGTGGGCCACACCGCCAGTCGCTTGGCCAGCTGTAATAGTTGCCCCGCCTGTAAAATTAGTATTTGTAGTATTTACCGTATTAGCAATTACCGTGCCGCCGGTAGCGGTGAATGTAACTAATGTTGGGGCGGTGGGAGTTAAAGTATCAATATTAAATGTAGCTTGAACATCCGCTCCTTCCACATTGCCGGCAAGATCTTGAGCCAACGAGCTATTTATTGTTACTCCAGTTCTTTCTTCGTTCGCGTCTGTAATAGTAAAGTTTTGTTGCCAAACATTGGCCGCTGTCCAACTGCCAACACCAGATGTCCATACGCCAGTAGTGGCGCCAAAAGTAATTGTCGGGGTTGAGACAGGGTCCATATTTTCATTGTAAGTAACCGTCACTTCTTGGACCAAATCACCCTCGTAAATTGTGGATGTACCTTTTGTTACTGTTCCGGTCGGAGCGGTGGTGTCAAATTTTACTGAAGCATTGCTAACCTGCGTAGCCGGATTTCCAGCCGCGTCGCTAGAGTTAAAAGTGACGGTATAGGTTGAACCATCAACGAGCGAAGTAGCCCAATTGACACAGGCATTGGCATTTGTTGCTAAAACTAAATCTGTATGAGCTCCAGCTTCTAAAGCTGTCCCTTGTAAAGTACAAGTATGTGCCACTCCATTATCAGAACCAGCAGTCCCGGTAAAAACAATTACTCCAGTACCGGCAGCAGCAGCCTCACTCAAGGTATAACTAACTTTTCCTTCTTTAATTGAAATACTCGCCGCCGGAGCAGTAGCGGTAATAGTTGGCGCAATTGAATCTATCAAGAATGCATTATCGGAAACATCCTCATTACTATTGCCTGCCAAATCGGTCGCGATAATTTTAATTTTGGCGGTTGAAAGATTGCTCGGAGGGACAGCCCAGGTATAACTACCGCTGTTTGCCAAACCCGTTATCACATCAACATATGTTGAACCATCCGAAGCGTATTGGATTGTGATGGGATTTCCACCAAGATTGGTGTCAATAATATTCCCTGTTGTCCAAGTAATATTGTATGACTGGCCGCCTTTAAGGTTTATCCCACCGTCGCTGGGAGTTAATAAAGTCGTTGTCTGGATAGTCGGATTAATACTGTCAATTGTAAAAGCAGTCGCAGAAATGTTTTCGGAATGATTGCCAGCCAAATCCGTTGCAGTAATTCTAATTTTAGCAGTATTTAAGTTTGGAGCTGGAACAAGCCATGAATACGAACCAGAATTATTATTTGCCGCCGCTAAAGTTTCAGTATCAGCAAAAGTGCCTAATGGTGAATATTCAATCTTAATCGGCGTAGCGCCAGGATTGGCGTCAGCAGTCGGTGTCCAGGTTATATTGTAGGAAGCGCCGCCTTTTAGATAGTTTCCGCCGTTAGGAGTGAGAACCGTAGGAGCAGTAGGAACAATATTATCAAAAATCGTACTAATTGTATTTGATTGAGTATTGTTGTTTGGCGCTAAAACTAAATCTTGCGCCGCAGCCGCAGGGATATTTACAGTAACAGCACCTTGTCCAGTCGGCGTTATATCAAAAGTATAAACTGCGCCAGATCCGTCAAAAGTGCCAGCTGTGCCGTTAGTCACTGTTATATCGCCGACTGCTACCGAAAATCCGGTTACATTTTCGCTAAAAGTTGCCGTCACGGAAAATGTCGCGACATTAAAATAAGAACCTACTGCCGAAGTTAATACTACCGTTGGTGCGATGCCGTCGATCGGAGCGGAAGTTAAACTGCCGGTAATTACATTGAGTGCGGGAGGATTATCTTTGGTGTTGGCTGGCGAAACAATCGTGCTGACCTGCGGTGTGTCGCCCGTGCCAATTGGAGTATGTAAAACTAATGTCGCGGTCGTCGCGGGGGCAGTAAAGGTTACGCTATCAATCAAATTGCCGGCTACGGCAAAATCAACTTTATCAACCGCGCTCATTGCTTCGCTGAAAGTTACTTGAATAGTTGTAGTGGTAAGGGTACGGCTTGAAACTATATTGGGTTTAATGCCATCGGTCGAAGTCAAATCCTTAGTTACAACGACATTTAAAGCCGCATCTTTTATTCCTCCACTCCAAGTGCTGTTGTAATATACTTGTGGAGTATCGCCTGTCCCGATCGCGCTTGATAAATTTAATATGATGGTATTATCACCTTCGGGATTACTCGCAGAACTAATGTTATTGGAAGAAGAATTGCCACCTACACCGAAGTCATTTTTTGAATATGTCGTAGGAATATTTTCACTGAAAGTTACCTCTACGATAGCGGGGCTTATTGTCCGTGCTGACATAAATACCGGTTTTGCCTCATCAATTTCAACTATTGTCCCAGTGACAACATTTGCCAATAAATTGCCAACTATGTCCGAGCCAGCGCCTTGGGTGTATAAAACATCTTTGGCTTCTGTGCCTACTACACCGCCGGCAACGACTACATCAAAAGTATTATCATCGGCTGTTCCAGTTAATATACTTGTGCCTGCAGAGCCGCCAATACTGAAATTTCCGGCTGCAAAAGAGGAATCCAAGACCGGCTCGCTGAAAATAATTGTCGCCGTGTCAACTTTTCCGTCGCCGCCAACAAGATCTTTAGTTGTAATAGATAAAATTGTTGGAACTGTAACATCAACTCTAGTTTGGGCATTTGTATTTAAATTTGAGCCCCAAGCATTGTCAGTAGTAGTTACATTCCAGGTATATGTGGTATCGGTTCCTGGATTTGCCGAAGTTGCTGAAAAAGATAATGGCTTGCTGCTTCCACTAGCCAGCAAATCAGTATTTGAAGGATTGCCATCAGTTAAGCATTGAGCCTCGCTGGCAGTATGAGAAGCTAACCAGCCCGACGGACAAGTCGGATCAATAGTTATAGTAAAACCAGCTGGAGCCGCAATAACAATTTTATAAACTTTATCAGCCCCGTTGTTAGTAACTGTAAAATTATAAGTCCGACTAACCCCGCCCATGACAGCAGTTCGATCAAGATTTACTGTTGTTGTATGCGCCGCTTGCGCTAAATTAGCAACAAAAAAACCGCTGACGATTAAAATTGCGGTTAAACCAAGAACTATGCCTCCCTTAAAACTCTTTGCGAGTTTGAATATTGAATAATTCATAATAATTTTGTTAATTTGCAATAGTTTGATTCGTTTAGATGTATACGACCTCACCCAAACCAACCAAACCATTATTCGTTTATTAATTTTTATAAATGGCACCCGGAAGATATTCGACTAATTATCTCAAAATGCCCCTATTTATTGTATTAATTCGACCTTTTAAATATTATTGGTTAACTTTGTCTAGCTTATTACAATATCAACTTGATGTCAAGAACAAGACATCTTTCTCCATAAATTAACCTTTGAAGTGCAACACTTTCTCTAGTAAAATGAATTCTATGAGAAAGTATCATCACTTCAGTAAAACTGAGAGACTTGAGCTCTCCATTCTACTGAAGAAGGGCTACTCTCTAAGACAAATTGCCTTAGAGTTTGGCCGAAGTCCTTCTTCAGTAAGTCGTGAGCTAAAAAGAAATTCTGTTTTAAGTATTTACGTGCCTCGTAAAGCACAACATAAAGCCAGAGTCAGGCGTTGCTATTCTAAGTATCAAGGCATGAAAATTAGCGGAAATTCTTGGCTTGAGGATTATGTGCGTTGGGCAATGACTCATAAGTGGTCGCCCCAACAAATTGCCGGCCGATTGAACAAAGAATTTGGTCTGACTATTATCAGCCATCGCGTTGTTTACAAATATCTTTACAGTGTTTTTGGTGAAAATCTTTGTTGCTACCTAAAATACAAACAAAAAAGATCAAGACATCGTTCCGGTAAAAAATCTAGAAGAGGGATTATCAAAGACCGCGTCTTTATTGAGCAAAGACCAGTTGTGATTAATCATCGCATGCGGCGGGGTGACTTTGAGGGTGATTTAATGGGCAAACCCAGATTAGGTAAAGAATCGTTAGCCGCGATTGTTGATCGCAGGTCCCGAATGATATTTGCTAAAAAGATCAAACGCCAGAAACATGCCCTAACTGCTTTTAATGAACTACTTAGCGACAGCGATCGTGCCAGGTCGTTAACCATAGACAATGCTTTGGAGCATGCTAATTTTAAAAAACTTACAGTGCCAACTTACTTTTGTCAGCCATATTCATCTTGGCAAAAAGGCACAGTTGAAAATACTTTTACCATTGTCAGAGAATACATTCCTAAAAAAGCTAAACTGGAAAATTACACTCAAAAGCAAATTGATGCTATGCTTAATGAAATGAACTATACTCCAAGAAAATGTTTGGGCTACAAGACGCCTTTAGAATCTTTTACAGGTAAATTTAGACCTACAATTAATCCGAGGGTGTTGCATTTGAGGGTATAATTCACTTATTAAGAACTCAATGATTTATACCAAAAAAATAACCGCGGTCAAGGTTTATCCCGTCGTATGACGGGACCCACGAATAATTCTATAACGCCGCGATCAAAGTAATTCTATGAATTCATCTAAAGATAACTGGGCAGCGCTAATAATAGCCCTCACCAACGGTTTTTTAATAATCCTACCGGGATGAACTGGTATAATCGTACGAGCTTTTGTTCTTGGATTAACCAAAACCAGATGACTGCCTTTTTGACGATCCTCTATAAATCCCACTTTTTTCAATGCTCGGATAATCTTTTTAGCGGTCAAAGAAGGCATCTTGTTCATAAGATATAAATTAAATAGGCAGAGAAACAGGAACTCTTACTGTGCTTTGAAAAGATTTAACTTCTTCAGGCAAGGATTCTTTATGAGCGGCTAAACTCTCTAGATAAAGTTCAATCGCTTCTTTAATATTTTCTTCTGCCTCTTCAAGATTCTCACCCTGAGTATGACAACCAGGCAAGGCCGGGACAAAAACAACATAACCGCCTTCAGGCGCGGCCTCATAAAAAACCGAATAAGAATAGATTTTTTTAGTTTTGTGATTCATGGTAATTTATATTGTAATTTGTATGAGTAATTCGTAATTTGGAATGATTTTTTACTAAAATTAAATCCTCCCTTGTCCTAACTACCAAATACAAATTACTAATTACTCAAATTTTTGCATCAGCAAAAATTTATGTGCTCTATTTTGAATATAGTTCGAACGCATTTCGCCGCCTGCGGCGGCGACGGCCAGCCCCCCAAAATTTGAGCGGCTTCGCCGCGATCTTTGACAATTTCAAGTTTTTCTATGATTTAATAATAACTCATTTCAGTAAATTTTTCAAGAAAAATGAGCTTGAAAAATTTACTGCTTTGGCGGCAAATTCTTTTATGAAATTTAAAAAATAAAAAAAGAAAGCCCCAAGTAGAATTGAATTCCACAAGGGGCTCGAGCGCGAAACATGTTGTCCTCGCTTACTTGGTCGCGGAGAGAGCCTCCTGAAGAAAGCTCTTCGCTTCCTTGGCCGTCTCCGCATCGCTGACGAGCGCGTCGATGAAGCCGGGGGCTTGCATGTACATCAAGTTGGCCATGACCGGCGGCATGCCTTCCACATAGTCGTGAATGGCGAGCGCCAGCATCATGACGATGCCCTGCAACACACGTTCCTGCCCCGCCTGCTTCAGTAAGACAGGATAGAATCTGGACTGCAGGTGCGAGTTGTCGCTGACTTTCAGCAGGCGTTCGAGCATCTCGTCGCGACTGGGAAGGGTAATAACCTTCTCGGGGCTCATGTTTGTTCCTCCTTTTCAACGTCCAAATTCCACGATTTCCTCGTGGTAAGGGCTATCCATTTACAATTCTGGATAACGCTTTATCCTATCATGTTTACAGGAAAAAGTCAAGCCCGGGTGGGGTCAAAAAACAAAAAACAGAAATTTCCAAGAATTTCTGTAACAAACGATATGAAAAAATTTTCTTTTACAAAATGCGGTTCGAGCCGATATTTTTATCAGGTTCTTTGGCAGTTTTTAAGATTGCGGCGAAGCCGCTCAAATTTTGGGGGGCTGGCCGTCGCCGCCGCAGGCGGCGAAATGCGTTCGAACTATATTCAAAATAGAGCACCAGTAAGGAAAAGTCAAATTTCGTTGGTTCGCCTCGCTTCGCTCGGCGACCAAATCGTAGGGAATTTTGGGCGAAAAAATCAATTGGCGGTTTTGTTTGAATTTAATTCAAAGTAAAAGAAAATTTTTTCAATTATTATTAACTAACCAAAGGAGAAAAATATGAGATACATACTCTACGCTCGCAAGAGCACCGAAGAAGATGACAGGCAAGTTTTAAGTATTGAAGCTCAACTTGTTGAGCTCAAAGAATTTGCCGCCAAAGAAAAACTTGAAATTGTCGGTCCGACTTTCGTCGAGACCAAAACTGCCAAAGAACCTGGGCGAACGAAGTTCGCCGAAATGTTGTCATTTTTAGAGAAAGGGAAAGCGGACGGAATAATTTCGTGGCACCCGGATCGTCTCGCCAGAAATTCTGTTGATGGTGGCAAAATAATTCACTTGGTAGATCGCGGCTTGATTAAGTCCCTCAAATTTCCCACTTTTTGGTTTGAGCCAACACCGCAAGGGTTGTTCATGCTCAATATCGCATTTGGCCAATCAAAATATTTTGTAGATAGTTTACGAGAGAATGTGAAGCGAGGTTTGCGGCAAAAAATCAGAAACGGTGTATGGCCCGGCTGGGCGCCAGTGGGCTATTTAAATAATCCCAAAACAAGAATGATTGATATTGATAAAAACAAAACCCCAAAAGTGAAAAAACTTTTTGAGCTTTACGCTACTGGCGAATATACTCTAAAATCTCTCGCAAATTGGTGTAAAGAAAAAAGGCTATGCGGAAACCTAAACAAGGAAATCGCCGTTAGCAATATCCAAAAAATTCTACAAAATATTTTCTACATTGGCTTGATGAAATATCGCGGGGAAATTTTTGAGGGACAACACGAGCCGTTAATTTCAAAGAAACTTTTTGATAAATGCCAAGAAGTGATGAGCAAGCGAGGAAAAGTGCAAGAAATCAGAAAACACAATTTTGCTTTTCTTGGCTTAATGAAATGTGCTTCTTGCGGGGCAAGTATTACCGCCGAAATTCAAAAAGGCCATAATTATTATCGTTGCACCAAGAAAAAAGGTTTGTGCCAAGAAAAACGTTATTTACGAGAGGAACAACTAATCGAACAAATAAAATCATTTCTTCAAAAAGTTTCTTTGTCGAACCAAGACACCGAGAAGGTTTTGGCGGCGTTAGATAGCGAGCAGGGACAAGCCAAACAACAGGCGCAGTCAAAAGTGGAAAGCTTGAAAGAGCAACTAAAACAAGTAGAAACAAAATTAGCAAAACTGCTTGATATGTTTTTGACAGACGCTTTATCCACAGAAGAATACGCCGCCAAAAAACAGGAATTATTATCGCAAAAAATTAGTTTGCAAGAGAAAATAACCGACTTTGAACAAAAAGGATTGTCTTGGCTCGAACCGGCTCGTGAATTTGTTTTATCCCTTAATCAAGCCGCAAAATTAGTGGAAACAGAAAACAAAAAAGAAATGCCAACATTTCTTAAAAATATCGGCTCGAACCACATTTTACAAAACCGCCAATTGATTTTTTCGCCCAAAATCCCTTACGATTTGGTCGCCGAGCGAAGCGAGGCGAACCAACGAAATTTGACTTTTCCTTACTGGTGCCCCCAGAAGGACTCGAACCCTCGTCAATGGCTTAAAAGGCCACTGCTCTACCGCTGAGCTATGGGGGCAGACGAAATTTTCAATTTTTAATTTTCAATTTTTAATACGCGCCTACGTTTAGAAATTAAAAATTAGTTCATTGGAAATTGTTTATAAATTAAAAATTAGAAATTAGAAATTTCGCGTATCCTATCCTCTAAATTTACTCTTTTTCTTGCGATAAAGCATAATCACCAACATTGGCAGAACAAGCCAGATAAACGCGGCTTCGGGACGGACAAACACCTGTTTTACCATATCAGGCACTTTTGTCAAGTTATCAGTAGGCAAAAACGACAAAATAATGCTGGCAAATAAGCCAAGCTGTAACAGTGCGAAAATAAACAACCACATCAAAGCAGTCCGCACCTTTCTATATCCCAATCCTAAAGTGTCACCGAGCGCCGAATTGGGCATAAAAATAAAAATAAAAAAAATAATGGCTAGCATCACCACGATTTTCAAACCAAAGCTGGGATTATCCAAACGAAACATTGGCCAAGGAATCGCCTTAACAACCGCTAAAGCCACATAAGTGCTTAAAAGTAAAGCCAGAATTCGATTACGGCCCAGCGATACGCCATAAACAAAAATCGCCAGCGCCAAAAGTATTGGAATTAAAATCTGCCAAGCTGAATTAGCTAAACCAATTTTTGCTAAACCTAAACTAATTGCTAATAAAAACATTACTGGAGGTGGTTACAAATCCTATGTCATCCTGAATTTACCGTGTCTCGCCGAAGCTTTTAGCGAAGGTGGATTTCAGGATCCAGTAGGGAATAAAAATCTTTGTTCCCTACAACTTACGGACTGGATGCTGAAACAAGCCGCAGGTACTGTACGAAGCAACACGTGTTCAGCATGACAATGGTCTTACAACCATTTTAGTACATCTGGCATCCATTTCTAGATCAAAAAACAATTATACCAATCAGTGCTGTTATTAAATTAACAGTCAAAGACAACCCCAAACCTCTAAGATAGTTCAACTTTAAAAGCCATGACCACAAAAATGTTTCAACAATTACTACGGCTATTTCTACGGCCACGAAACTAACCAAAAAATTATAATAAAAATAACTCGCGATAGGCCAAGTAAAAGAATTAACTATAATAGAAAAAAATAAAAGCTTTGGCCAATTCTTGCGAAACACTAATAGCAAGACAACAAACTCCCCACTAATTGTAACAACAAAAGCCAACCAATCAAAAATCATAATTAACCTTTCTTGAATTTACGCATCAACAGAAAAATTACGATTAACAATAAGGCCGCGCCGGGGAAAATAACATATAAAAAATTATCTGCCCACCAACCCGACTCGTCAGAAACCGACACTGACGAAACTGCTTGATAGCCTGGTTTGGGCCGATCCACGATTTCTTCTTTAGTAGTGCCATTTGTATACTTATAAACTAACTTAGATTTTTGTAAATCAAAGTTGGTTTCGTTCAATTTCGTTATCTGCCAAATCACATTAACACTAGCTAATGTGTTATTTTTAGGGATCACTTGATAGGTATCTATAAAGTCAGCCCTAGTCGTCATCGCCTGAGTCCGCTTCAAATAATCCGCAACTTTAGTTTCTTGTTCCGCATAATTATTCTCCGCAGACTGATTATTAACACCATTCTGCAGTTGACCCAAAGCCCCACTGTTAAAATTCCTCTTTTTAATAGCTACAACATCTATGTGCTCATGTTTGCCTGGGCCGAAACAATCACTCGGTTTAGTTAGGGCAATACTCGCGATACCGCCATCACCATAATCAATAGTTAAAAAGACATAATCTGAATAATCTTTGGTATTGTCTACTTGATTACAATAAGTTATTGACTTTTCGTTATCTCCCATGGTGTCGGCGTTTACTGTTAATGCATAAAAAGAAAAAACACCAAGAAAAAACAAACACACAAATACTAAAATATTTTTCCAGCGCATAACGCGAAAGATGGTCGTCGCCTTTTAAGAAAATAATTTATTAAAAAACTTTTGACCAGCCAATTTATTATTACCAAACTATAGATTTTCTTTTTTTAGTTGATCCATTGTGTTTTTTTGTGATCTTGTCAATCGCCGTGGCACCTCCAAAATCAATCTAATAATTTCATCGCCAGCGCCATGACTTTGTAAATGAGGCACGCCTTTGCCCCGCAAGCGAATCTGACTGCCTGGTTGCGCGCTTTTGGGGATATTGACCCAAACATCGCCTTGTGGTGTTGGAACCTTAATTTTATCACCCAAGACCAATTGTGTAAAGCGCGCTTTAACATCAAAATACAAATCATCACCACTTCGCTGAAAAAGCTTATGCGGCCGCAATACAATGTGAATATTTAAATCACCCGGACGACCACCAACGCCGCTTGCCTGCCCCTGACCCGATAAATTCATCACCTGGCCCGTCTGAATACCCGCGGGAATCTTAAATTTAATCATTGCTTTTTTCTTAACGCGACCTTGCCCGCGACAAGTTTCACATTGTTTTTCTGGAATTTCGCCTTGGCCTTGACAATTAGGACAAGTTGTTTTTATGGAAAACAAACCCAAAAATGATTGCTGTTGATTTTGATACTGGCCCGAACCATTGCATTGGCTACAAGTTTTAAAACCCGACCCGGGCGCCACACCGCTACCATTACACGTAGCGCAAACTGAATACTTATCTACACTAATTTCGTGCTCCGCCCCATTGATCGCGTCTTCCAAATCAATTGCCATTTCTAAATCAATATCCGCGCCACGTTGCTGACGCCTACGGCCAGAAAAACTTTGGCCAAAAATATCGCTAAACAGATCAGAAAAATCAAAACTCGTATTGCCGCCACCACCGCCAAACTCCTCGCTAAAAGTCGCGAAATCACGAAAGTCACGAAACCCGCCCGCTTGGCCTTGATTTCTCATTTGCTCAAAATTCGCGCCGTATTGATTGTACTGGCTGCGCTTTTGCTCGTCAGACAGCGTCTGATATGCCTCGTTGACTTGTTTAAATTTTTGGGCATCGCCGCCAGCCCGATCCGGATGATATTTTTGAGCTAATTTTCGGTAAGCTTTTTTAATTTCATCCTGACCGGCAGTACGCGGCACGCCTA
>Ga0315288_10009252_pt1 | contig 12416 bp, 10 predicted proteins | sample YL17G11_20_MG_FD_203454 | JGI IMG/M metagenome (GOLD analysis project Ga0315288, IMG submission 203454) | Sediment microbial communities from Yellowstone Lake, YNP, Wyoming, USA - YL17G11_20 | ecosystem: Environmental > Aquatic > Freshwater > Lake > Sediment | place: USA: Wyoming | collected...
ACCCCCTACCCAAGCACTCCCTGAGTCATCCCCTCAATGACTGAGGGGATAATCCAGGGGATGATTGACTGGATGATTGAGGGAGTGACTGACTGGATAATCCCCTGGATGACTGACTGGATGACTCCCTGGATGACCCAGTCAATGACTGAGGGAGTCATCCAGGGGATGACTGAGGGGGTCATTGAGGGGATGACTCCCTGGGTCACTGAGGGAGTCATCCAGGGAGTCACTGAGGGAGTCGTACCTGGGATTCTACCCCCTATCGGCCAGACCTTATTCCTGCTTGCTATTTGCCACATTGTCTCTTGACCTGATGATATATGTCGTATATCATTGGCAAATGAGACAGGTACGCTTTTTCACCCGGGAAATGGGCGCCAGATTGCGTGATACACGCCTGGGAGCTAGACTTACACAGGATGAGCTGGCAGGACGCATGGGCTACACCAGCATAGGCAAACGTATGGCTTTGCAGCGGTTAGAGACCGGGCGCATCCGGAAGCCGACCTTGGAGATGGTCGCCCGGTATCTGCAGGGCTGCGGGGCAAGATGGAACAGCATCGTTGACCTCCTGGAGAGCGTGCCCCCGGTGAAGCTGGACATTTCGAAGGTGAAGAGCCGGAAGTTCTCGGAAGCAGTGAAGCAGAAGACCGAAGAACAGTCCCAGGCCGTGGGTCAGGCGATGGTTTACATGAAGACCGAGCACCCGATTGCGCCGGAGCAGCGCAGGAAGGGAACGAAGCGCTATTCTGAATACCGGTTGATTGCCAACGTCATCGAGGAAGCGGTAACTGAAGTGCTGCGGAGCACTGAGCTGTCCTTCGTGCACTACGGGGCGTATCAGGCAGTGGGCCGGTATTGTTTGAGCACGCTCTGGAAGTTGAGCAAGGACCTGCCGAGAGAGAACCTGAAACGGCAACTGGCGAAGCTGGTGAAGCCTGAGTTGAAGGCGATGCAGGCGGAGTGGCAGAGCTGGGGACTGGACATGAAGATAGTCCTGCAGATTCAGCGCCGGGTGATGGAGTTGTACCCGGTCCTGATTCAGACACTGCGGGACAGTCTGAAGAAGTAGTAGCCGAAAGGCCCAGTGGCCGAGTATCGGAGTGAAAGGGAAGAGACATCCGGCCAACGGCTCCAGGAGATTCCAAACCACGGTTCCCGACTTGGCTCTTGACAAACGCGCAGTTTATGCTGAAACTTGTCCAGTTTCGAGGTCGTCCGGCGGAGGAGCGACCGCTGATGACGGCCCGAGCCAATGAAAGGAGAAGACGTGAAAGGTTACTGCGTCAAGTGCAAGGGCAAGAAGGAAATGAAGGACGCGAAGGAAGTGAAGATGAAGACCGGCCGGGCGGCCATGAAGGGCGTCTGCCCGTCGTGCGGCACCGGCATGTACTGCATCCTTCCCGGCGCACCGAAGAAAGGCAAGAAGTAGACCGGTAAGTCCAGACTACTGCGGAGGGGCGCTGCCCATTCTTCGGGCGACGCTCCTCCTTCGTTTGAGAGAACCACCGATAAGCACAGATGAACACCGATGAATCGGGAATTCGAAATCCGTGTTCACCCGTGTTCATCCGTGGTTTATCTGGACGTAATCTGCCCACTTGACTTCTGAGCGGACTTGCCTAATATCCGTTCCCTATGGCTCGAAAGAAGAAATCAGCGCCCTCGGCCAAACCGAAGTCCAAGGCCAAGCCGCGCGCGCCGCGCGGCAAGCCGCTGTTGATCGTTGAGTCGCCAACCAAGGCGCGCACGATTACGCGTCTGCTCGGCGAGCGCTACACGGTTCTCTCGTCCAAGGGTCATGTCATGGACCTGCCCAGGAGTTCGCTCGGCGTGGACCTCGAACACAACTTCGAGCCGCACTACATCAATATCCGAGGCAAGGAAGACGTTATCCGTGAGTTGAAGGCCGCGGCCAAGAAAGCCCGGGAAATCTATCTCGGCAGCGACCCGGATCGCGAAGGTGAAGCAATTGCCTGGTCTATCGCGCAGGCCGTAGACGGCAACACCGCGCGACGGGTACGGTTCAACGAAATCACCGTACGCGGTCTCGAGCAGGCGTTTGCCGAGACGTCTGAGATTGACCTGCACATGGTGGATTCCCAGAAAGCGCGCCGGGTGCTTGACCGGCTGGTCGGTTACCTGGCCTCACCCCTGCTCTGGCGGGTGTTCTCCAGCGGCAATCTTTCAGCCGGCCGGGTCCAGTCGGTCGCCCTGCGCCTGCTCTGCGAGCGGGAGCGGGAAATTCTCGCGTTCCAACCCGAAGAGTACTGGCTGGTTGACGTCGACCTGAAGACCAGCGCCGGCGGCCGTTTCACGGCCCGGCTGATGAAGTGCGAAGGCGAGGACTGCCGGATTCCGAACCAGACCGAGGCCGAGCGCATTCGGCAGGACCTGGAGCACAAGGAGACGCGTTTCTCGATTGCCGAGGTCAGGCCGACCGAACGTCGGCGCTCGCCGGCCCCGCCGTTCATCACCTCGACCCTGCAGCAGGAAGCCGCCCGGAACCTGCGCTATACCGGCAAGCGCACAATGAGCCTGGCCCAGCAGTTGTTCGAAGGCATCAATCTCGGCGCCGAGACGGTGGGCCTGATTACCTATCCCCGGACCGATGCGTTCCGTGTGAACGCCGACATGATCGATGCGGTCCGGCGTCGGATTACCGGGCAGTTCGGCCCGGAGTATCTGCCGGACAAGCCCCGCTTTTTCAAAGAGCGCAAGGGCAGCCAGGGAGCGCATGAGGCGATTCGTCCGACCTCGGTCGACCGGACTCCGGAATCGGTGAAGATCGTGCTCAACCCGGACCAGTACCGACTCTATGACCTGGTCTATCGGCGGTTCGTCGCGTCGCAGATGGCCGACGCCCGGTATGCCGCCGCAACGGTCCTGGTGGATGCCCGGTGCCCGGCTGAAAAACCCGAGTGCGGCAAAGGAAACTACCTGTTCCAGGCCAATTCGGTTAAGCGACTGTTCCCGGGATTTGAACGGGTCTACGGCGAACCGGACAAAGAAAAAGCCCTGCCCGAACTGTCTGCGGGCGAGCTGGTATCTCTCGAAAAGGTGAAGCCGGAGCAGCACTTCACTCAGCCGCCGCCCCGGTACTCCGAGGCCGCCCTGATTAAGAAACTCGAGGTGAACGGCATCGGCCGGCCATCGACCTATGCCACGATTGTGTCGACCCTGGACGATCGTGACTACATCCGGCGCAAGGAAGGTAAGCTCTTTCCGACCGAACTCGGATTGAAGGTGAACGACCTGCTGATTCCCCGGTTCGGCAACGTCTTCGAAGTTGGTTTCACGCGGGAGATGGAGAAGGAGTTGGACCAGGTCGAGGTCGGCAAGCAGGAATGGCAGGCCGTGGTCCGGCGCTTCTATGAACCGTTCCGGGAAGACCTGACCCGGGCCGAAAAGGAGTTTGAGGAATTCTGCCCCAAGTGCAGCAAGATCCTGGTGCTCAAGCGCGGCAAGTTCGGCAGCTTTCTAGCCTGTTCCGGCTACCCGGAATGCGACCATGTCAAGAAGGAGGAACTGAAGATGAGTGATGAGAAATGCCCGGACTGCGGCAAGCCGCTCGTCGAACGAGAAGGCCGCTTCGGTAAGTTCCTGGGCTGCTCCGGCTATCCGGAGTGCAAGCATATTAAGCGCGGGGCCGGCCCAGGGCCCGGTTCCGGCGAGCCGCCGAAGCCGGTCGACGGCAAGTGCCCGGATTGCGGCAAACCGCTGGTCGAAAAGCAGGGGCGCTATGGCGCGTTCGTCGGCTGCTCCGGCTATCCCCAGTGTCGCTACATCCAGAAGAAGGAACGCGCCGCCCCGACCGTACTTGAGGAGAAGTGTCCGGAATGCGGCAAGCCGCTGGTCGAACGCATCGGCAAGTACGGTAAGTTCACTTCCTGCTCCGGCTACCCGTCATGTAAATACCGCCCGCCGAAGAAGAAGACGCCGGACGCATAGGGCACAACGCCCGACGCCCGAACATCAGCAGTCAGGCCGGACCTTCGGCCGGCGCAATGCGTCAAGCGTAATGCGTTAGGCGGCTACGGGAGCCGCTGGATGCTGATTCGGGCGGCTTGGGCTTTCACGAATTCGTCGAGCTTGAGCTGCAGTTTCTGGGCATACAGGTAGTTCCGGATTTCGTCCTGCAACTCGGCGTAGGTCGGGACTTTCTCGTCCACCCGTTCCGTGACTTTGATGATGTGCCAGCCGTGCTCGGATAGAATCGGCGCGCTGATTTCGCCCTGTTTCAGTTTCTCCACCGCCTGAGCGAACAGCAGTACGAGTCCTTTCAGAAAGAACTCGCCGAGTGAGCCGCCGATATCTCTGGTCGACGGGTCATCCGAGTATTCCTTCGCGAGTGCGGCGAAGTCTTCGCCCGCCAGCGCGCGCCGGCGCAAATCGGCAATCTGTTCGCGCGTCCGGTTCGAATCCTCGTCGCTCACCGGCACCTCAATCAGAATTTCCCGGGCGGTCGCCTGATCTCCGCTCCCCTTCTCCCGCTTGATGATGGTGTACCCCTGACGCGAGCGGAACGGTTTGGAGAACTCACCGGCCTTGAGGGCAAACAATTCCGCAGCCACCTCTTCCGGCAGGTCGCCGCGTTCCACTGTGCCCAGCAGGCCCGACTTGCGTTTCAGCTCCGGGTCGGTCGAGAAGGACGTTGCCAGCGCTTCGAAATCCCAGTGACTCTGAACCAGTCCGGCATAGGCCTGGACAATCTGCTCATAGCCCTTCTTCTCCGCGGCCTCGGACGGCTTGGGGATAGTCAGGATGTGCGCCAGCTTCACCCGGCCCGGCACGCTCCCGAACGAATCTCTGTGGGTCGCGTAGAACTGCTCGACCTCGGTCGGCGACACCAGGATGTTCTCGAGCAGGCCGTGTTTGGCGAGCAGTTGCTGTGACGTGAGACGCCGGGTGATGTCTTCCCGGTAGCGCTGCCGCAGAGACCCCTCGGTCAAACCCTCGCGCGCCAGGGCCTGCTGGAAGCTATCCGCGCCGCCGAATCGCTCCTTGATTCGTTTCAGGTTGGCTTCCAGCTCTTCGTCAATCTGTTCCTTCGCGACGCTCACCGTCTCCCGTTTTGCCTGTTCAAAGACAACCTGGTCGTTAATCAACTGGTCCAGCACCTGCCGGCGCAGCGCAGTGTCCCGGCTCCGGTCCCGGGTCGCGCTTTCCGGAACCATGGTCTGCAGTTTCAGAAAATCCATGCCGGCAGCGACCTGGCTTTCCAGAATCGGCTGGTCCCCGACCAGCGCCACGATCTGGTCCGCCGGACCGGCCCGTGCGGCCGACCACAGAAGCGCCAGCAGGAATGCGCCCAGGCCCGTCCGGGTCCTGCGCCCTTGCGTGCCGGTGCTCTTTCTCGCCGTCAATTCCCCCAGTAGCTGGCTGGAAACACCGCCTGGGACTGACTCCGGTCCAGTTCGGCGAGCAGGTCCTCGATCAACCGCCGGTAGCGCTGCTCGTGCAGAAAACTGCTGATGCGCTCTCGGGCCTGTTCGAAGGTAACGTCATTGCGCACCTGCTTCCGGTCCGTGACCTTGACAATCCAGAACCCCTGATTGGTGCGAATCGCCGGACTCACCGCCCCGACCTTCAAGCTGAAAATCATCTCCTCCAGTTCCGGGTTCAGCTTCCCCTGCGGGTCGAGCCGGTCCAGGTAGCGTGATTCCGCGCCCTGGCTCAGCGCCCGGTCGGCGGAGCGCTCCCGGGCCAGTTTCTGGAAGTCGACGCCCTTGCCGATGTCAGCCAGCACCGCTTGGACCGCACTGTCCGACCCGCATAGCACGTGGAGAATCTTGACGTCGTACATGAACTCCTCCTTGTGCTTCTGAAAATAGTCGAAGACGTCGTTATTCGCGACCGCGACCTTACCTGTAACCCGTTCGAGCAGCAGATTGGTGACGTATTCGCGGTTCTTCTCCTGCAGCACGGCGCGCGTCGTTTCGTCGCTGCCGACCCCGAGCCGCCGGGCCTCCTGGACAAACAACTCGGTATTGACCCAGATCTCCGCAACCCGTCGCAGGTTCTCCTCGCTCAGGGTCTGGCCCGAAGCGAGCTGCAGCAACAGTCGGTCCCGGGTAAGCACCGAATCGCCGACCTTCACCAGCACGTCATTCGTATCCCCCCGGGTCTTGGGGTAGCTAACGCGCGTGCGCTTCCGGAGACCGGCCAGGGCCTGTTCCAGCGCGCGCCGGCGCTTCTTCAGTTCCAGGAACTTGCCGATGAAGTCGCGCACCTGCTCCAGCGGCAGCTCCTCACGCATCCGCATCTTGTCCAGGACCTCAACCAGCCAGAACTGGGTGCCCGCCTTCAGCGGCGGGCTAACCTTTCCCACCGGCAGAGTGAAAACAGTATCCTCAAGCAGCGGGTCGAGCCCGGCCGCGGTGTCGTTGCGACCGACCAGCGTGAGCTCGGCCCCGGGATTCGCTGCCCGGTCCAGCGAGCGCTCCTGGGCCAGCGGCTTGAATTTCACGCCGGGCCGCTTCAGGTCGGCCAGCGCCTGGCGCGCGGCCTTCTCGTCGGGCAGGGCCATGTACTGCAGCCGCAGTTGCGTGACAAAATCCAGTTTGTGCCGGTTGTAGTAGTCGAAAATCTCATTATCGCTCACCTTCACCGTATCGCTGACCCGGTGCGTCATCAACCCGACGACATAGTCCTTCGCGACCTCCGCGGCCAGCACCCGGGTCGTCTCGTCTTGTCCCAGGCCGCGCCGTCCGGCCTCCCGGAACAGCAGCATACCGTCAATCCAGGTTTCGAGCAGCGGCTGAATGTTCTCGAGTGAGACGTCGTAGGCGCCGTCAATCGCGAGCTGCAACTGGAATTCCGAACGCCGCAGCGTGTCAGCGCCGGCAACTGCCAGCGCCGGGTCCGGCCCGGGCAGCGTCGTCAAGAGGTAGCAGAGCGCCGACAGCAGCAACCCGCTCACCGCTCACGCCTCATCGCGGCTGCCTCAATCACTTGCGCCGGGCCGGCGTGTAGAAGTTGTCGACCAGCACCTCGACCTTGGTCTTCTGCTCCAGCTGGCTGCCGAAAGCGTCCACCGCCTGCTTCTGCTTCCAGGGCAGGAGTTCATCGCCGATTGCCTTCGTCACGTCCTCGAATTTGACGTCGGACTTCAGACGCTTCCGGTCCACGCACTTGACAATCCAGTAGGTCGCACCGCCTGCGCCCGCGACCGGCACGACGCCGCCCACCTGACCCGGCTGAAGCGCGAAAATCGCCTGGTTCAGTTCCGGGCTGAGCTGGAGCAGAAACATGTTGGAGTCGTTGCGCACGAAATACTGCGTTTCCTGTCCTCGCGATTCCTCGGCCTCATACGATACCTGGCGGGCGGTCTGCTTGAAATCGGCCCCGCCCTTCAGGTCGGCAAGCACCTTTTCGGCCAGGTCCGCGTCGCGCAGAATGATGTACATGATTTTCGCGCCCACCGTGTAGTCGTCCTTGTGTTTCTGGAAGTAGTCATAGACCTCGGCATCGCTCACCGACAGCGTATCCTTGATTCGGGCCAGCAGCATCCCGGCAATCGCGTTCCGCTCCTCGTTGCGGAGGGCGATCTGGGTCGTCTCGTCCCTGCCGATGCCCCGGCGCTCGGCTTCCTGATACCAGAGCTCGCCGTTCACCCAGCTCTCGAGCACCTGCTGCAGCTTCTCGCGCGGCGCGTCCGGCGGCACCTGACCCCGGAACAGCAGCAGCAGTTCGTCGCGGGTCAGGGTCTCGCTGCCGACCCGGGCCAGCACCGGGCCGGACTTCTTTCCCTTTGTGCCGACCGTGCTCGCGCCCTTCGGCGGACAGCCGGCCAGCAGCAGCGCCGCCACGGCGATGAACAGAATCTTCTTCATGACTACTCCTTTCGGGTCCCGTTTCTCAATCTTGTCTTCCGATTTCGGATTGACTTCTGCCTTCTGATTTCTGACTTCTTCTGCTACTTCCGGGTCTTCTCCGGCTTGAGCGCGGCCAGCAGCTTCTCGTTGACCGTGATCTTCGTCTTCTGCCGCAGCTCGGCGACCAGCGTCTCAAGACGCTCCGTCTGCCGCGGAACCGAAATCCGCGAGCGGATGTTTGTCACGACATCCGGGGTCAGTTCCAGGGCGGAATACATTTCCGGGTGCGCATGGAAGTACGCGACAACTTCAGAGTCACTCGCCCTTGCCTGCGCGGCAACATAGCTCTGAAAGAAAAACTGGTACAACCCCTGCGCGGTCATCTGTTTCACCTGCTCCCGGTATTCCGGGGACTTGTCGAGCTTGAGGCGCAACGCTTCCTTCTCCAGGATATCGTTCTCGATATCCTCCTTGAGCGCCTTGCGCCGCACCGACGGGAAGACGTCGCCGTAATCCCTGACGATCGGCAGCAGGCTACCCACCCGGGTCTTGGCGCCATCAGGCAGGCGCGCGACCACCAGGTCGGAATCGGATGGCTTCACCGATTCCGGCGCCGTGGTCAGGTAGTCCAGCACCCGCTCATCGTAGATGACTCGGGCACGCAGGGCATACAGGGCGTTGAAGCCCTTGTGCCGCTGCGCCCAGGACTTCAACTGCTCCCAACTCAGGGTCATTGACTCGAGCGGCACCGAACGTTCACCTTCAAACTTCACGAAATCGTAGAATATCCCGCGGAATATCAGGTCGGTGGTTTCACCCGGCTTCAGATCTTTGATGGCGTTTGCCACGTCGGGCGGCGTTCGGCTCAGCGGACCCCAGCCCAGGTCGCCGTCCGGCCCGCCGGCCTTCGACCGCGAGTATCTTGTGACCAGCGATTCGAACGGCACACCGTTCTTCAGCATTTGCTGGACCATCCGCGCGGTATCCAGCGTGGGCACCTCGAGCAGCTTCAGGTGAACGTTCGTGTAGACCAGCGCGCTCTCGCGGGCGATGTCGGCCGCCGTGACCGACTGGTTGCGAAGGTGTTTCTCCAGTGCGCTCCGGAGAATGTCCGCCCGGCGCTTTTCCAGTGAGCCGGCGACCGAATCCATGAAGCCGAGCCTTTTCGCTTCCTGAGCCACCAACGCCTGGTTGATCATCTGGTCCAGCAGGTCGCGCTTGGACTTCTGCCAGGCCTGCGTATCGCTGGCAGGCAGCGGCAGGGCGCGGGCCAGCGCTGAGGCCGTAATCACCTCGTCGTTGAACCGGGCGACGACCCGGTTATCGGTCGCGACCGATGTGCCCCGGCTGCAGAACAGGGCAGTTACCGCTATCAACAGAATCATGGTTCTCATCATGGGTCTAAAGATAGCGGAACTGAGCCCGAATGTCAAACGACGCTGGACGCCACACGCTGCACGCCGGGCGCCAAGCGCAGAACGCAGGGCGTGATGCGTGGTACGTAAAGCGCAATGCGCTATTTCCCCGGGCATTCCCGGGCCACGGCTTCGGCGATTCCCTTCCCGGAGTAGACTCGGTCGAAATGGACGCAGAACTCCCGGGCGAGCTTGTCGGCGCGCTGGTCATAGGCGGCCTTGTCCTGCCAGGTATCGCGGGGATGCTTGAGCACAAACCCGCCCACCGCGGTCGGTATCTGCAGGTGAAAGCGCTTGTCTTCAACGCACTGGGCGTCTTTCAGCGAACCGTCCAGCGCGGCATGAATCAGGCGCCGGGTCAGGTTGATATCCATCCGGGTCCCGACGCCGTACGGCCCGCCGCTCCAGCCGGTATTCACGAGATAGGCCTGAGCATCATGGCGCTCCAGCTTCTCGCCCAGCAGGTGGGCATAGACGTCCGGGTTCCGGGGCATGAACGGCTGGCCGAAGAAACGGGAAAACGTCGTCTTCGGCTCGACAATCCCGGTTTCGGTGCCGGCCAGTTTGCTCGTGTAACCCATAAGGAACCAGAGCATCGCCTGGCTGTGACTCAACTTGGCAATCGGCGGCAGGACGCCGTTGGCGTCTGCCGTGAGGAAGATGATCGTCTTCGGATGGTCGCCCACGGGCGGAACCTTGATATTCCGGAGAAACGACAGCGGATATGACCCGCGCGAGTTCGGCGTATAGCGGTCGTCGTCCAGGTCGAACCGGCCGTTGGGAAAAACCATTGCGTTCTCGATGATCGCGCCGTGCTCGAGGTAGGGGGCGCGGTGAAAACAGGCGTTGTAGATTTCCGGTTCCTTCTCCGGTCGCAGATTGATGAGCTTGGCGTAGCAGCCGTGTTCCAGGTTACTGATGCCTTCGTTGCTCCAGGCGTGTTCGTCGTCGCCCAGCAGCGCCCGCTCCGGGCCCGCCGAAAGCGAGGTCTTGCCGGTGCCCGAGAGTCCGAGGAAAAGCGCGATGTCGCCGTTCCGCCCTTCGTTTGCCGAGCAGTGCAAGGGCAGAATCCCCTCGCCCGGCAACAGGTAGTTCATCACCGTAAACATCAGCTTCTTTACGCTGCCGCAGTACAGCGAGCCGAAGACCGCGCCGATGCGCTGATCAAAGTCCATGGCAATCACCATGTTAGTGGTCCGGTTGACCTTCTTGTCGAAGCGCAGCCGGCCGTCGTAGCGTTGCGGGTCGAGCTTGTGATTGGGAATCACGAGCAAAGTGAACCCGCAGTCGGCAAAACGGCTCCGGCGGATGTCCCCGGGCACGGGCCGGAACATGTTGTCCGCAAAGAGGATTGTCAGCACCCGGTCCGAAATCACCCGTACCGGCAGGGCGTGCGAGAGGTCCGACCCCAGCACGCGGTCCGCGACGTAGAGTTTGTCGTGCGAACCCATCGTCTTCAGGCTGTCTTCCAGAATCAGCTCGAACGTCTCTTCGGTAATCGGCAGATTGTTCGGCGAGGCCCAGTCAATCAGGCCCTCGGTTTCCGGGCGCCGCACAATCACGGTATCCTGCGGACTCCGGCCGGTGGATTCGGGTGGGGTCCAGGTCGCCAGGGCGCCGCACGCCATTACGATCGCCTCGCGGTTATCCACAACTTCCTGGATCATCCGCCGGCGCTCGGGGTTGATCATCGTCAGCGGATGCGACTCCAGCAAACGGTCAAGACGTTCTTTCAGGTTCATTCCCGCTCGCCCATTCTGCACTCTGCAATCTGTGTTCTGCAATCTGCAATCAGCTTGGGAATCAGTTCCCTGCGCGCCACTTCCCTCTGCTCTCCGGTCTTCATGTCCTTCAACGCCACGGTTCCCTTCGCGACTTCGTTCCCGCCCAGGATGGCGCAGTACCGGGCCCCGGCCGTATCCGCGGCGCGGAACTGCTTCTGCACCTTACGGCTGTCATAGTCCATCCGGGCCGAGATGCCGCCCGCGCGCAGCTCATTGAGCAGCGCGATGCCGGCCGGGCGCTCATTCTCGGAGAGCGCAACCACGAATACCAGTTGCGGTTCCGGAACCGCGCTCCCCTGGGCCGCGAGCAGCGCCCGTTCTTCGCCCAGGGCAAAGCCGATGGCCGGGGTCGCCGGCCCGCCGAAATCCTGCACCATGTAGTCGTACCGCCCGCCGCCGCCCAGGCTGTCCTGTGCGCCGATCGAACGCGAGATATACTCGAACGCCGTGCGCGAGTAGTAATCCAGTCCCCGCACCATCCGGTCATTGATGACAAACGGCACGCCCCGCATTTTCAGGCCTTCCTGCACGCCCATGAAATGCTCGGCGCACGCCGAACACAGGTTGTCCTTGGCCCGTGGCGCATCTGCGAGTAGGGCCTGGCAGCTCTCTTCCTTGCAGTCGAAGACGCGGAGCGGATTCTGCACGGTCCGGACACGGCAATCCCCGCACAGCCGGTCCTGCCGTTCGACCAGATACGCCGTCAGCTTCTCGTGATACGGCGGACGGCATTCCCGGCACCCGACGCTGTTCACCTGGGATTCGCAGTCGGTGATGCCCAGCCCGCGGAAGAATTCCGAGCCCAGCGCAATCACCTCGGCGTCAACCTGCGGGCTGGCTTCGCCGAACGACTCCACGCCCAACTGGTAGAATTCGCGAAAGCGCCCTTTCTGGGGCCGGTTGTAGCGGAACATCGGGCCGATGTAGTATAGACGACACGGCAGATGCAAAGCATTCTCCAGCAGCGCGCGGGTGATGCCCGGCGTGCCTTCCGGGCGCAGCGTAATGCTCCGGTCGCCACGGTCCATGAACGTGTACATTTCCTTGGTCACGACGTCAGAGGTTTCGCCCGAGGACTTGATGAACAGCTCGGTGTGTTCGATAGTCGGGGTCACTGCCTCGCGAAAGCCGTACAATTCAGCGCGCCGCCGAAATTTGGCTTCGGCCCACTGCTTCCGCCCGGACTCGGGCGGCACAAAGTCCTTCGTACCTTTCGGTCTCGCGTGTTTCATGCTATGTCACTCTTCATCCACCGATTACACCGATTCCGGATTCCGATTCAGCCACCGACCCACACAGATAGACACAGACCCGAAATCTAACCGCAGAGGGCGCAGAGGAAACCGAAACAATCTGCAATCTATGATCTGCATTCTGCAATTTGAAATCCGTTCTTA
>Ga0315288_10009256_pt1 | contig 12413 bp, 12 predicted proteins | sample YL17G11_20_MG_FD_203454 | JGI IMG/M metagenome (GOLD analysis project Ga0315288, IMG submission 203454) | Sediment microbial communities from Yellowstone Lake, YNP, Wyoming, USA - YL17G11_20 | ecosystem: Environmental > Aquatic > Freshwater > Lake > Sediment | place: USA: Wyoming | collected...
TTGGTTATCGGTTTAATCAATCAATAAAAGATTGTATACCTAATTTAGTGACTCATTTAACTTTTGGTGATTATTTTGATCAACCAATAAAAGGTTGTATACCTATTTCAGTGACTCATTTAAAGTTTGGTTATCGGTTTAATCAATCAATAAAAGATTGTATACCTAATTTAGTGACTCATTTAACTTTTGGTGATGAATTTAATCAACCAATAAAAGGTTGTATACCTAATTCAGTGACTCATTTAACTTTTGGTTATTTATTTAATCAACCAATAAAAGATTGTATACCTAATTTAGTGACTCATGTAACTTTTGGTGATAAATTTAACCAACCAATAGAAGGTTGTATACCTAAATCAGTAACTCATTTAACATTTTATGGAGAAAACAAACGAGAATTATACGAAAATGATATACCAAAAAGTGTCAAAATGTTATATTTAAATAAAAAACGCTAGATGAATATATTTATGATAATAAGTATATTCATTTTTAATGGCTTTGATAAAACACAATTAATGGCTATTTCAAAAGAATATTATTCGTTAAGATTTAAATTAACGTTTAATAATAAAATAGGTTGTAAGTTAGTTGCACATTCAGATTATTATAATAATTTTACAAAGTTAACTATTGACAACTTAAATATTATTTTACTTACAAAAATAAAATGTCTAACTTTTGGTTATGAATTTTTATCAATCAATAAAAGGTCATATATAACGCTCAAACAAATTCATATCGAACCTATAGTAACGTAAAAAATTGAAAAAAAAATGCTAGGCGTATCAATAATTAATGAAAATAATACAAAACAAACAATGGAAACCAAAGGTAGCGAATATACCCAATCATTTGTTGATATTAAAGAAATATTAACTACTCCAGAAAACTTTTATGATAAAATTGTAAAAGTTTGTGGATGGATAAAAACTTTTAGAGGAGGCAAAAAGTTAGGATTTTTAAAGTTATCTGATGGAAGTCATGTACATGGATTACAAATTGTATTTTCTGATGCTAATTCCGATGATTTTAAAACAGGTACATCGATGTCGATTGTTGGGAAAATAGTAAAAAGTTTAGGTAAAGGTCAAAATGTAGAAATGCATGCTGAAAAATGGGAAATTCATGGGAAAATTACTAACCCTGAATCTTATCCGATTGCAAAAGTTGAATTATCAATGGATTATTTACGAGGCATTCCACATTTAAGGACAAGAACGGATACATTTCAAGCAATTAGGAGAATAGAATCCGAACTAAAATATGGAATCGATAAATTTTTCCATAAACATGGATTCATTAAAGTTAAAGTGCCTTGTATTACATCGTCAGATTGTGAAGGTGCAGGTGAAGTATTTACGGTTACCACTTTAAATGGATCTTCTGATTATTCACAAGATTTTTTTAAGAAAAGGTGTTACTTGACGGTATCTGGTCAATTACACTTGGAGGCGTTAGTTTTAGGAGGATTGCAAAAGGCATACACCGAAACGACTGCATTTAGGTCTGAAAAATCAATGGGACCTAGACATTTATGTGAATTTACAATGTTAGAATTAGAATTTTGTTTTTCAACATTAGAAGATAACATGAAGGTCAATGAAGGTTTGATTAAAGCTGGTTTACAAAGAGTGTTGGACAAATGTATGCCAGATTTAGAGTTTTTACAAAATAAACTTAAACCGGATCTAATCGAAACAATTAAAAAATATATTACACAACCATTCGTAGTGTCAACACATAAAGAATGTGTACAAATAATGCTAGATGATATTAAATCAGGTAAAGTTAAAATTGATCCAGAAAAAGTTCCCGAAAGTGGATTGATGGTATTTAGAGAAGCACCTGGTTATTCAGATGATTTAAGTAAAGATCATGAAAGATATATTACAGAAGTAATTTACAAAGGCTCGCCTGTATTTGTTAGACACTTTCCAGCAAAAATTAAAGCTTTTTATATGCCAAAAGTTGATGTTGGATCTGATGTAGAACATGTTGATGGATTCGATTTATTGTTTCCATTGATTGGTGAAGTAGTTGGTGGAAGTCAAAGATGTTATGATTATGATGAATTACAACAAAGAATGAAAGAAATGAATGTTTCTCCAGAACCATTAGAATATTACTCAGAATTAAGAAAATATGGTAGTGTTCCACATGGAGGTAGTGGTGTTGGATTATCACGTTTATTAATGATATGTACTGGTATCTTTAATATTAAGGATATGGAAACATTTCCTAGATCATATGAAAGTTGCTTATTTTAGTTTTTAACCTGATTAAAAACTAAAATAACACTAGTTACGTAATGAAGCATTTACATTGGTAACTTTACGTTTTAATACATTTTTCTTTTTGTTCAAAGTTATTAATTTTCGATCAATATATAATTCACCGCCTATTTGTTTTTTATTTTTTACCAAACGTTTTTTATTATTAGTTTTTGACCCACCATTACAAGAACTAACACCATCAAAACTTTTAATACAATTATTGATTGCAGATTTTATTTTGGTTAAACTACAAAAATAAAAGTCTTTTTTATCTTTGTATCGATAATCATATAACATTGCTCTGACACAAGTTTCTAATTTACATGCCAATGGAGTTTCAAATGTAAATACAACTTCATGTTTATGTAAAGTATGTGTATCATAAATTTTTTTTCGAAGATTCATATCTTTTGTAACACCTATTCTAAATATAGGTTCATCAACTTCTGAATAATCAATAACATAAACTAATGCACCTTTAGGATATTTATTTTTTTTAAGATCTTTTTTATATTGTTCAAATTTTTTGATTTGTTTAATTAAATCATTTATTTGGTTATCATAATCTTGTTTTAATTTATAAGATCCATATTTTCGAATACTAGGTAACACCACACTAGTAACCCATTTTTTAAAATCAATAGCTAACTTCATTTTAGAAGATAATATTAAACTATATAATCCTGGTTCATTCATAAATATAGTTTGTGGATGGGCAACTACAACTACATCATGAGCTATATTTCGCAGTTGGATAACATCATCTTTATCAACATGATTTCTAATTGCACTTCTACTATCAATGTATTCTAATGCAGTTGTAACATTATTTGCATTAAACCATACTTCATCATTTTTATCTATTATTACAAAAATTTTAGTTTTATTATATTCAATATAATGGTTGTCTAAAGTTTCAAAAATGTTTTTTTTCATACTATATTATATATAATTATAATACTTTCCGCCCCCCCAAGGTGGGTTGTTTTACCCCCCCTTCATGGTTCTAAAACTACACCTTATACACCTTACTAAAAATTGATAAAAAAAACAAAAATTAACAAATAATATTTAATACCCAATAAAAAATGATATATGTTGTATCAGCTTATTATATCGGATGGGGTGCTAGATATGATGGCACTGGTAATACTGACACAGCGACCATATCATTATTCAAAGATAAAAATAAAGCTAAACAATTTATACTAAGCGAAATTAATAAGATTATTGAAGAAGATATATATAATGCAACAGAGGATGGAGATACAAATGCAGAGGAAACATATAAGTTATCAGATGAAGATTTTTCAATAATAAATACAAGATTGGATGAATATGGTATGTATAATTTTAGAGATCATATTATGTATTGTTTAAATGAAGCAAAACTAAATGAAGAAGAACCTTAATATTATTCTATTGTTCAATACAATAATATTATTTTATTGATAAATACAATAATATTATTCTATTGTTCAATACAATAATATTAATCAAGCATGTTAGATACAAATTGTTTGTTATGATCCAATAAAAACATTGAATTGTTCAAATGATCTTTGATATGATTATGTTTATCTATTGTAAATCCGTATTTAGTCAAATCAGTGTTTACATTATTAATTATACATAATGCATCATCCATTTGTTTTATGAATCCGTTGTATTTTGATTGTTTTTCTGATAATAATTTTACAACCGATGATGAAATATTATTCTTTTTATAAGCATCCCATTCATCCTTATCCAATCGGTTATGCCATCCTTCATACCATGGAATATGTTTACATGTAAAATCACCTGCCATTCTTATTGCAGGTTCAAAATATTCTTCTTTGAATTGTTTATTTACTACACAAAACGTTGTATCAATATTTGCATCATATAATTCATATTTTTCGTTATATATTCTTTTTAACCACCATCTCTTTTCCCATTCTTCTATAGATAATGAATTATTATAATTTTTACTTTGATAAAATAAATGTGAATCGCTAATATCTAATGCAAATCCAACTTTACCCTTGCTATAAATAATACTTAATTCTTTCATGATATCAATAAAATTATTTGGTAAATTTTCATTGAACTCTAAATCAGGATCTGAAATGGCAAAGAATCTAGGAAATTGCCAATACATTTCGTTACGCCATACTAAATGTCCATAATTAGTTGGCATCTTATGTAAAAAGAATTCATATTCATTATCATAATATTCTAATAATTTTGGATATGTACTTTTGTTATCTATTATGTGAATATTTTTTGTGTATTTTTTTAATTGTTCAACTGAATGTTTAACAAAATAATGTAAATTATAAACTATCAAATAAACTGGTAACCCTAAATTAATCAATTTATTTTCATCATTCAATTCGAACCATTCATGTATTGGAAATTGATTATCAGATAATTCAAATATTTTGTTTCTATTTTTAAGATCATATATCATCAAATATGATGCTCTAAAAATTAAATTACTAAATTCAGAACAATCAATAAAAATTAAATAATTTTGTAATATTTTTGGATTCATTTTATTTATTGCATCATCATGAGTTATCATAATTAAATAATCATTATCTTGTAAATCATATATTTTTTTAATGTATGTTTGTATATTTAATGAATAATCTTCAAAGCATGTATCAAATGTTGCCAATAAAGTAATTTTTTTATTTTTAATAACTAATATGTTTATTCCTCGATGTAAATTTATTATTGTATCACCCAATTTAACATAACTTTCTTTTCCACCATTACATCGCCAATTAGCGGAAAATAATTCTAATGTATTACTCAATAAATTATTTTTTTGAATACAATTTTCAATATTTTTTACATAATTTGTACTAAACATATTTTTCACATTTAACAAATATTGATGTTTATTTTCGATAATATTTTTAATTTGATTATCGTATTTGGATTGTAATTTTCCATAATATTGATCATAATCATTAACAACATCAATTACTTTATCAACTAAATTATCATAATCTTCATAGATAATTAAATTGTTCATATCAACAAGATCAATATCAAATGATTTTTCAGATACTACAACCATACCAGCCATATTCCATCTGTCACATCTAATTGATTCATGAATGTTATAATTGTCATTATAATGAATATTCAACAATATTTTACCTTTTGAAATTTCTATGTCACGTTCAATATCCCATTTTCCATTTACAACATGCACATTAATACCCCTATTTACAAGCTCATCAACTATTTTTTTTCGTTTGCTATCGTCAATGGATCCACAAAAAACAACATCATATTTTTTTTCATTACTTAACATAAATTTTTTTAATTTATTTATTTCACTATCGTTATATTGATAAGGTAAATAATACAAATTTGGATGATAATTTAACAATTTTATGTTTTCCAAAGAATAATTTATTATTTTGAAACCTTTATTTAATAATTCTAAGGATTGATTTTTATAATGATCACGTGTATATTGCTCGGTATTAAGTAAATACATATTTGGGATCGGATTATTTAATATTTTAGTTGGTATACTTTGTATAAAAACATATATATCATTTTTGTTATATTCATAAGTTTCGACATCAATCAACAATAATTTCATTTCTAATTTATCGATAATTGATGAACAATATTCGGATACAAATCTAAACAATGAATGTTGACAACACAAATATATGTTTTGCATTTATTATATATTTGTCATTTTTATATTTGATAATAAAACGAAATTGATTATAATATGATATATAAATAACATAATATATAAATAACATAATAAATGTATGTTAAGATCAATTTTTATTATTTGATTAAAAAAATGATTAATTATTGTTAATATCATAAACATATTATTAATAGTATTATATTATGGAGCATTATATTGATAATTTAACATTAGAATTTATTGTCAATAAGTTGACATTATGCAATATTGTGCCTGAAAATGGTTTTATATCATATAGAAAAGCATGGAATAAAACTATTGAATGTAATTTATCAAGAGAAAACTTATGTGTAGATAATGATATTAAATATGAAGATCATCTTAGAGATATTTTTAAAAATGGTAACTCAAATGATATAATTTCAAGTATAATTGCGTCGAAAATCGATTTGGATACAAAAATAACGATACAACAATTTTTAATGACTATAGTGTCTATTTCTAAAATAAATACTATGTATTCATTAGTTAACAAAAATACAAGCGAACTAAATGAATTAAAAGATAAAATTGGAGAAATCAATGTAGAGATTGAATCAATTAAAGAAGAAATAATTGAGGAAAAAAAGAGTTATTATGATAACGAACCTGATAAATTACGTAAAATTATCAATGATATTAAAGATAACGTGGAAAAAATATCGGAAACAATCGAAAATAAAATTGAATCATTAGAATTTACATGTAGTCATATTAGTTCAAATGTTGAATCATTACAAACTACATCGAAACATGACTTTTTCGAGCTTGATAAAAAAGTTAGTATATTGGATGATAAATTCAATTTATTGAGTTGTTTCGTTAATGAAATCCCAAAATAATTGGAATTTAACAAAAGAAAAATAAAATAATATTTTAACACAACATGTATTAAAATATTATTATTTCCATCCGAAAAATGTCATTGCAGATTGCATATATGTCTTTTGTTGTGCATCTGTTATATTTTTAGGTTGATTAACAATATTATTTTTATTTGGTATTCCAATAGGTTTAGTTTTATTGGTATAAGTTATTTGCGATCCGTTGCTTGATTTTTTTTTTAGTAATATTGATTGATTATTAATGGTTTCATTTGAAATTGATTTTTTAATTAACATATCCGGTGATATTTTTTTATTTGAATCAATATAGTTGTTATCAATTGATATAGATGAATATAACACACTTGACGGTGAATTACTGTATGCATTTGTAGGTGAATATCTAAATCTATCGTAAGGTGATGATGATTGTATATTATTTGGTGAAAAACTTCCACTTAATGACATTCTAGTAAGATTATTACCTTTATTATCATTATTAATACTAATTGCTTTACTATTAGGAGTATTATGTTTTATTATTTCAATAGAATTATTTAATGATGTTTTACCCCCATTTTCCCAATATTTGAACCAATCATGTTCAAAAAAATCGTGCCATTCTAATCGGGTATCACTTGATTTATCCAATAATTTTGTTAATAAATCAAAACATTCTGGTGTAAAATTATTGTTTAATCTAAAATTAATCTTTTCTTGATTAAGCTTAACTATCAATTGTCGTGCATCAACTACTTTTGTAAAATATTCACCAAATAACATTTCATATAATATTACACCATATGACCATAAATCTACTTTTGAATTATATTTACCATGATTAAATATTTCAGGTGCCATATATAATGGTGTACCAACTATTGTATTTTTTATAGCTGGATCAAATAAGTTTTGCGATTTAGAATCTTCATCAATGTTTGGTAATTGTATTACTTCTTTTGGACGTCTGCATTCATAATTATATTTATTTTTTCTCTCGTATTCACCAATATTTTGACATTCTTTTGCTAAACCAAAATCTGCTATTTTAACTGTTAACCGTTGTGATCTACCCCATTCAGTTTGTTTCTTATTAATATCAACATTTGGTATTTCACCAAACATTAACTCAGATTCATTATTAATATCATATGGTCTCTTTAACAAAACATTCATCGGTTTAAGATCCCTATGAACATAACCATTTGTTCGAATATATTGTAATGCAGTCTTCATTTGTGACATATAATAATAAATAGTTTCTTCCTTTTCTCTAAAACTATATTTTCGTATATATTCTATCACATCCAATAATGTTCCTGCATCACAATATTCTAATACAATATACCAATAAAGATCAGTTTTTATTACGTCATAAAATGAAATTATATTGATATGACTAAACTTTTTGATAGCATCTATTTCTATAGATAATTGATCCAACCCAGTGTATTTTGATAATGATACTTGTTTAATAGCGACATATTGATTGTTATTATATAAATCAACACCTAGAAATACCTTTGAAAAACTACCTTCGCCTAATTTAATATTTTCTATTTTATATTTATCACTTATTAGCATTTATTGTTTCTTAATTATAGTAGATAAATTACATTATTATTTATATATGAATTTTATAAATATATAAATAATAATTTATCGAAGTGAATTATTTATTGGTGACATACTTTGGTTAATAAACCCTGCATAATATTCTGATAATTGAATAATACTGTCATAATCAGTTAATCCATTATCATATTCACCATAATCTGAATAAGAATCAGATCCAGATTCAGTATCGTATCTATTTATGTTTGTATTTATCACATTATTTAACATACGTAATCTATCTGTATGTGTTTCATCCGTACTGTCAGATGAATTTGATTCACTCATTTCATTATCACTACTAATATCATATTGATACTGTCGTATTGTTTGATTATCTAATAATTCTTGTTTTACATCATCTGATTTTATCCAAACTGCTACATCATTATTACTAATAGGATGAATATTAGTAATATCATCTGATTTTTCAATTAAATTGTCTATCACTGAAATATTTTCTAATAATTTATCTTTTAATGCTTTTAAAGTATGTATCACATTCACATCACCATCTGGATATAATCCTAAATTTTGTTTAGTGTCATCATGTGGATTTGTATAGGTAAAATTGATGTATAACATATCTTTAAAAATTAATTATGAATTACTTTTTAAATTATATTATTTTTCAATCAATTTTTTTGATTTATATATTTATCGAGTTCTAGTAATGTTAAGTTTAGTAGGTGTTGTGGTGACTATATCAGGTATTGGTGTGCCATCACTTAAACAATCAACGGATGATCCACTACTAAACCAATAATAGGCGGCAATCAATAATAAAATTACAAAAATTACTGCAAACTTATTATCTTTTAACCAATCAAACCAACTTTGTTGCGATTCTTGTAATGGTTGAATATTTGCTTTATTTTCGATATTCGTTTGTTTATTAGACATCTATTATATATTTTATTAAGATAATAAATATAGTTTATTATATTAATAAAAATTACATAGCTGGATATCCTTCTTGTGCTCTTTGTCTTTGGTCTCTTGGTGTAGTATCGTAGTTAACATTCACTGTATATCCCTTATACCATCCCCAAACGAAATATGCAATTATCATTGCGATAACAACATATAAAATTGTAGCTTGATTTGTTGAAAGAAATTCTTGGACTGATGACATCTCTTCTTATATATTTTATTGTAAGATAAAAAATTATAAATTCCATAAAAAAAATTGTTATATTTTTTATGGAGTTTTACATTTGACTATCAATTCTTTTATTGAATCTCCTGGCGAGTACTTCCATCCTACATAACTTGCTCCAAGAAACATTATAACTGATACTCCAGTATTCATTATACTCTTAATATCATATGCAAATCTGTCTAACACTAAATATATACTACCGATAACACTTATAGATATCATCGCAAAGGATAATAATTGATTATGTGCAGTTAATGTTTTATTACTAACGCTATAACCATAATATATAGCACCTGCAATAAATAATAATGCACATGTTATTCCAATACCAATTTGTTTATTTTTATTTTTATTTTCAGTAGATTGAAATGATTGAATAAAATCAGTCAAGTTGACCATCAAAAATAATCCTGCTAATCCCAATACCAAAACTATAATCCATTGGGTCGCATCCAACTCATTCCATTTTGTTACTTCCGTTTTAGTAATATCTATCGCACTCATTTTATTATATTGTATACAAATATTTTAAAATATTATAGGTCAAATATATCAAATAATAGGAAAAATTGATATTTTAACATAAAATTATACAGACTTATATTGATAATATAAATGTTATCATTTACGGACTTTACAAATAAATCGGCTTTAAATAAAAAAATTAAACAGGTCATTAATGATTATGGTAACCTAATGGATAAACATACGATTCCTCAATTAATGATGTTATCAATTGCAGAAAAAATCATACCATTAAATATTTGGTTTGAAAATCCTAATTTTAAAATTGTGGATTTTTATGAAAATGAACAGCATTTGCGTACCAGACATTATAAGAACGCATTGTTAACACCGTTAGTGATAAATAGCAATAAAAATTTCGGACAATTATCACAATGCTTAAAAAATATGTCGTTATATCAACCATTTTACCCTGAAACATTTTACGGAATGTGGGAAATAATGAGTATCGAAATGATTAGTAAAGATATTAAAAATATTCTACATATTGGTAATGATGATAGATTAGGTACAATGGAAGCAATGATGTTGTTTCTAGAAAAAAACCAACAAACATATCAATTTAATACATATCATTGTTGGTTATCAGGTAATGAAATATATGATGATGATGATATTTACTACTTAGAATCACCGAAAATAGATTATTTAAGTCAAGCATATAAATCTGTTTTTTTAGATTCTACCGATAAATTAATTAAATATGATTTTGTTAGTATTGATGTTAATCATAAATTTAGTAACATTTTAGAATGGAAATATGATGAAGAAGATTTGCATCATAATTTATTTTATTTTATGTTTATTATTAAGTATTTGAATAATAATGGTTCATTATTGATTAAAATGAATATGTTGTGTAGGGATAATTGGAATATTTTATTTTATTTAGGGAAAGAATTATTTAAGGAAGTTAGTTTTTATAGATCAACTGTTTGTAATCCATTAAATCCAGAAATATATTTGTTTATGAATAAATTTAAACAAAATAATAATTTTGATGAATTTGATAAGATTACCTTAAAAAATCTGTATAGACAACAAATGTATAAAATATCAAAAATACAAAAGGTTAGTTTTAATCATAATATTAATGATAAATATACGAATTTTGTTGATAAATGGGTGAATGATTTTTTAAATGCAGTATCTAATATATCAAAGTTGCCACTAAAAGAAGAAAGTACCGATATGTCATTAGATTGGCATACAACCTATAGTTTTCCACAAATAGGTAACTTATTAGATAAAACATATATAGTTGATAAGAAAGAACCATTTGGGATATTTAAAACTATAGAATTTCCATTAAAAACATCAGCTAAAAGTTTTCAATTAATAACAGGTATTCCAGAAATTTTATATAAGATACCTTTTTATCAAAAAATTATTAGTAAACGTGCAGAATTGAATTTTTGTAAAAGAATAATGGATACTAAACCGAGTAAAATTTTTATCAGGAAAGATGAAGTAGAAAATCCTATGAATAAATTAGTTTCATGGGACCATATGATGCATCAATTAGATCCGCATCGAAGAATTAAAACTGAAATTAAGAAAAATTATTATGGCGAACTTGTAACATCCGCATGGGTTAAAATGTATGATATGTTAAATAATAACATTAAAATTGATATCAATGATGACATTACTACATTTCATTTATGTGAAGCTCCCGGTGCTTTTATTTCAGCAACCAATCATTATTTATCATCTAATTATCCAAACCATAAATGGAATTGGTATGCTCAAACATTAAAACCAATAAATAATATTAATCCGGATGCATTAAAAGATCATTTTGGAATGATTAAAAATTATCCTAATAGATGGTTATTTGGGGAAAACAATACCGGTGATATTACAAATAGTTCAGTAATTAGATCATATGCATCAGATACAAGATTAAAAACCGTTGATTTTATGACATCAGATGCGGGATTGAAATGTCATCCTAGAGATTTAAACGAACAAGAAGCACATATGGCTAAAATTAATATGGGACAAATAACATGTATTTTAGCATGTTTATCTGTTGGAAAATCAGCTATATTTGGAACATTTTTACCGTTAACAGAACCATTAGATATTTCAATGATTTATTTAGTTACACATTTATTTAATGTTGTTAAAATGGTTAAACCGATAGGAAGTCATAGCCATAATTCTGAAATTTATTTAATATTGGAGGGTTACAAAGGTATTAAACAATCTGTATTAGAATCATTGTATCAATTTTTAGATGATCCTAAAATTACATCAAAATCATTATTATTTGGTGAAATCGATAAAACATT
>Ga0315288_10009259_pt1 | contig 12409 bp, 16 predicted proteins | sample YL17G11_20_MG_FD_203454 | JGI IMG/M metagenome (GOLD analysis project Ga0315288, IMG submission 203454) | Sediment microbial communities from Yellowstone Lake, YNP, Wyoming, USA - YL17G11_20 | ecosystem: Environmental > Aquatic > Freshwater > Lake > Sediment | place: USA: Wyoming | collected...
GTAGAGCACCCTTAATGGCAATCTTACCACGAAGAGGAATAGATCGAGCTTTGATATTTTCATCAGCAGTAGAAGCAATAGCATGGAGCATTAATGTATCATCTCCAGTATCCTTAAACTTTCCAAAGCTAGTGCGCATAATAACCTCATAAAGTTTTAATCTTAGTATTTACTCTTTCCAAAACTACTTTAGGCTCTAGGTAGTAATCATCGGCCCATTCCATAGCCCCGATGCCTGGTATAGCACACTGATTAACAAAATCAAAATTACTTAAAATCTGGTTAAAGCGCTGGTTTGGATAACTATAAATTAATGATCGAAGTATTTCAAGCAATTGGATATTGGCTTTTAGCCTTTCATCTTTTAATTCTTCGTGCATTGAATATTCCTTTCCTAAGCTATTTTAATTAGTCGCTAGAATCGCAAACCGAATTAGCGCTATAAATAAAACGATCATTAATTATCTCATAATTAGTCATATCACGAAGACCACACAATCAAACATCCTTGACCTCCACACAGCGCGATTACGATTAGGTGTGCTCTACTCGTACCTCATAGCGCACCTGTCTGCAACGGAGTCCGCTGTCACCCTTCATCCCCCTATCCCTTTTACACCGCACCACGCCGCCACGTAACACCGTATTCTTTACAGGGACGGAAAAAGTCATTTTCTGTCTAAGCCATGGGAGACAAGGCTTTCAAGGCATGGTGTTTGCTTACCGAAAGCGACAGGGCAGTCGTCAGACATGCCCAGGACGGCTTTGATGAGAATAGGGCATCTAAGTCAACGTAAAGACTATTGTAAATAATATCATTTAGATCTGTGTATTGTCCTAAAGTTTTCATCGAATCTGCCGATCTTAATGTTATGCCTAAGGCATCAATATGAGGGTTTTATGCAGTTGGCTAAATTCGTTTTTTTGTCTTTGTTAATATCGTCCTGCGGTGGTGGAGACGATACGGGTGAGAGTGGAGACAAGCTCACCCAAGGAGCCAAGACAAATACAGCGCCTAGCAACCTACCTACGCCGACAACACCTACGCCTACGCCTACGGAGCCCGCGACAACCGCAGGGGACGCGCCGGACGAAAGCGTTGGCGCTGCCAACTCCACGGCAACTGAAACGGATGCGGCACCGCCAACGGAAAGTGTCGAGCCCGAGGGTCCTAACGTAAAACCCGTGTTGAGAGAGGTTCCCACCGTAAAGCTCGCGGGCGACCTTAAACTCACAAAGGAAAATACTGTCACCTTGCAGCTTAGCTTTGTGCCTGGGATTAAGACCGTCGAGTACAACGAAGTCGGCTGCACCAGCGGCGACTGGACGTCTTACCCGTACAAGACCTGGCTGGAAATTCCTTTTACAAAACGCAACTCACTGGTTTTTATCTATGTGCGTTTTGTGGGGGGCAATGGGGCGACATCAGACTGCACTATGCTTTCCTTTTCTCACGACGATGAAGCGCCGCGATCCTATGAGATAAGAATTAACGATGGAGCATCACTTACCAATAACGCAAAAGTATCTCTGCGACTAGTAAGCGACTATAACGCCAAAGAAGTCTACGTGACCAACACTGAAAATTGTGGGAACTTCGGGACGTGGCATGCCTATAGCAGTATCGTGGACATGCAGTGGGACCTCGACAAATATAACGCCGTCAACACGGTCTACGCTAAGTTTCGCGACGAAGCTGGCAACGAGAGCCCATGCGTTCAAGCGTCTATTGTCCACGATAACACACCACCTACGGGGTCGTTTAAGATCAATTACGATGCCGAAAAAACCGTAAGCGCTAGCGTGACTTTGAACTCATCGGTGTTTGGCGCAACCAAAATGGCTATATTTGATTCCACTTCGGACTGCTCGTTTGGAACAACAAATAGCTGGCAGACCTACTCACCCCTAGTAAACTGGATTCTTCCTTCACGCAACACCACGGCATCTCCTTGGGCTACGGTATACGTAAAGTTTAAGGACGAGGCAGGTAACGAGACCATCTGCTTGTCCGATACCATTCTCACTCCTGTGGTCACGCTAACGTACCAATGGTTCGAGGGGGATTACTACCCTGCCTACCCGACCTGCGGCTTCCCCGAGATAGACTACACGACGTATAAGACTAAGGCGGTCACCTTCCCGCCTTTTTCTACCCCCTCACGAATCGCCGGTTGCAGCTTAAGCGGCAGCGGCGATACTTACACCTGCGATTGGTCGTCGAATCTTAACAACTGCCAAGAGGGAATCTTGTGGACGTCATGCAACGGCAGAGCCGCGTACTTTACCTATCCAGGCTCTCTACGCTGCACGCGACCGGTCGGTATCCCTTATTGATGAGAGGCACAAACCACTCATCCCGGAAACGAAAGAGCTTATCTGCGGCTTCATGGCCAAGACAGATTCAAACAACTCCCTAGCTTCTTCCTTCGTCATCTAGCTTTTCGCGAGAGGTCTAAGCACCCGTGCTACGAAGCCCGTGGCTTGATATGCGGGCTTGCTGTGCTCGAACACGAAATCGCTATCAATGGTGAGATCGCCTCCCCACATTAAGTAACCGTCCTTAACGTACATTGTGCGGAAGTAGGAGGTGTTCAAACCAATCTTCTTAAACGCCCCCCCCAAGGGCAGATCACGGAAATCTACGAAGCGTACACCACCAGGATTGAACTTAACCTCTAGCACAAAGTCAGCTACCAGTTTGGCTGACGTGATAGTTTTTGGTAACTCCATGGTTATACCTTCTCTTTAATCGTTGGGAGTAATCCTTGTGCGTTCCACGCTCTAGCGGCACGATTGAAGTTCTTCTTGTTCTTAAACCAAGGAGCTATCTTCTTGTCTATGACATTTTGATGCTCAGCACTTGGCGGACTACCCTCGTAGTAGTGAACTTTCTCATCCTCAAACTTAAAATACGCAACACGATCCGGGCCTGAGTCTATTGCTACATAAGCGCCGTGTTTATTATGTCCTACAGTTCTCAAGGTCAAGTACCCTAGCTCAAGGATGTCGGCGGCAGTAACTAACATAAGACGAACCCTACCACGTATCGGAATTTGCAGGGAAAACCTTTAGCTGATTTTAGTCCAATGATTACCGCATGTCAATCATGGTAATCAACTGCGATTCCGTGTTGCTCGGCTGGCGCGTGTAGCTGACATCGGTTGCCGTCCACTTGTCCCCTTTGGCAGCCATGCCGCCGTAGCCCCCGCTCTTAGAAGTCTGGTAAAGGTCCCACCCCTTGTACTGCCCAATCTTCTTTAGAACCTTGACGGGATTGGCGAGCTTGAGCAGGATCGCCTCGGCGGCGGCTTCAGGCGTCGTACCGACCTTGTGGTTGTTATGCTGCCATTCCAACCGGTAATCTGCCTCATCCTCACGCTTAGAGACGTACACGTTTTGCGTGTAAGGATGCCCTTCCACTTTGAAGTTGACGTGTAGCTCCAGCGTTGGACCCTGCGTCCCCTTCGTCACCGAGTACGACTGAATAACACCGCCGTCTTTAGTCTTCTTACCTTTAAGCAGCACGCCAAGACTCTCTAGAGTTGGTAAAACTGAATCTTACCTGTCAAAGATTTAACAACATGAGTGAATTTAAATTTAAAGTCCTCGGTAAGTATGTCCTAGCAGACGTCGTGAAGCTGCCTAGAAAGACTAACGTCACAAAAGATCCTGGCAAGGGAGATTATTTCCATTCCGACGAATTCAAAAAGCGGATACACAAGAGCACCCAGGATTTTCTCCAACAGGAGACTAAGAAGGGCAATCCCTATGTCGGACATGCGGATCGGTTGCGGGAAGGATTAAAAGCCTTGGGAGAGAAAGTTCCCGATTCTACCTTCAAACTCTACGATAAGGTCGAAGATCTACTAGTAAAGAAAGCTTCCTCTGACCCTTCCCTCTCCAAAATCCTTTTTGAAATCAGAAAGCAGAGTGCGCTCGTGCGTACCGAAACAAAATCGGAGAAAGAGCGGGAGCAAGCTGACTGGGAGATAGCTCGTCTAAGGGAGAAGGGGCTTCTATTGCTGCTTGAGAAGGAGCAAGGAACAGTATCCGCAAAGTACAATTTTTCTGGAAAAGATACCAATAACATCTATGACTGGGTCTTTAACTATGAAAAATTAAGCCCCGAAAAACGTACACAACTGCGGGAAGAATTGCCCAAGCTCGATTCAAATCGACGTTTAATTTCAAAGTTATCCCGTGAAACAAGGCACAAAACCATTGGCGGGCAAATCCATTTCCTGCTCTTTCGCGGCACTAAGGAGGACGAATATTCGGCTGCCAAACAGGGCGAGAATATCAGTTACAAACATCGCACTTCCTGGTCCCCTGATCCCTATAAGGCAATCCACATCACTAGAACTTTTTCAGCGAAACAGGGTCTTTCAGAGATCGTTAAGGAATTTAAGTTAAATAAGTCTAAACATCTTCTTGCCGCGTGGATTCCAATTGAAGCTTTATTGTTGGCTCCCTTCCTGGCTAACGATCCCGCTAAGCCTGGAGATATGAAAGCAGAGTGGGAAGTAATTGTTGCTCCCGGAACTTTTAAAGCAGCAAACTACCAAGATGCAAAGAGGCAATTAGAAAATACCTTTAAAATGACCCCTGAAGAAATTAACCGAGGAAAAAGAGAAGAATTGCGGGAAGCCAACCAAGCAAAGAGACAGCTCAGCTCTCCTTGGGCAAAAAGCCTAAAATGAAAAATCCCCGAGGGTTGCTCCTTCAGAGGACAAAGTCTAGGATTTTCGGTATAAGATTTTTGTAAATGCGGAGGCGGCTTCTCCGTACCCACGTCACGAGGAGAATTAGACATGACCTTTCTAAGTAAACTACAAAGCAAATACAAAATAACCGCAGTAAAACACCCCGACGACTTCATGCGGCGCTTGCAGGAGATCGAGCGCGCCTTCGCCCCAGAAATAACTAAAACAAAGATGGCGGATTTAGAAAAGGCATGGCAGCAAGGAAATAACGCGGGAAAGGGCTATGCAGTCGGTAACGAAAAAGATACCCCCAAAGAAGCTTGCAAATCTGAAGGATGGAAAATCCTCAGCGCGGAATATGATATCTGCATAGCGAAGAAACCAGACGGCACGTTGGTTGGCGTTGGAGATGCTCACGGACCCTGGGCTGTTGACTTAGGCGTAGACAATATTTCCTGAACACGTTGCTTGGCGTAAATCTTGCGCTCCGGGTCGTAAGGTGCTAGAAGGTCAGCACTACTTGGAGTAAGATGTGTCTTACCTGGAAAAAATCCAAAGATTATACCGCATTACAGCAGCCCCTCAAATATCGGAGTTTACCCACGATCTCGGGACGGACAAGGGTAACCGAGATATGTTTGAGTATCTGAGCGGTTTGCGGTCAGACCTGCTCTATGATCTTGGGGCCGGAGTGGAGCTGCGTCGTTATGATACAGTGATCGCCCTGCTGACGCCTAGTTCCGTGGACTACGCTTACTTCTTCCGTAGTACGACCTTTAGAGGATTGCCTGCGCTTGAGGAAGCGTACCTCTGGAAGGACGTTGATAGCGACCACGCCACCAAGCGTATCAAAGGAGAGCGCCTACCTGTTTATACTGTTCTTGAAGTATTCTTAGCGCTGCGTTTAGTCTTTATCTCAGATCAGAAGCACACTGTAGAAGGCTTTGAGTGGTGGGATCGTCTAGTTAAGGACAAAGCATTCGCACGTAACATCTTCGTTTATATCGAGAACGAGCATAAGGCATTGGTGCGGATTACGAAAGATCAGTACCCGATGTACCGTAAGCTAATGTGGGGTACGGAGCCTAAGCACCTTGAGAGGCGCTTGATACTTAGCAAAGTCGAAATACCTTAAGTCCACCACGCATGCAGCACCACAAATGAAAAATCCCCGAGGAGTTAACCTCGGGGATTGCCGCATCAAGCGCGCTTTCAGGCTGAATTAGAAGTCAGCGTCGAAACCCAACTCATAGCTCGTCTTCAAAGCCTGGGTGCCTTCGTAGTGAGGCTGAACTGCGTACTTAGCGTAGAACTTCGACATACCAACCGTACCGGCGTAGCCGAAGTCCTGACCAGTAGACTCAGCGCCATCACGCAAGAACTTGTACGAAGCATCCACGTCCATCCACACCATGTCGGTGCCGACATCACGCAAACGATTCTTCAAAACCAGCGTGTGCTCAACATCCGTCTCGCTGTTGGTAGAGCGAGGGAAGTAAGTCAAGCTAGTCGAGTTCTTACCGTAGTGCAGCACAGGACCCGCGAAGAGCCTGAAGTCACCACCAGGAGCCGACACCGCGCCAAGGTCCAAACCTAAGCCGTCCGTCAAGTTAGCTTCTTTGCTCGCCAACACGTAAGGTGCCTGGCCAGTCTGAGCACCAGCCTCAACCTGAACCTCCTTCATCCACTGAGGAGCCGCAGCGTTGTTCTGAAGTCCCAAAGCCTCATTCAACGTCGCATTAGCACGCAACTTGTACGCACTCGCATCATCCGTCATCGCAGCAGACAAATGACCCGACTGAACACCGCCCCACGTAGACTTCGTCACAGTCTCGCCGACCTTGGACTCTTCCACGCTGCCACTATAGCGCAACACACCGTCCTTAGGTGCTGCACGACTGTTGCCTAAATCCATCTCGTCAGCAGCATGCGCGCCACTAACCAATACCATAGATAACATAGCCAGTGCTATCTTCATCCGAGGTGCCCTCCAAATTGTTTTCTTATTATTAAGCATATCAATAATGGCTTTAAGTGTCAACGATTGGCCCAAGGACATTACTTCGCTAGAGCCTAGAAAGATTAACTAGCAAACTGACGGAGAGTGCATGGATATCCTATCGACTGGTATGACTGTAGACACCTACCTTGAGATTACCTCGTCTCCTATCGACGTCGGTCTTACTTCGGAGAGTGCTGCTGTCATTGCGGTCACCGGGATCTCTAACCAAGATATTACCCTACCAAATGCGACCACGTGCTTTCTAGGTACGACGTTCTCCTTTACCAATAACTCCACAGGTGTCGTCTCGATCTACCCAGCAGCGGCACCTGATGTGGTGATCGACCCAGGTGATGAGTTAGTTATCGGCAATGATGACACTTTAGTGGTCACGGCGATAGGGGCTACCTTAGGCACCCTAGCGCCAGGCGCGACGGTGCAGTACCGGTTGACTGACACATCGAGCGTAGCCGGTGTCTGGGTTTCGCTGATTAACACTTCAGCAGCGTCTGATTTGCAGTCGGTATACGACAACAGCGGTCTAGCCCCTGAAATAGACATCAGTGCGGGCGGTTTGATCTTCTCTGGCAGCGATGTTGTTAATTTCATCAATGACCTCGGCGTCTCGATTGTGTCCTCTACCACCGGACTTATCGTCCAGTACACTGGGGTTGCCGCTGCGGCTCTTTCGGTTACGAGCACTACCGTTACCGATGCTCTTCTGGTACTGAACAGCGAAACGGGAATCGTACCGGCGCACCTCATGATGATAGGTCAAGATGGCAATAGTATTTCCATCAAAGCACCAAACTCCATAACTAGTGCCTATACGTTGCTCTTACCTTCTGATCCGCCAGCAATCGGCGAGGCACTAGCCTACAATGGCTCGCAGCTAGTTTGGGTACCGAGTGCTGCCGTACCGGTCGCTGGTGACGGCGTCTCGGTGTCTGGTTCTATCATCTCGGTTAAGCGCCATGCTTCCTACCTTAACTCGTCGCTAGCCACCGTACTGGTCGGTCAGGTTGTCTTTCTTAAGGACAACGGAGGCGGCTTACTGGAAATCATGGATCTAGCTGATCCCTCTTCGGCTAATGCACCTGATTCGGTCATAGGCATCGTAAAGGATCTTTCGATAGCAATCGGTGCCACGGGCGACGTCACTGTGATTCATGGCTTTGAGGAAGTAACGTCCACCTTGTTTGGAGGCGAGGCAGGTAAAGATGCTTATCTATCGGCTACAACACCTGGCGACTTGCAGACAGACTTTACTGGTTACATTGTGGGAGATCATGTTATCTCAGTAGGTAAGATAACAGATGACTTAGGACATATTATATTTGCGCCGCGTTATGTGATGACCTACTAGCTTTGGGGGTACCACTCTGCCTAAGCAACCGCCTATTCCGACCATCGAGGAACAGATTCAACGCATATTGGAGTTGCTTAACGATATCGATCGTCGCCTTCGCGTTTTCGAGATGGAGAAAGCACGCGCAAAGAGGCTACGGCAATTAGGATTTAAAGAAAAAAAGAAATGAACGATTTTAACCCCCTTAAATTAATACAGGATTCCGTAAAAGCGGGCTTCGATCCGGCAATTACCTCTGAGGTAGACGACCGTCAGTTGCCATGGGCAAAGAATGTATGCTCGTGGGTCATGGACACGGGCTTTCTTAATATTAAAGAGCCCTTCCCACTCCAGCTCCAGATGATGCTGCGCCTATTCGGTGACGTGTGTGCTTACTGCTCAGATTGGGAGTTCTACCAGACCGATTGGCAGGTGGACCAGCCGCTAGACGACGTCTTAAACCGCCTCCAGCTCTTAGATGATGGTAAGTGCCCTAAGTGCCGCAAGACGCGGGTTGATCAATATAACGACAAATTGTTTTTCTTCCCCGACGAGATAGACCTCTTGTGGGGCATGCGCTCGTCTAAGAGTTCCATGTGTGGGGGTATGATAGCTACCTATGTGCTGCACAGGTTTTTGAGGCTGCCTGACCCGGCGGTTTATTTCGGTCAGTTACCGGGTACGGAGCTTTACATGCGCTTTGTGGCTATGACGCTTCGGCAAGCAAAGCAGTCGAATTGGATGCAGTTTACGGGTGCGGTCAGGCGGTGTGATTGGTTCAACCAATACCATGACTTCATGTCGTACTTTTCCCGCAAGCAGGGTATCGAGTTAGTACGTTGGGTGCTAGAGGGGTTTGCGTATGTTCACAAGAGCATAGTGGGCTACTGTGTCGGTGCGATGAACTATGACGTGGAGCGCGGTCGTGCTGCGGCATTCACGAGCATCGATGAGATCGGTCTTTTTGAAGGTGACCTGGAGTCTACTCAGTTTAACCCACACGAAACGTATACGACCTATGAGAAGTCCTCTGCTACCATAAGGAGCGCTGCGCGCAAGAAGTTCTTAGCAGGTGACTATAATAGTCCCACGGCAATAATGGCCGTGCATTCATCTACCAAGTCCAAGTCCGACTACATCATGCGGCTAATTAAGCTAGGTAAGACTAATCCTGTTAAGCTTATCTCGCATAAGGCAAGTTGGGAAGTAAACCCAGGTCTAGACGAAGAATTCCTCGCCGGAGAGAAACTTAAAGACCCCCGCAGCTACGATAGAGACTATGGCTCCATACCTCCTTTCGCTGACGAGCCCTTTATCGAATCCTATGAGGCGGTGATAAGGACCGCTATCTTAGAGCCCCGGTACTGGAACATAAAGACTGAAAAAGGTCCCGCAGGAGGCCTCTTCCTCAACGGCGATAATATCGAGGATCGAAAGGGCCTACCGTATCTGCTTAGCATCGACATGGGACGCTCGGAATGTGGGTACGCCCTGACGCTACTTAAACTTAAGGAAGAAGACTTCTCAGTTGTCCAGCTTGAGGCCGCGTGGAGTGTCTACGTCATCAAGCCGACAACGGTAGACTTTGACTCTATGTTCAATAAGTTCGTGCTGAAGCTGTGCGAGAAACTCTACGTCAAGATGGTGGTCTACGACCAGTGGCAAAGCACGGCGCACATAGACGCTTTGAATAACAAAGGCATAGAGGCCATGCAATACTCTATGGCGTTTAAAGACTTCCTACAGTTCCGAAGCCAGTTGTACCAAGGTAAAATCGAGACCTGCATACCTGAAATGGAGTTTAGCGAAGTGGAGCGCTCAGCTCGCCCGCTAGAAGAAAGTCTCTACGCCAACTCCTATCTCCACCTACTGTGGCAGATGCTGTCAGTGTCGGAGTGCGGGCACAAAATTACCAAAGGCAGCGGGCACGATGATCTGTTTAGAGCTTTTGCCCTCGGATGCCATGTGCTCTGGGATGCAAAGTACCGAAAGTCTTTCGAGTACAAGGGTGGCGTCGCACTGCATGCAGGACGCACCGGCAGCGGCGGACTCGTGCTCTCAGGCGGCTCAAGATCAGGCGCAAAAACACTCTACACACCCCGAATTAACAACGCCGGGCTCATCAGTACAGTAGCTGGTCGTAGCGCACTAGGCAGTTTCATGGGACGTACTAAAAAATAACAGGTGCGTGGAATTTAGTTTAGGAGGGACGCGTGGCGAATCCAGACAAGGTCTTTATCGTAATTCGCGAGCTGCCTTATATTTATACAGAAGTGGAGCGTGTGTTTTTGAAGGAAGAACTTGCGCACGACTACATCACCGATCGCTATCCTTACTTAGAGCTATATTACGATTACGACTTCTATGCCATGTCAGATCTGACGCCTGAGCAGCTTGATAACGAAGAGCGCTATTACATTTTAGTGAAACAGGTGAGCACAGATATTTGACAGAGCGGAAAAATCGCGCTAGCATTACAGGCATGAAAAATATCCTAATTATTGCAGACATCGCGGGTGAGTTTGATGCCTTAATGCGTCTCGTTGCGCAGGTTCCTGAGGACACGCTTAAGCTGTCGCTAGGAGACATGTGCGATAGGGGGCCTAAGTCCAAAGAGGTCTTTGAGTACTTCATGGGCGGGCCTGACAGGCGTGCGCTGCAAGGAAATCATGAGCATATGCTTTTGGCATACTACGAGGATATCCCATGTCGGATGTATGAAGAAGGAATCTGGATGTGGAACGGCGGCGATGCGACACTTGCTAGCTACGGTGAAACGGACGGCTTCATCCCACACGACGTTAGAGACTGGATCAAGTCTCTGCCGCTGTTCTATGAGACTGACGATTTATTTGTTAGCCATGCGCCATGGCCGCACTTCCTGGAGCGCCAGACCGATTTGAGTAGCATTGACGTATTCGAGGCAGTGTGGAACAGAGCCGCTCCCCGTGATATCGGGAAGCTCCAAGTCTTCGGTCACAACTCTCACTGGGGTCTAAGATCGTATAAACGCGATGATGGCGTAGACTACGCATTGTGCATAGACCAATGCCGCACGAAAAGGGTGCTGACTGGGTATCTATGGCCAGAAGGTAAAATTATTGAAGTACCCTTTGAAGGAGATCAAGATGCGACGGATTCTGCTGCTTAGCGTTTTGCTGACCGGATGTGCGGGTCTCAGCCGTTCTTGCAGTTCCTGGGGTGCCGGTGCTTTCGGATCTGATTGGTTAGTCGCCCAGTATGCTTTAGATGGTCACGTCTTGAGATGCTGGCGCTTACCGGGAGCTTCCATTTCAAATGAGGCGCAGTCAGATGGGATTTATTGGCAAGCACCTTCGGGGCACCTAGTCCATATCTCAGGCTGGTACAATCGGGTACAAGTCAAAAGCGGTGACTACGCTGGGGCAGCTAAAGAGCTAGACATCAATTTAGACAGTTGTAAATAATGGGTGAGGCATCGGATTGGGCTAGAATGGCTGTCACTTTCTATCTTTTTTTTCTTGGGGTGTGGCTTGTCCTAGCTGGTATTTTGGTCTGGACTCTACACCACTTCACAGGTCCTTGGGGTATTTGCCTTACTGTAGTCGGTCATGGCGGCTGCCTTTGAGTATCTAGCCGGTGATAGCTTCCTAGATTAAAGATTCTAGGAGGTAAATCATGCGTTTAATCACGGGTTCCGAGAGTCACTTACCAAGCCGCTTGGTCATGGTCGATTGCGAAATGACGGGTGTGGTCCCCAAGCGAGATCACCTGTTGCAGGCCGCTTTTGTGAAGTTGCAGCTCAATGCCGGTCAATATGAGGAGGTCGGCGAGCCCCTTGTGCTGTATCTTAAATATGCAGGCAGTCCTCGCAACGACTTCCACAAGAAGTATCTCACGCACATTTTTGCCAAGTGTAACGAGAGCGACCTGACGCCTTCTGCTGCTCGGGAAGCTCTTGATGCCTGGCTAGGCGACTGGAAAGGGCAGGTCCCACCGTGCGGTGACTGCGTGCCTGTTGATATTGCTTTCTTGCTTGAAAAGGGTGTGGCGGTCGGTGCCGACATTGACGACGAGAGCCATCCCCTACCGGGGACCTTCCACTACGAGTACTTTGACCTAAATTCGCTCAAATGCGCCGCCCGGACTAGAGCAGGGCACAAGTTCGACAAAGAGCTGCCTGGACTTGATCACGAGGGTATCCATGACGGACTCGTTGACTGCCGCAATCAGCTCATCGAGTTGAATGGATTTTTGCGGGTTCTGCTGTGACCCATCATGGCAAACTACTTGAGGGTTTAATGTTCTATTACTATGGCCGAAGAAAACAAATTGCTCATCAATATCCGTCACCTCAACACCTACACATTGTGG
>Ga0315288_10009261_pt1 | contig 12406 bp, 10 predicted proteins | sample YL17G11_20_MG_FD_203454 | JGI IMG/M metagenome (GOLD analysis project Ga0315288, IMG submission 203454) | Sediment microbial communities from Yellowstone Lake, YNP, Wyoming, USA - YL17G11_20 | ecosystem: Environmental > Aquatic > Freshwater > Lake > Sediment | place: USA: Wyoming | collected...
GCGTCAAGCCAGCCACCGCGCTTTTCGACGAAGTGTACGATGGAACGATGATGCCGCCTTGGAACGAAAGCATTGACGCGATGTTGATGATTTTGCCGCCGCCCTGTTTCACCATCACGCGCGCGGCGGCTTGCGAGAGGAAGAACGCCGCCTTCAAATTGATTTGCAGAACGTCGTCCCAATCCTTCTCGCTGAATTCAAGCGCGGGCGCGCGGCGAATGATGCCGGCGTTGTTCACCAAGATATCGAGCCCACCCAGTTGTGCGATGATATCGCCGACGATTCTGTTGAAGTCGTCTACCGACGCTTCGCGCAAGTTGCATTTGATCGGCATGAAACGGCGCTTAAGCGCGGCGACGGTTTGCGCCGTCTGTGTTACTTCGGAAATATCGAGCGCGGCGATGTCGGCTCCGGCTTCCCCGAGCGCGATCGCGTAACCTTGTCCCAACCCTTGCGCCGCGCCGGTCACGAGCGCGACTTTGCCATTCAATTGGAAACTATCGAGAATCATTTCAACTCCAAGTGAGGCGAGAGGCGAGAGGCGAGGGGTGAGGAGCGCAAAACTTTGCCCTGCGCCTCTCGCCTCACGCTAATGTCCCAACGCCTTCAACATCGGCACGGTGCGCGCAACCCACGCGAGCGTCGGATCATCCACCGTCGCTTGAGTGCGATGATTGCCGGCGAGGAACCAGAGATAGTACGTCATGTACCCCGGCGCGCTGACGACGGTGTGATAACCCTTCGGCGCCATCAGGATCGTGTTGTCGCGCACGATAAAGCCGGTGTCCATCACGTCGTTGTAATAGCGCGCGATACCGAAACCATCGGCGGGACTCACCTTGAAAAAGTACATCTCTTCATGGTACGCTTCGCGCGGCAGATCGTCTTTCTCGTGACGATGCGGCGGGAACGTGCTCCAATTACCGGAGGGTGTGAACGTCTCGCCGACGATGAGGCGTTGCGCGGGCAAGTCGGCTTGGCTGGCAAGCGTGAGAATTTGATGATAGTTGCGCGAAAAGTTCGCCGCGCCCCACACTCCGGTCGCGACGCGCTCCGGCGGAATCACATACGCGTCGGTCTTCAATTCGCTCGGCGCGCTGCACAAGCCGATTGCGACTGCGCCGCGTGCGGCGATTGCGAATTTCGATTGGCATGGAATGTACACCGAGTGCGGCTTGCCGGAGAAGACGTTCGGACGCCCGCCGACGTTCTCGAACTTTTTGTCGTTGACGACGAACGTCGCTTTGCCACCCAACACGACCGCGCAGATTTCGCGATTGCCGCTCGCGGCTTCGTACACTTTGCCGTCGGCAAGCACGAGCAAATTGAAATCGAGCAACTTGCACGGATTGGATGGCAAGTTGTTCGAACCTGGGTTGTGTGGAACTGATTCAAAGTACGCCATTGAGAATGCCTCCTGGTTGATCCGCGAACAACGCGAAAGGACGCGAAATGCGCGGATGAAATTATTTTTCAGACACGACCGGGTTCACCAATTCGCCGATCTTTTCGATTCGCACGCGCACCTCGTCGCCCGGCTGCAGAAAGACCGGCGGTTTGCGCGACGCACCGGTGCCAGCCGGTGTCCCTGTGGAAATCACGTCGCCCGGTTCAAGCATGATGGCTTGGGTGATATACTCGATCAGAACGGGAATGGAGAAAATCAGTTGGCTCGTGTTTGCGTTCTGCATCTCCTGTCCGTTCAGTAGTAGCGACAAAGCGAGATTGCCTGGGTCGGGAATTTCATCTTTCATCACGAGCGCGGGTCCCATCGGCCCGAACGTGTCGAACGACTTGCCGAGCGTCCATTGCGAAGTCCGATTCTGATAATCGCGCGCGGTGACATCGTTGAAAATCGTATACCCCGCGACGATCTCAAGCGCATTCGCTTGTGCGACGTACTTGGCGCGCTTGCCGATGACCACCGCCAATTCGCCTTCGTAATCCACCTTGTCGCTCGCGCGCGTAATGATGATGGGCTGCCCCGGTCCGCTCACGACATTCGCAAACTTGGCGAAAATATCAGGATAAGCCGGAAGCGCTGCGCCCGTATGCCCGTGATAATTGTGCCCGACGCAAATGATTTTGCCGGGGCGCGGCACCGGCGCAAGCAAGGTCACTTGCGATTGTGGAATCAGATAGCGTTCACCTGCCGCCGCCACCGCGCGCTGGGCTGTTGCGAGCGCAGCATCGCCGGCTTGCAAGAACTGGAGCATGTCAGTCGGCAAACCCGGCTGAGCGCGGTTCAAATCGAGAATGTAATTTTGCGCGCCGCGTGTAATCATCGCGCCGATACGTGTGGCGCCGCGATCTGCCACCGTTACAAGTTTCATAGTGTTCCCTCAACGAAAGATCGTGTATAATTGGGCAATGCCATGTTTCTCTGCTGTCATGGAATCACACGGAAATCCACAGAAAAAATCTGTGTGATTCCGTGTCTTGCTGTGGCTAATCTGACTCTGGAGCGCGTATGCCCGACGAAATCAGAATCAAACACGAAAAATTAGTCGCGCTCATCACGCAAACCCTGGCAAGCGTCGGCGTGCCGGCGCCGATCCGCGATGTCGAAGCCCAGGTGATGGCGGAAGCCGATTTGTTCGGCGTGCCATCGCACGGTATTCGAATGTTGCCTATTCTCGTGCGCGGTATTCGCGATGGTAAGGTGAATCCAAATCCGCAGATCAAAATCGTGCGCGAACGCCCGGCAACATTTCTGCTCGACGGCGATAACGGTCCTGGGCGGTACGTTTCCGTTCAAGCGATGCGGCGCGCGGTTGAACGCGCGAAACAATTCGGCGTCGGCGCGTGCGTCGCGACGCGGGTGACGCACTGGGGTCGCGCGCACGCGTACGCGTACCGCGCCGCGCAAGCCGGGTGCATCGGCATCTGCACGACGAACGCGATTCCGAACATGCTCGCGTATGGATCGTCGCAACCTCTGCTCGGCAACAATCCGCTCGCAATTGGCGTGCCGCGCGGCGAGCGCGATCCTATCGTCCTCGACATGGCGATGAGCCAAGCCGCCGTCGGCAAAGTTGGCACGTATCTGCGCGCAGGCAGGTCGGCGCCAACGAACTGGGGCTTGGACGCCAATGGAAATCCGACGGATGATCCTGCCGCAATTTTAGCGAGCGGCAAGTTGTTACCGTTTGGCGATCACAAGGGCGCGGGTCTCGCGCTGATGCTGGAACTGCTCACGGGTGCGCTGGCAGGCGGCTTGCTCTCATTCGAAGTGTTCCAGCACGAAAAGACCGGACTCGATCCTGACTCATCGAAACTTTTTATCGCGCTTGACGTTCAAGCGTTTGTTGAGCAAGAACGATTCACACAGCGCATTGACGATCTGCTCGCGTGGTTGCGCGATGCCGAACCCGGGTTGACCATCGTGTATCCAGGCGAACGCGGCTGGCAAACGCGCGACCAAAATCTCCGCGACGGCGTCCCGATTCATCGCGAGATTGTGGAGCAGTTGCGCGCGGGCGGCGTGATGCTGACGTGAAACGGATTGCGTGTTCCGTAACGCATCACGCATCACGTTTTACGTTTTTCAACCCGGCAATCGCACCGCTCGTTACAAACCGCGCGTCATTCCCCATCACAATACAACGGAATCCTTGCGCGACGCGCTGTGCCGCCGTGTCCGGCGCGCCGATGTCAATGCCGGGAATTTTGCCGGTGTTGCGGCACGCTTGGATGACGCGTTCTAACGCGCGCGCGTGTTCATCGCGCTTGGGAATCTCGCGCGGGTGAAAACCGAGCGACAGCGCGAGGTCTTGCGGTCCGACGACGCAGCCATCAACGCCCGGCACTGCCAAAATCGCCTCTGCGTTTTCCACCGCTTGTGCGCTTTCGATTTGGACAGCGATGAAAAGTTGGTCGTTGCTCCAGTCCGGATAATCGCCGCCGTACGCGAACGCGCGTCCCCAGCCAAAGGATCGTTCGCCGACCGGCGGGTAGCGGCACGCGCGTGCCGCTGCGCGCGCTTCTTCGACCGTGTCCACCATCGGTACGACGATGCCCAGTACGCCCGCGTCAAGCAATTGACCGATCATCGAAAAGTTGTTGCCGAGCACGCGCGCGAATGGCGTCGCCAGTCCGGTACAGATCGCGATAATCCCGTTGATGATCGAATCGGGTCCCCACGCGCCGTGCTGACCATCAATCTGCACGAAATCTACACCCGAGTGACTCAGCAATTCGCACGCGATTGGCGACGCGAGTTTTGCCGAGTAGCCGAACGCGGTTTCGCCGCGCAATAGTTTTTGTTTGGCGGTATTGAGTTTCATCGAATGCCTCAGAAACCTGTTTTCTCGACCCCGCTTCGCTTCGGGAGTTTTCAGGAAAACGGGTTTCTACTTTTTTACCACACCGCGCAACGAAATTTCTTTGGCGCGATGGCAACTGACGAAATGGCGCGGCGTAATTTCTTCCTGCACGGGCGTTTTCTCGTGACAAACATCGGTGGCGTACCGACAACGCGGGTGGAAATAGCACCCCGGTGGCGGATTCGCCGGGTCGGCAACCTCGCCTTGCAAGACGATGCGCTCGGAACGCAGACGCGGATCGGGCTTGGGCACCGCCGACATCAACGCTTCGGTGTATGGATGGCGCGGTGCGTAGAACAATTCTTTCGTCGGCGCCATCTCGACGATGCGACCGACGTACATCACCGCGACGCGCTCGCTGATGTGCTTGACGACGCTGAGATCGTGTGCGACGAAAAGATATGTGAGTCCGAGTTTCTCTTGCAATTCGAGCATCAAGTTGAGAATCTGTGCCTGCACCGACACGTCGAGCGCGGAGACCGGCTCGTCCGCGACGACGAGGCGCGGGTTGAGCGCGAGCGCGCGCGCGATGCCGATGCGTTGGCGCTGTCCGCCGCTGAACGCGTGCGGATAGCGGCGCATGTATTCCGGGCGCAAGCCGACAAGCCGGAGCAATTCCGCGACGCGTTCGGTGCGTTTGTGCGCGGCTTTCTCGCCATGCACGAGCAGCGGCTCGCCGACGATGTCGAGCAAGGTCATGCGCGGGTTGAGCGACGAAAACGGGTCTTGGAAGATCATTTGCATCTGCCGGCGCAAAGGTTGCAACTGGTTCGCCGGCAGCGCGGCGACATCCATCACTTGACCATCTTCGGCGCGGAAGAACACTTGCCCGGCGGAAGGATCGTACGCGCGCAGAATGCAGCGCGCGGTCGTCGTCTTGCCGCAGCCGGATTCGCCGACGAGCGACAGCGTTTCGCCTTGATTGATGTAAAATGTCACATCGTCCACTGCGCGCACGTGCCCGACGACTTTTTGCAGAACGCCGCGGCGAATCGGAAAGAACTTGCGTAGATTTTTGACGTCGAGAAGAACTTGATGATTATTTGACACTGGATTACGCCCCGAAAAACTTGACGGACGACCGATGACGGATGCTCAACTTGCTTCCGTCCTCGGTCATCGGTCTTGATACAAAAAGCAACTCACCTTCTGTCGCTCATCCACCGCCAACAACGCCGGCTCTTGCGCGTCGCAGGTGCCGGGCATATATGCCTCACAGCGCGGGTAGAACGGACAGCCGGACGGGCGATTGTATGGATGCGGAATCGAGCCGGTGATCGTCGGCAGTTTGATGCGAGGCGTGGATTCGATGCTCGGAATCGAGTGTAGCAGCGCTTTGGTGTACGGATGCTTGGGGTTGTGGAAAATATCGTCTACCGATCCTTCTTCCACGACGCGCCCCAGGTACATCACGACGACATCGTCCGCCATTTCCGCGATGACGCCCAGATTGTGCGTGATCAGCATAATCGCCATGCCGCGCTCTTTTTGGAGTTCGCGCAATAAGTCGAGAATCTGTGCCTGCGTCGTCACGTCGAGCGCGGTCGTCGGTTCATCGGCGATAAGCAGGCGCGGATCGCACGACAGCGCGACGGCAATCATCGCGCGCTGGCGCAAGCCGCCGCTCAACTCGAACGCGTACTCGTCAATGCGCCGCTCGGGGTTGGGAATGCCGACACTGCGCAACGCTTCGATGCCGCGCTGGCGTGCTTCTTTTTCGCCGACCGCGCAGTGCAAGCGAATCGCCTCGACGATTTGGTTGCCGACGGTATGCACCGGGCTGAACGAAGTCATCGGCTCTTGAAAGACGAGCCCGATTTCCGCGCCGCGAATCGCACGAATCTGTTCGCTGTCGGGATGTAAGCCCGTCAGTTCGACTTGACTGCCATCCGCGCGCGTCAGTGTGATCGTGCCTTCGACGATGCGCCCCGGCTGATCAACGATCCGCAGAATGGATTGCGCGGTCACGCTTTTGCCGCAGCCGCTCTCACCGACGATGCCGAGCGTCTTGCCGGGATATACGTCGAACGTCGCGCTGTCAACCGCCTTGACTGTGCCTTCGTCTTGGAAGAAATATGTTTTCAGGTTGCGAACTGAAAGAAGAGGTTTGTTATCGTTTGCCATTGACAAGCCCTGTGGCGTGTTGCGTATTGCGTGTTCCGTCAAGAATCTTCACGCATCACGCATCACGTTTTCTATCCGTACGGGTCTGCGGCATCGCGTAACCCATCGCCCATGAAATTGAACGCGAGCACCGCGACGATGACCGGGATGACCGGAGTCAACAGCCACGGTGAAATCGCCAGCGATTGGATATTCTGCGCGTCTTGCAGCAACACGCCCCAACTGATCGCCGGCGGACGCAGACCGAGACCGAGAAAACTCAACGACGTTTCGCTGATAATCATTGCCGGAATCGCGAGCGTCGTCGCGGCGATGATGTGGCTAATGAACGAGGGCACCATGTGGCGGAAGATGACGCGCGCTTTGCCGCAACCCAGCAGTTCCGCCGCCATCACGAAGTCTTCTTGCCGCAGGGACAAGAAGCGCCCACGAACGACGCGCGCCAATTCGGTCCAACCGATCAGCGAGATGATGATCGTGATCGCAAAATAGACTTGCATGACGCTCCAGTCGTTCGGCAGCGCGGCGGTGAGTCCCATCCACAATGGAATCGTCGGAATTGAGCGCAGAATTTCAATGATGCGTTGGATCACGGTATCCAAAATTCCGCCGTAATAGCCGGAAACCCCGCCGAGCGCAACACCGAGCAAGAGACTAAGCGCGACGCTAACTAAGCCAATCGTCAACGACATTTGCGTCCCGTACATCAGCCGCGACCAGAGATCGCGCCCTTGCAAATCCGTACCGAGAATGAACAGCGACTCTTCGGGTTTGGCGCCCTCCACCGCGATGAGGTGAATATCCGTTGGGAAGATGCCGAATAGTTTGTACGAAAATCCTGGTGCGAAAAACTTCATGGGTACCTTGGTATCCAGGTCAGCAACATAGACGCGCTTGAACGTTTTCGGATCGCGCGTGCCTTTGAGCGGGTGCACGTACGGCGCGAACTTGCCCTCGGCGAACCAGTGAATCGGCTGGGGTGTCATGAGTGAACGCATGGCTTCCGACTCGTTCGGATCCACGTACGCCAAAAAATCCGCGCTGATGACCATGAGATAGAAGATCGCCAGGACAAGCGTGCCGATCATCGCGAGGCGGTGCTTGCGAAAGCGCCACCACATCAATTGCCACTGCGTCGCGATCGCGATTTGTTCTTCGGCGGCAGTCGTCGTCAAAGGTTCCTGCGCCAGCGTTGGCTCAGCCATCACTGCCTCCCCAAGCGAATGCGCGGATCAACCCACATCAGGAGCAAATCGGAAATGAGCGTGCCAATGACAGTGAGCACGCCGAGCATCAACACAATCGTCCCAGCCAAAAACATATCTTGCGCGATCAACGATTTGAGCAACAAGGGACCGACGGTCGGCAAACTCAGCACCAATGAAACGATGATACTGCCGGAAACGACGTACGGCAGCAGATAGCCGATGGTGCTGATGAAGGGATTGAGCGCGACGCGCACCGGGTATTTCATAATCACGCGCGTCTCGGAAAGCCCACGCGCGCGCGCGGTCATCACGTACGGCTTGCGCAACTCGTCGAGCAGGTTCGAGCGCATAATCCGGATCATTTGCGCGGTGCCGGCAACGCCCAAGACAATGGCGGGCACCGGCAAATGCTTGATGAGGTCCCACACTCTTTCCATGCTCCACGGCGCTTCGGCATAATCTGCCGAGAACAACCCACCGACGCTTGCGCCAAAGTAAGCAAATCCGATGTACATCACAATCAGCGCGAGCATAAAGCCGGGAATCGCCAAGCCAATGAATCCCAGGAAGGTGAAAATATAATCGAGGAAAGAATAGCGTTTGACCGCCGAATAGATTCCAATCGGCAGCGCGAGTGTCCAGGTGAAGACGATGGCGGCTAGCGAAATGACAATCGTGAGCACCAGCCGGTCGCCGATGACATCCAATACCGGTCGTCCCCATTCGATCGCCATGCCAAAGTTGCCTTGCGCGATCAAGCCCATCCACTTTAGATACTGAACGTGGAATGGCTGATCCAGACCGTACTGCTCGCGCAGCGCCTGCGCCTCGCCCTCCGTAATGCCTGACCCGCCCGCTGACATCGTTGCGATGTACGCGGTGACGAAATCGCCGGGCGGTAGTTGAATGATGAGGAACGAGAGAACGGTGATTGCCCAGATCGTGAGAATGGCTAGAAGAACACGTCGAACCATGTATGCGATCATACAAATTGCCTTTGTAGGGGCGGGGTTACCCCGCCCCTACGCGTTCACGTTACGACTTGAAATAGAAAGTGGTTGGGCCCGCAGTGTACGGCGTGCGCGCGTGTTGTGCGTTCACCTGACGTTCGGGAACGTTGCCCATGTTGTTCTTGACGATGCGAACGCCCATAAACGCCGGCGATTGCCCGACGGTACCGATGCTCCACTGCTGTTCGACGATGATCTTCCAAATTTCTTTGGCTGCCGTGATCTGATCGGCTTCTTTCATGCCGAATGCTTTACGGAACAGATCGAACGCGCGGAGCATTTCGGGATCGTCCGGTTTCTTTCCCTGCGCAGGATCGTTGTACCACTTGGCGAACGCCATACCCATGTGGCACTCGGCGGCATCCACCGGCAAGGCGTGGCGCGCAAAGAGGAAGAGCATCTCGGAGCCATCGTTCGCCCAAGTGATGATCTGGTGTTCGTTGTTTGCCGTCTTGCCAAACGCAAGGTTGCGTTCGGTCTCTTTGATATCCACCTCAATGCCGATTTTCTTCCACTGCTGTTTGATCATTTCGCCGATCTGGGTGTATGGCACAAACTGCGCGCCGACGGTGATCATTTCGAGGCGCAAGCGTCCCTTGCCATCGGTGCGGAGGCGGAAACCTTCGCTGTCCTTCTTGTCCAAGCCGATTTTGTCGAGTGTATCATTGGCTTGCTTGAGATCCAGCGTGCACCATTTCTTGTTCCATTCGGGGCCGGGACTGTAAACCGTGTCAGGCGATGGAGCGGTCGAGCCGGCGGTGCCGACGCCGAGCCAGAACGCTTCGTTCAGTTGATCGCGATCAACGCCCATCGAAAGCGCGTGGCGGAAATCTTTGTTCTTGATCCATTTGGCGATTTCCGCATCACCTTCGTACGCGTTGCCCATGTGCAGTGCAACGTCGGAGCCATTGAACGCCGGATCGAGGTGAACGGTGTAGTTGCCTTTCTGCTGGTTTTCCAAGAACACCGGCAACTTCGCCAGACCCATGTGGCGTTCCTGGCAGTCGTACTCTCCCGCAATCGCGCGCAAGTTCGCGACTTCGGTGTTCTCGGCGAGCGTCATCGTGAGTTTGTCAATGTACGGCAGTTGGTTACCTTCGGTGTCGACTGCCCAGAAGTACGGATTGCGTTCCATGCCCCAGGTGGGCGTGTTGATCGGCGAGACCGTCTTCCACGGCGTCATCGTCGGACATTCGGGATTGAGCGCCCAGGAGTAGCGGTTCTTAAAGTAGGACACCCAGTTGTCGAACCCGGCGGCTTTTGCTTTGGCGTTGACCGCATCTTCTGAAGAGTACTTGGGCAGGAATTGCTTGAGGTAGGCCCCCGGGCAGTATGCGCCACCACAAGTTTGGAACGCACCGCGGGTTGCGAATCCAGCCCCCATCGACGTACTACCGGCTAGAATGTACACAAAGTACGGATAGGGTTCCGGAAACTCAAAGGCGACCGTCAAGTCGTCAACCTTTTTCATCACGCCATCTTTGCCATTGATCTGGAATTCAAAGAAGGGTGTCGGCACGAGTGCTTTGTTGAGGTAGACGTCCTGATACCAAAACATGAAATCGTCCGCGGTGAAGGGAGTGCCATCCGACCACTTGGCGCCCTTGCGCAGGTAGATCGTGATGGTTTTGCCGTCGTCGCTGACTTTCCAGTCTTTGGCAAGCGCGGGCACGATCTTGTTGCCGGTGTAGTCAAAGTGCAAGATCTTGTCGGCAGAGTTGATGCGGTTGCCGTTTTCGTGATCGGCGGGACCGGTGAAGGCGCGGCGCCAGTTGCCGCCGTACTTGCCAATCTCTTTGAGCGGCTTGATCACCATCAGATCGGCCGGTTCAGGCAAGCGTTTCGCCACTTCGGGCAGTTTGCCGGCTTTGACCAGGTCCGCGAGCATCGGCGCTTCTTTGAACGTCTTGGGGAATTGCGCGGTCTCGCGAATGACCGTGGGACCTTCCAGTTTGCCGATGAGCGATGCGCCAATTTTCGGCGCTTGCGTCGGCGCAGTTGTTGGCTTGGGAACATCCGTCGGTTTCGGCGCGGCGGTCGGTGCAGGAGCGGCGGTGGGCTTGGGCGCTTCAGTCGGTTTGGGTGCCGCGGTCGGTGGCGCCGCAGTAGGCGCGGGGGTTGGCGCAGGCGCGCACGCGGCGACGACTGCACCGATGGACGTGACTCCAGCCAGTTTGAGGAAATCACGTCGCGTAATTTTCTTCAGTGACATTGGAATACCTCCTCGTGTCAGAAAAATTTGGCGGATCGAACAGTTAATCGCATTTGATTTGTGTCGGTGTTTTCCCTCCTTGCATGTTGGACGTTAGAAATTAGATGTCCGATTCGAGTGTGTCGCCAACTTCCAACCTCCAATCTCTACTCTCAAAATGATCGTGGCAAATATCCCAAACCGCGCGAGATCGCTTTGGCAGTCTCGCGCACCATGGCGCCGGCTTGCGGAACATCGGACATCGGCAAACGCGCGGTCGGCGCGGAGATGCTGACAGCAGCAATGGCTTTGCCCGTGTGATCGAAAATCGGGACGGCGATGCAGCGTCCGCCAATTTCGTTTTCTTCGTCGTCCACCGCGTATCCTTGCTCGCGCACCTGGTCGAGTTCCGCGTAAAATTTGTCGGGATCGGTGATTGTTTTGGGAGTGGCGGCAGGCAAACCGTGCGCGGCAACAAATGCTTTTACGTCCGCAATGGGAAGACAGGAGAGGAGCGCTTTGCCGAGTGCTGTATTGTGCGCAGGCGCGCGGCGTCCGACTTCGGAGCGCATGCCGAGCGCCTTGGTGCCCAACATCCGTTCGATGTACACGACGTCCGCGTCGTCGAGGATCGCGAGGTTTACCGTTTCGTTCCACTGGTCACGCAATCCCTGGAGACACGGATACGCGATTTGACGAATCTCGACCTGATCGAGCATCGCGAACGCGCGCTCGACGAGCCGGAGTCCCAGCCGATATTTGCGCGTTTCGGGATTTTGGTTTAGGAAGCCGTTCGCCGCGAGAGTGGAGACAAGACTCGCGGTCGTGCTTTTGTGCAAACCGAGCGCACGCGCGATTTCCGTCGTGCCAAGTTCGGGGGCTTGGCTGTCGAACAGATTGAGGATGTCAATCGCGCGCTGGACAGAACCGATCTTCCTTGACTGGTGTGCCATTGGGTATGCTTTCTTCGACAATTTCGTGCGCTGTCCTACCAAATGGGACTATTTCATTGTTGGGCGACATTATCGAACTCTGTTCGCTATTATAGCACAACAAGCCACGCGTGTCAAAAATGATCTTCGAGGTTCCCCAGAACATCGCGGGTTTCATTTCCGCCTGCTCTTTCTCCAATCGGTTTTGGTGGCACGGCCACGCGCCGGACGAGTAGCCACCCCAGCAAGATGCAGAGCGCGGAGAGCAAAAAGACGCCGCGCAAACCGATGACCGGGAGCGCGATCAATGCCGTGCCCGCGAACGGAGCGACGGTACCGCGCGCGCCAACCAGAAACGCGTGCAACGCGGTGTAATGACTGATTTCTTCCTTGCGCGCGAACTGCATGATCGCATTCATCCAACCCAGGTCAACGCCCGCAAGCGTGATGCCGGTGAAAATGTATGCGACGGCGAGCAGCCACATATCCTGCGCCAGAAAGAACGCGAGCGAAACAAAAATCGTCAGGACGAAATTGATTTGCACTGTCCACAAGCCGCCGCGTCGATCGACCGTTCGCCCCCACACGACGTAAAACACGGTCCAGAAGATCGAAC
>Ga0315288_10009262_pt1 | contig 12406 bp, 12 predicted proteins | sample YL17G11_20_MG_FD_203454 | JGI IMG/M metagenome (GOLD analysis project Ga0315288, IMG submission 203454) | Sediment microbial communities from Yellowstone Lake, YNP, Wyoming, USA - YL17G11_20 | ecosystem: Environmental > Aquatic > Freshwater > Lake > Sediment | place: USA: Wyoming | collected...
TTCACATCTTGCGGACACTGAGCCATTCCGACACTGTAGAGACATACTGTAAGAATCATCACTGCGAGAAGTAACAAATTTCGTTTCATTTTTGTTGCTCCTTATAAGTTAATTTTAGATTTTTACGTAAGCTTTTTGGGGAAAAGCAGTTAAAAGAAACCGCCAAAAAGCTCAACTCGATTTCCCCCTCCTTCTTAGAAAGGTTACAAAGTCAATTAGTAGCCTTTTAGTTTTTCCTTTCTCACCTCCTCACTTTATGGGTTAGAGTTGAGCAAAAGTAATTGGTTTTACCCCTTCCTTTCTTCACCTCCTTTCAAGCAAAGGTTTAAGGTTTTGGGTTACCGAGAACAGGTATGTCATTTCTCTTTTATTCCGTGCCAGCATCCGGGCACAGGCGGTGGACCTCCCTTGTAGAGATAAGCTATCAGAAAAACCACATCCCCCAGGTTCACTGCACAGTCTCCGTTGCAATCTGCGGCTTCAGGGATGCAAGGTTTGGGTCCATTTTTATAGACGTAACTAATCATGAAAGTGACATCCCCCAGGTTGACTAAACTGTCTGCATTGGCATCCCCCGGCACTGACCACCAGACCGTAAGCCCGCCTAAATGATACCGGAAAGGAATCACGTATCCCAGCGTATCAGATAAATAACTGTTTCCGCCTGGAGCGATGTAGAAATAGACGGTCCGATCAGTGGTGGAGTCGGGAATGCAGAATGCGTTTACACCTATTTTGAAAAGGGTGCGATAGTTGGGCCAAGGCGTGATAAGAGAATCTCTTCGCATTCCCAAAATTTGCATATTCTTGCAGTCCGGGAGACTGGTGTCACCCACTTCGCCATGAGCTTGAACAGAAAATCTACGCGAACTTATCAGAGAACCAACAGTGTCCATTTTTACAAATCGCACTGCGGTAAAAGCTATGCTATCTTTGTAACATTCCTGATGTTGATAATGTAAACTCTCCGGCTCCCACGTGCAAGTGTCAATTGGAATAGTGTCCAGCTTCACGCGGATGCTGTCGGTATGAAAGTCAAAGATATCGTGATTGCTGGAGGTGATGTTGAATTCGAATCCGGCAATTAGCATCGGATTTTTCAGCCTCACCTCGATTAAGCCTCGATGACTCGGATAGGCACTGGTGTATAAAATCTCTACATCCGCCGTATCCGCCCGGGCAAGATCGCAATCACCTGCCAAGCAAAAGAAGATAAAGGTTACAGAAAGGAGGATCAAAGCCTTCCTGAGGTCTTTTCTTTTCATTCCCCTCTCCTTTTATTTGTAAAGGTTAAAAGGTTATATATTAACTCCATTTCTTTAAACCTTTATCTACCGTCTCTTGGTCATTCCTCCTTTCAATAAAAATCAGCCAGCCAGATCCTGTTTCAATCTATAGAAATTTCGTTTTTTGTTGATTTTACTACAGTCCCAATAACTCTACTTCCGCAGAGCCAATACCACCACCTAACTCTTTAGTCAGAATCGCTAACGGACTATTAAGCTATTTAGGCATCTTCAAATTTGATTCAAGCTATCGGACCTGATTGAGAGCGTCGGCATCTTTCCTTTTTCAGTTGTAATATAACACTTACTCTCAGTTTGTCAACAAAAAAATTAAAAAATTTTAAAAAATTTTAACCAACCTCGATTCGGTTGCTTTGTTCAAGAATTGCACACTCATGCATAATAACACCAAAAGTCACATGACGATCCAAAATAGCGCAAGAAATATGCCAGATAAGTTTCCTCAGCCTCTTGAAACTAATACCGCTTTATGCAGATGATTCAAAGAGCTTTATGGAAGAGTGCAAGCATTTTAAATCTTTGAACGATAATAAGATAATAAATAAAACCATCCTACCTTTGGAGCGAGAAAAAGGAGTGGGGCTTCAGTAAAGATAAAACCATTCCATTTCGATAACTTATTGGTATTTTAACGGTTATAATGTTAATTTCCAAAATAAATCTCCTATTTACCCTGTAGTAATAACCGAGTTTCGAGAGTGGGATAGACTTCTTTCTACGAGGTATGGACGAATGTATCTGCATTTATATCAACATCTTAGCTAAAACGATCAGGTATATATCTGTAAATGATATATTTGCTCTCTAAATGAAAAAGCCTTGAAACCGTCTTTGGGATATGCAAGCTGATTCAAAAGTATTGCAAAAAGATTCGTTCATGCTGTAAGAAATTTGGATCATATTCAAGTTAGCTGCTTATAAAATGGTTCCAGGGGTCGAGGATTCTTCACCAAGATGGTCAGTGGACAGTGGAAGGTGGACGTAACTTCACCCACCTATTCGAATAGTCGAGAGAAGAGAATCATCCAACGGCTCAGCTTCAATCAGTCTGAACTGTGAAGACGAATCCGACCATACTCTCACCGGAATGCTGGGATTATTCTCTCTATCACAATATCTGGCGCAGATTCCTGCCGACCAGGTTTGATTCTCCAAGCTGGGATCGCCTAAAAGAAGTGCATAGGTGCTTTTGTATCCGTGCACGGTGAATTTTAGCTCTGAAGGGAAAGTAAGCACCATCAGCGTTTCATTCTCCTTCTGATCCCTTCCTGCAATCACCTTCCCTCCGGTGGGAAGCCTGAAATGCCGGCCCAATTTTAAAAGATTGACATGTCTTAAAGAGTCCTCACCATGCTGGAGGGAATCTTTCATCTTTTTGGCGAAATTCTCAATGGTTAAGAGACATCCTCCGGCTGGGGTGGGAAAGTCACCGATCTGGTATTTCTTAGCTAACTCCAATTGCGGCTTTCTCGATCTCCCCAGAATGTCTAAAAGCTTGTTCCGATCCACTATTCCCTCATTTTCTGCTATAGTAGGCTCCAACAGCTTGGCGGAGAGAGGTCGTAACACCCGTCCTTTCAAGTTCGACTCTTTTTCAATCAAATCCATGGCGGCTCTTCTTTGCGACATGGGTCTTTCTCCCAGCACTTCGCCGGTGAAGACAAAATCCGCACCCTCCTCTTCCATTACTTTTCTGGCTTTGTTAAAAAGGAATATGCGACAATCTATACAGGGGTTCATATTCTTCCCATACCCATGCTTGGGATTTTTGACAATTTCCAAATAGTCTTCCCCCCCATATACTCTTCTGATAGGAACACCAAACTTTTCGGTAGCCAGCTGAGAATAGCATTTGCCTTTGCTGTCGCAAGTGCAAAAGGGGGTCTTCATATTGAAGGCGACCACATCATAACCTAAGTCCAACATCATCTTCAATGCCAGGATACTATCCAATCCACCTGAAATAAGCCCGATGGCTTTTGTTTTTCTCATATACGCGTGCTAATGTTTAAATCTGCTTTTCGGTTCTCGGTTTAGGTTTAGATTCGAGTAACTCACCAAAAGTCGGTTACGTATCGGTTTCAGATACAGGTTTCGTTTATTAGTCTTTGAACAACCAACGATAATTACTTCTGACCACTAATTGTTGACCTCTGTCCACTGCTCACTGGGGCAAAAAAATCCTCCGTCTCCATTTATCTACCTGAGAGGGGGGCAGGAACTCAGAGTAGAGTAGAATGGGACGGAGGAAATTTACCTTTGTTTAATTATTCACCCTGTATATAATGAGGCAGTTTGAGCTTAAGTGGTAGATTCTACCTTAAGAACATGTGCCCATTATCAATACGAAACGAATCTCCTTATTCATTCAGATAGAAGCTGATCGATCCGGTTTAAGACTTCAGCGCCGTCCCACTCTTTTGGTCCCGTCACCTTCCATCTTATTACCCCTTTTTTGTCCACAAGATATGACGTAGGTATAGCTCGCACCCAATATTTTCCGTTTCCCACCTCCCCTTGCGGATCCACCAACACCGGGAAGATCATTTGATTATCCGCCACAAACGAAGCAACCTTGGAGATTGAAGCTTTATCCACACTCACCGCAAAAATTTCAAAATCCTTATCTTTCCGTAACTGAAATAATCCTTTTAAAGAGGGGATCTCTTTTCTGCAAGGGGGGCACCAGGTCGCCCAGAAATTCAAAAGGATCACTTTTCCTTTATAATCGGCTAAGTTGACCTGCTTTCCATTCAAATCCTGTAGGGAGAATCCAGGAGCTAAAAATCCTTCCTGAGGCGAATCCTTCAGCTCGGTTATCTTTAATGCTTCCCTTTTTTCGTTGCCCTGATTGGCTTTATCTTTTTTTTCACATCCAATCAAAGAGACAGCGCCGATTATCAACATCACCAAGAGGTATATACACAAGTTTGATTCTCTGGGCAACCAATCCTCCTCCAGAATGAGTTTGTATGTCGTCCTTCATTTAGCGGCTGCGAAGTCCGTTTGGCGGTTACGATGGCCAGACGGGAACCGTCCGCCCTCCCGTCTGGAGGTGAGCGTTTGCTCGAAGCTCGATGCTCGTGTTACATGCCGCAAAAGAGACCATCCTTTTTCGGGTCTTCCTGCTTCGATTAACAAGCTTCGAATCACGTCCGTCAGAGGCGGATCTGCCTCTGGCAGAAAACTCGCTTCATTACCGATAAACGAGCTTCGATAGATCTTCAGCTTAAACCGAGATCTGTGCTCCGGCTATTTTTTCTCCGCTTTACTCTCTTCTTTCTTTTTAGCCGTAGCCTCCTCACCTGCCCCTTTCATAACCGGGATGGAATATCTGAATTTGGTATTATCTTTGAATTTTGCCTCTAAAGTTATGGTCTTTTGGAATTTTTCCTGCTCTTTTTCTCTGATCAGCTCTACCTTTAGTTTAGTATCGTCTCCGGGTTTTATTTGGGTATCCGACAATTCCACCTTTTTGAAATAATTGGGAGGGATAGCCACTACCGCCAGCTCCATCTCATCCTTACCGGTATTTGTGATCACGGTCTCAAGCTTTGGTCTCCTTTTTTTCTCAATAGGTCCAAAGTCCAACTTGGGTGGAGTAGCAGTAAACTTGAGCATCGTATCGGCGGAATCTGCCACATCCGCTTTAAAGGAGATGGAGATATTTCCAACGGTAGTGTCATTGGTGGTAACCGTGGCGCTTTTATGGGCAGTGCTCTTGGGTGCCCCCGCAGTATAAATTAATTCAATCCAGGTGCTGTCACCGGCAGCCAGCTCCGTTTTCATAAGTGGAGCTTTTGTGCATCCTCACCCCGGTTTCACGTCTTTTATCTTCAGCGAGTCCGTTCCCAGATTTTTTACCAGATAATAATGGCTAAGCACGCTTTTGGGCGGAGCATAACCATAATCAAAGGTGGTCTCAGGAATTAATAATTTCGGTCCCCCGGCCTGAGCCTTATGAATGAAGTTTCCCACAAAGCACAGTAGACACAAAATAACCACCAACCCAATTACTCTTTTCATTCTCTCCTCCGTTTCAGGATTTCGACAAAACCGATTTCAAAATAAATATAGCTCAACTCAACTTGGTGTCAACTCTTTTCTTAGAGTTTTACGAAAAATTGTTCAACTTTTTTGAATTTTAAAATATTTTTTGAGATTAACTATTACAACGTCATAAATAAAATGTCATTACGAGGAGTCCATTGGGACGACGATGCCATCCTAAAAAAGTTGAAAACAAAGAGATGGCTACGCTCCTTACGGTTGCCCGCAATGACGAAAGCCTTGAGTATTGAGGTAGACTCAATGGTGCGTGAAATATTTTATACTGCCTTCACCGACCCACCAATAGCGAAGTATTTCTTTTTGAAATGCAAGGCTACGTTCACCAGACTTATAAGAATAGGCACCTCCAGCAAAGGACCGATGACCGCGGCGAACGCCTCTTCGGAGTTGATGCCGAATACTGCCACCGCCACCGCAATGGCTAATTCAAAATTGTTACTGGCAGCAGTGAATGAAAGGGTGGCGGTTTTTTCATAATTCACACCCAGTTTGTAGGACATATAAAAACTCACGAAGAACATGAGCAGGAAATAGCAGATCAAGGGAATGGCCACTCTGGCCACATCCAAAGGAAGATGGACGATATAGCTACCTTTCAGGGAGAACATTATTATAATGGTAAAGAGCAACGCCACTAAGGTGATGGGTGATATTTTGGGGATGAATAGCTCTTCATACCAGGTTTTATTTTTTAGTCTTATTAAGCTGAAACGGGTGATTATTCCTGCAAGAAAAGGAATGCCTAAGTAGATGAAGACACTTTTGGCAATTTGCCCTATGGTGACGCTCACCGCCATCCCCTCTGCTATTCCTAATCGACCGGGAAGAACGGTGATGAATATGTAAGCATATATGGAATAGAAGAAGACTTGAAAAAGAGAGTTTAATCCCACCAGGGCGGCGGCATATTCGGTATCCCCTTCCGCCAGCTCATTCCAGACGATTAACATGGCGATACAACGCGCCAGCCCGATGAGGATCACTCCATACATCAGATGAGGACGATCAGGGAGAAATAAAATCGCCAGAAGAAACATGAGTATGGGACCGATGATCCAATTCTGAATGAGGGATAATGCCATAACTTTCGTATCTTTGAAAACCCTTCCCAATTCCTCATACTTCACCTTGGCTAAGGGTGGATACATCATCAAGATCAAACCGATGGCAATGGGAATGGAGGTGGTGTCCACCTGGAGACTGGTAATCAGCTTGGTCACCGAGGGTGAAAAATAACCTAATCCTATTCCTACTCCCATAGCGATGAATATCCAGAGGGTTAAAAATCTATCGAATAAGGAAAGTTTCTTCTGTCTCATAATATTTCGGGTTGATTTCTACTGGTTTCGGTGAAAAAGGTTTCGGTTTCGGTCACGTATTGTAAATCGTTGATCGCCTATCGTTATTCGTGTCGACATCAGAAACGACAAACGAAATCTTTCTGTTTGTCACGGATTCATCCTGAACGGATTCACCGTGAACGGACGCCCTCGTCCGTGACGCCACATGGTAACGGACAAGGTGTCCGTTACCAACTAAGGAAATAGCGAACTATTCGGTCAATCTTCCATCTACTAATCTTAACGTTCTTTGAGCGCGCTCTGCCACACCCGGATTATGGGTCACCATAACCACGGTAATCCCCGTTTGGTTAAGCAAATTTAAATAAGCAACAGTTTCAGTAGTCGTATTCGGATCCAGATTTCCGGTCGGCTCATCCGCCATAATTATCTTTGGATTGTTAGCCAATGCCCTGGCAATAGCGACTCTTTGTTGTTGCCCGATGCTAAGCTCTCGAGGTTTGTGGTTAAGCCGGTCCCCCAATCCCAGTTTCTCTAATAATTCCGTGGCTCTTTCGGTTTGATTGCCGTTAGTGGTTCCAGCTAAAGATAAAGGGATTTGAACGTTCTCCAGAGCAGTCAGGTATGGTATCAGATTGAAGGTTTGAAAAACGAAACCTAAGTTTCTCAGTCGAAAAGTGGCTCGTTCTTTGATATCCAAATCATAGATCGAAGCTCCATCAACGTTGACTTTTCCGACCGACGGGTGAATCAATCCTCCCATGCACAAAAGCAAAGTAGTCTTGCCCGAGCCGGAAGGACCCACAATGGAGATGAATTCTCCTTTTTCGATGGACAGCGAGACTTCATTAAGCGCCACCACTGAATTCCCTTTGCTATTATATATTTTTGAGAGATTATCTATTCTGATCATCTATATCTCCTGTAAGATTAAAGCCGGGTCTATTTTAGCCGCTCTCCTGGCTGGGAAATAGGAGGCGATCACACTCACTCCAACTGCTATGAGCAGTGCCCAAACAAATAACAGAGGAACCGGTATCACTTTAACGTCAGCTATTTGAGGGCCCAGAATCATCCCGGCCAAAGTGCCAAGTAAATACCCAGCCACACCACCCACCACTCCCAGAATCAACGCTTTCCCAATGAAGATGTAGTATATATTCTGGGGTGATGCACCCATGGCTAAGAGGGAGCCGATTTCTTTTTTCCGCTCCTCCACATTGGACCACATGTAGTTGCCTATGGAGATACCTCCCACCAGAATTATAATGATCAGAAATATCACGGAGAACTTAGCCATAGTATTGTTGGTCTTCACCTGGGTCTGGACAATATGATTGATGGTGGTGATCTTGGTATCAGGCAAAATATTTCTCAGATTTCCCAAAAGACCCTCGGAGATGGCAGAACAGCATCCCATGATTTCAATGGCGTTTATCACCTTTTCTTTGCCCAAAATTTTCTGTGCAGTATGAAGATGAATGAAGATTCGACCATCATCCACGGTTCCGGTTTGAGGAAGTATGCTGGCGACCTTGAATTCGGTCCCTTTGATGGTTAACGGGGAGCCTTCTTTCAAATTCAATTTCGAGGCGACGTCGCTTCCTGCCAGACAATCATATTCACCCAACGAATCTATGACCTTTCGCTGAAGTCTTTCATCTTCATAGCCGTGACTTACATTCATTATGTTATTAGGATCGCAAGCCGCCTGTAAACCCGGGTCGGAAAATCCAGCAGTTTGCCAGATCGGTTTGGATGCCAGCTCGTTTTTGGGCAAGATGCCGGTTAACACGAAAGAATGATCCTCTATTATCATCCGGGCGGAAAGCTTAGGAGACATGTTATCCACGCCTTTGATGGTGGAGCTGGCTATCCGCTCCACATATTCCTCCGGCATCTCGGGAGCATTAATGTCTGCGGCAAAGTAGTTGTCGATGGTCGTGGTTTGAGGCAAAACCAGTATGTTTGCTCCCAAATTATCCAGTTGAATGGCCACCGCTTTCTCCGAAGAGTTGGAAACCGATTTGACTGCCACGATGACGATTATTCCCAACAATATGGCGATGAAACTGGTAAGAAATTGCTTTCTTCTTTCTAAAAGTTCCTTCATTATGATTATTCGCAGATTCATTTTTTCTCCTGAATGAAGCTTTGGAGGTTGTCTAAAATGTCTTCTCTGTCATTGCGAGGAGCGATTTTAACGACGAAGCAATCTCTTATTTATTAACTTATATAAAGGCGAGATTGCTTCGCTTCGCCCTATACCATTCGGTATAGGGCTTCGCTCGCAAAGACGGTATTCTCAGTTTTTCGACAGACTCTCTATATAGGTTGTTCATTTCTTTTGTGGCTGGGTGGGACCGCAGGATTTGCCACTACTGGGCGGACAACATCCGCTTTTAACTACTTTGTTTGCCGCTGCCACCAAATTAGCTACCTGCACCTCTCCATCATATTTCCCAGTAACCTGACCCTGGGGATTTATCACAAAAGTAACCGGGACAGACGTGTTGGGGTCAATTTTAAGCTCCTTTATGAAATTCGCCTCTTTAGGGTCGGATAAGTCTATACTGATATATTCAGCTTTTCCCGCCAACTTGCTTTCCGCTTGAGAACAGCAAGATTGAACATCTCCTTTGGAGGACATTTTCTTACTACAAAAACATAATATTACCCCCTTTCCTTCCTGCATATACTTCAGGGTCTCAGCTTTCTTGGGTGAAGGTAAAGCCTGCGAAAGCTCTTCCTCGGTGACAACGTTTGAGAAAGCGGCAATAATGGCGCCGCTGGGAGTAAAAAGAAGGGTCAAGGGGATAGGGGCGGTTTGAGTTCTCAGCTTGGTCACGATGTCACTGTTACGAGGATCCTTCCGATCGACCTTGATAATCTCAACTTTTTTATCATTCCCTCTGGCAAATCGATCCAGGTTCTTTTCCATGGTTTGACAATCGGCGTTGCCTGGCTCATAGAAGAAAAGATAGGCATATTCCCCCTCTGAGAGTGCTTGTGATAATTGCTGGGTAGCTATGGATGGAGTGGCTTGTGTCGGAACAGCTTGAATCGACTGCGCTGGTATTTGACTTTTTTCTTGCGCCTGCGCACCGCCATCCTCATTTTTACTGCAGTTAAAATTGAAGACGATCATGGCCACGGCTAAGAACCCCATGATGCCGAAACACCATTTACTTCTTACTTGGGCGTACATTTCTTTCTCCTTTCCTTGAAAATCAATGTTTGCCCGCTAATTTCTCACTTGTTACCGGAACGGTAAAACGACTACTGTCTGGATCATCCAACTCCAGGGTGATCGACTTGGTTAACCCTGCATTTTCGGCTTCGCTTTTAAGCTTAACCTTCAGTTTCACCTCCTCGGAAGGTTTAACCACTTGGTTGGAGAGTTTTCCCTCCACATATTCATAAGGCATATCCACTATCTTTATGCCCAAGTCTGAAATCGTAGTATTTTTAATCTTAACTTCCATTTCTGGACTTTCACCCAAATCAACAGTTGTGAAATCCAATATATTTGGAGAAATCTGAACAGAGAAGTTGCTATCCGGTTTAGGCATAACATCCGCCGCGACCCAGACTGAAGTTATCGAATCGGTGGAATCATTGGAAACGATTCGAGTCGATTTCTTTACATTATGTGTAGTCCTCCCTGAGTCGAAAATTATCTCTAATCTTGCGCTGTCACCGGCAGCCAGCTCCTTTTTATCCAGCGGAGCCTGGGTGCATCCTCAGCCGGGTTCTACCTTTATGATTCTTAAAGTGTCGCCCCCAGTGTTCTTAATCCAGAAGGTATGCGAAACACGACTGTGCTGGGGCGTCCTTCCAAAATTCCAGAATGTCTCGGAAAGCGAAATCTTCGGTGGTCCTGCCTTGCTATGAGGTAAGAAAAGGATCGAGCCAGTAACAATAATCACAGCCAATGCCAGACAGAGATAAATCCACCTTGCTCTACCGGGATTTCCGGTGTGTTTCTCGCGATTCCCGTGATTCTTTGTCTTCTTGCGTCTTTTTGACACCTGTTGTCCTCTAAAGAAGATAGTTCAATCAAGTCTTACTCATGGTCGCACTCAGACACCTGGGCTTTTGTCCATTTACAAAACCAACCACGCAAACATCGTGATCTCTAAGTTGTAATCTTTCTCTCAACTTTTCTTCGTCTTTAAGGAACTCTGCTCCGGAAAGTTGATCCTTTATCAGCTTATAAAGCTGACGATTGAAAGCTGAATCTTTCTTTAGGGGAGTATAATAAACCCAGGTGCCTCTTCTTTCCCCCTCCACCAGTTTTGCGTTCTTCAGGATATTTAAGTGCTTGGATACCTGATATTGAGGAAGCTTTAGAGCATCCACGAATTCACAGACACAAACTTCACCATCCGTAATTGACAACAATCTCATGATCCTCAATCGAGTCTTGTCTGCTAAAGCCTTGAAGACTTCGGCGTAATTATTCATATTCCTTTTCCTTTCTGTATGCCTATATGCCAACATCAGCATATAATATAACTATATTACGTTTATAGTCAAGCGTTTTTTGGGCTATTTTGTAAGTTGCTGATAATTTGCGAGTTACAGGTAGATCATTTGCTCTCAGAGAGGTATTATCATCCCACGGCAACGGGTTGGAAATTACGCAAAAGGGAAAGATATGCCACCCAAGTCAAATTAATCAATCAGAATCAGACCACTATAGTGCCAAAGCTGATCGTAGGATTTCACCACTTTCAGTTTGTAGTCTACGTTGGCTAAAGTGGCATACACGTCTATTCCACATGCTTCCATGGAGGGACGACCCAAATCCTCAAATTTACAGGGCTGGGTGATGTCGCAAATCTTGCAGATATTACATGGTCCCGAAGCCATGGCAAAGGCTTTGTAATGCCCGTCTAAAAACATCTCCCTTTCCAAAAAAGTGATCTCTCTCCTCATCTTCTGACGCTTACCCCTTTCTTTTTCTTTCGGTCCGGGGGAGACGTCATAGAGCATAATCAAATCTTCTCAGCCACTTCAGTGGGGTAAGCTTTAAACTGCCCAGGCAGGCAGGTGTCTGCCTGACTAAAGTCAGTTAGAACTCTCGCCCTCCGTTGGTGTTCTCTCCAACGGAGAAGATCGGCAGATCACCCTGTCCTTTAATGGACAGGGTGATCTCCAGTCTCTACTCAATTACTGCCTTCAAACATGGACATGGTAACTCTGGTCGCGGAATGCAGAAGTCGACCCGTACCGAATTGCCACTATAAAACTCCTCATGAGGCTTGCAGACAGCGCTTGGGAAATCATACCATCCGTGTGGTATTGGTCCATAGATGTAGTACATATTGTCAGGTCCAGTTGTTGCCGAAAAACAAGGGAACCCGTCGGGGAGCAGGCACACGGTAACAGTTCCGGGAGCTTTTCCATAGAAGGCTATGGGTTTATTGTCTGCCGACCCTTGCTCCCAAGACCAACACAAAAATATGGTCACCAGTGCCACCAATGTTATCCCCAGAGCAAAATACTTTTTCGTAATATCACCTCCTCTGTGTGGTTAATGGTTCACGCTTCATGGCAAAAACTTTCGCGCCATGTCACTTTACAGAATAGCTTTGATGAATTAAGAGAATTCTTAAAGTTTTCTTAAAAGATACTTTAAAAAAATAGGGCAATTTAACTCTTTTAAATTGCTTATAGCTATTTATGAACTTCCCCTTTTCTTTCTTCAGTGAAAAGGGGAAG
>Ga0315288_10009264_pt1 | contig 12405 bp, 10 predicted proteins | sample YL17G11_20_MG_FD_203454 | JGI IMG/M metagenome (GOLD analysis project Ga0315288, IMG submission 203454) | Sediment microbial communities from Yellowstone Lake, YNP, Wyoming, USA - YL17G11_20 | ecosystem: Environmental > Aquatic > Freshwater > Lake > Sediment | place: USA: Wyoming | collected...
CAGAGCGAGTCGCTCCACTGTCCAGGCGTCCGCCTCCGTCGGGATCTCGACCGCCAACCGAATCTCGATCTTGCGCGTTGCCATGGCTCCACGCTCCCCTCGCAAACATGAAACCCATGTACGCCTGGTCTACTCCTAGTACCTCCCCGTACATACCACTCTGAATGCAGCCCACGCTGACATGCCCCCCGTCTGGAGGGCCAGTGGTGGTGTTAGGATCTCCTGAGACAAGGGAGGTCTTTGGATGCGGAGGAGGCGTTTCAGCGAGGAGCAGATCGTGCGGATCCTCCGGGAGGCTGAGCGGGGCGACCAGCGTGTCCGTATCTACCCGAGCGGACGCGTCGCGTCTCCTTGGGCGCCTCCCCGTGGGTCTATGTGCCAGCGCGCAGGTGTGCGCTGTCGGGGAGCCTAGCCTGCGCCCAAGCCGCTCGCCGACGGGGGCCTCCCTGACTCTGGTACCCTTGCCGGAGTGGTCCTCGCCATGCCACCGGGAGACCCGTTGGCGGGGGCGATGGGTCCTTCGCTCCGCGGCCCAAGCGGAAGGGCGAACGAGAAGGTACTCCCCCTTCCCGGTCTGCTGTCGACCCAGATCCGCCCCCCGTGTGCTTCGACAGCCAGCCTGCAGAATGCGAGGCCGAGTCCCACCGACATACGCTGTCCATCGCCGGGGTTTCCGACCTGGCCGAACTTGTCGAAGATCCGCGCGTGCATACTCTCGGGGATCCCCACACCTGTGTCGCTGACCGTCACAAGCGCTTCACCGTCGACTTCCCGCAGGGACATGGTGATGCGCCCGCCGCGAGGCGTGTGCTTGATGGCGTTGGCGAGCAGGTTGGCCACCACCCGGCGGACCTTCTCCCCGTCACATGGGACGGGTGGGCAGCCGCCGATGTTAGGCACGAGTTCCAGGCCGTGCTGCTCGGCCGCGAGGCCGGCTTCGGCCAGGACGTCTCCGATGCTCGAGCCGACATCGGTGTTGGCGATGGAGAGGGGCATCGCCCCGCCTTCGGCTCGCGCGATATCGAGAAGATCGCCGATCATGCCGACCAGGCGGGTCTGGCTCTCCACGCTCATGTCGAGCAGCTCGCGATCCGTGTCGCTGAGGGCCGTCCCCTGCGCGAGGAGGAGTTGCGAACAGCCGAGGGAGGCCGTCAGCGGGTTCTTGAGGTCGTGGACAAGCATGTGGGTCATGTCTTCGCGAAGGGCCTCAGAGGCCAGCAGGTCTCGCAAGGCGTCCTCGGCCCTGAGCGCCGCCGCGTGCCACTCTATGTAGAGGACCCCGGTCACGGTTACAACGATGGCGCTGAGCACCGTTGCCACCGCGTGGTACCAGAACATCGGCAGCCCCATGAGGAACTCGTGCTGGCCTAGTTGGAGCAGCGCCATGCCGGCAAGCGCCAGCAGCACCGCCTTGAGCCACGGGCCCCTACGCCGACGAGCGCGTCGCGGACTGGCCGGACGCCTCGCTTCCAGCCGCTGCGGCGAGACACTGCTCCCCATGGCTCTCCTCCTGCCGTGGCATGCGTGACTGGCATCCGGGCGGCACATGACGGCCGGCCCCGGACTGCGCGGGTCCGGCACCTCACCGACCTCCGGTCGCCAGCCCGAGACGCCGGGCCGCCTATTCAGGCGGCACCATCATGCACCCGCTACCCAACGAAGGACCGGCTCCGGCCGCTGCAGGGCAGATGCGTGTCTGCAGCGCCCCGCAGTAGGCCTCGCGCTGGCCGGAGTCGAGCAGTGCGGACTCCTGCTGAAGGTTCCCCACGGCGAGGAGCTGGATCCGCCGATGCAGCTCGGCGATCTCGCGCGAGAGCTGGTCCGTCTGCCGCGCGCTGTCGGGGCCACCGGCTAGCGCGACGCGAGCTAGCTCCGCGTTCTTGAGCTGATACTCTGCCTCCAGGGGACGCGCGCTCTCCACGAACTGCGCTCTCAGCGCCTGGACGCTCGCCATTTGGGTCGAGGTGAGGTGCGGCCCGCCAGGCCCCATCCCGCAACGCCCGGCTGCGGCTGCCGGCTGCGGTCCGGTGACGCGTGTGTACGCGAGCGACCCGATGGCAGCCACGTTGAAGGCGACCGAGATGACCAGCAATCCCAACATGAGGTAGCGTCTCATGGCTACGCCCCGCCTTCTGCCGAGATCTCGATGTAGGCTCCGCTCAGCGACGTGGTCGGGATACGTTCGAGCGCGGACGTCGGCCACTCCGCTACGGCGGACTCCTGCTGGCGCTGCGGCGCGATGGCATGGCCTACTTCGTGGCCGGAGACCGCCCCGAGGAGCCCGGCGACGGCGGCGGCGCACGCCAGGGCCACGGCCGGAGCGAAACGCCACCGAGGCAGCGCTGCTCCCTGCCGCTCGGCGGCGTCGATCTCCGCCCACAGGCGACGGTTGAAGTCCGCGTGTGCCACCGGCGCCTCGTCGCCGTCCAGGGTCGCCCACACCTGCTCCGCTCGACGCAACTCCGTCGCGCAGGTCGGGCACGACGCGATGTGAGCATCCATGGCCAGGGCGACGCGTGGGTCCAGCACGCCCGCGATGTAGCCTTCCAGCTTTCGCCCAACGCTACCGCACCGCATCGGAGTACGCCTTCCTCTGTTCCTGGCCATCACTAGCGAACTCGGCCGCGAGTGTCTGCCTCGCCCGGTAGAGCAGCGTCTCGACGGCCTTCTCGCTGCATCCCAGTGCCTGTGCGACCTCGCGGTAGGAACGTTCCTCGTACTTGCAGAGGATCACCGCGATCCGCTGCTTCTCGGGAAGGCGCTGGAGTGCGCCCCTCAGACGCCGCACGGTCTCGCGCTCCAGCGCCACCACCTCCGGCTCATCGCTGCGAGGCCCGGGCATCCGGTCGTCCAATGCCTCAAGCGATGGCTGTCGCTTCCGCTTACGTCCCTTCTCAATGCACAGGTTCGCGACGATCCGGAAGAGGAACGTCGTGAACCGGGCCGACGGCCGGTACCGCTCTCGTGCCCGGTAGAGTCTCAGGAATGCCTCCTGCGCGATATCCTCCGCATCGTCCGATGGCCCCAGAAAGCGATGGGCGATGGCCAACACACGTCCGCGGTGCCTCGTTACCAGCTCATCGAAGGCATCGCGGCTCCCGGCTCGAGCGCGGACCATCAGTGCTTCGTCACTCAGGTCCCGCCTGACCTCGTCCGGTCCAAGCTTCCTCGGGCTGTCGCCGGCCTGCGGCGCTCTCGACATAGACCCGGCTGTCCCTCATATCGGGATTCGGCGCCCCGCCGGCGCGCGCGCCGGCACGGTCCCGGCCGCCCCCCGGAGGCCGCGGCCCCCTAGGTTGACGACGGCGTGGGCTTCGGAGCCCCATGCGGACACGGTTGCACACAGCCCGCATCGTGGCCGCAACCGTCCGCGCACCTGGCAGCGTGCCCGGCCTGGCATCCACCCGTGCACACTCCGCCCGGGCAAGTGCAGTTGGCACAGTCCCCGCCGCACTTTTCGCTGTGTGTCTTCGCGCAGCCTGCTGCTCCTTCGGACGGTTGGGCGTACTTAGCCGCCGCGGCCGCGTGCATGGGGCACCCGCCGGCGGCCATCTCGCCGCAGCCTCCCCCACCCATGCCGCACCCTTGGCTCGCCACTGTTGCAGCCCGGTGGGCCGTCTGATACCGGTCCGCGGCGAAGCTGCCGACATCCGCTAGAACCACACCTATCACGACCGCCATGCCGTAGACCATCCATCGCTTCCTCATGGACTCTCCTCCATCTCCTGTGCTGACCGCCCAGACCGACCGCGGGCCCGACGTTCGGGCCGGCGCCCTGAGCGGTCGGGCCTCTACCCGCTTGAACGCGCCCGGAGTGGCATACCCCTCGGACGTGGTACTGCCGAGAGGAGCGGAGGCAGTACCGGCGGAAGAAGCCGGTGGTAGCGCGAGAAGCAGCACAGGTGGTCGGGTGTCCGCGGACGGAAGCCCACTGACCTGACGGGGAAGAGGCAACGCCCATGTCCTGCCAAGCACCCTTCCGCACCTGCGTGCCGTGCCTACTGGCCCTGCTCATGCCGGCGTCTGCTGACGGAGGGCTCTTCTTCCTGTCCGTGGCCGATCCGGGACGGTCGAGCGATCAGCGCGCGATCGTCATCGTTGCCGGGGGCCGCGAAACCCTGATCGTTGAGACGCGCGTCGAGAATGCTCAGTCGGGGTTCGCATGGGTCCTGCCCACGCCGGGCGTCGTCGAAGCCGGTACAGTGACCGAGGTGGATCCGGCCGTGTTCCAGCAGTTGGACGAGCGTACCGCCCCGACGATAGAGATCTACACCGGCGGGGGCGGTGGTAACTTCGTCGGTCCGCCAGGCTGTGGGTGTGCTGCGTCCGCTGGCGACGGTGCGGCAGGCGGCGGGGGCACGGACACCGTGAACCCGGTAACCGTGTGGGAGACCGTGCGCGTCGGCGCCTACGATCTGACCACCCTCTCGGCGACCGAGTCGGCAGCTCTGACCACCTGGCTTACGGAGAACGGGTACAGCCTTCCGACGGGCGCGGACGCGGTTCTCGCCGATTATGTGGCGAAGGGGTTTGCCTTCACGGCCATCAGAGTGGCTGAGCTGCCCGAGGACCGCTCTGCAGTGTCTCTCAACCCCCTGGCTCTCACGTTCCCGGCGGAAGAGCCGGTGTTCCCTCTCCGAATCTCGAGCCTGAGCGCGGCGCAGGATGCTGATACCGAGGTGCTGCTCTTCGTCATGGCCGAGCAACGGATGGAGACCGCGCCCTATCCGACCGTGCAACTCGACACCTCCAGCTTGGGTTACGAGCTGGAGCCTCTGGAGGCCTATGCGCAGCGGCTGGTGACGCAGTCCCAGGGCGCCGACGGTCCCGCTTTTGTCCTGGAGAGTGCCATGCCGGTGCCCCTCGCCGAAGTGGGCCTCGGCGACCTCGTGGACCCGGCCGCCCAGCCGTCGGTTTCCGCGGCCCTGGTGCCCGAGGCTCCCGGCGGGGCGTTGGCCCGACTGACCGGCGTGCTTCCGGAGCTGATGGTCTCACGGCTGCACTCGTTCATGCGCCCCGAGGAGATGACCGGCGACGTGCTGTTCGCTGCGTCGTCCACGACAGACGAGTTCCAGCCGGTGCTCTATACGCGCGCCTCCCTCGCGGAGGACGGAGCGCGTCCCGCGCCGCTCGCCTGCGCGAGTCTCATCGGGGTGCCGGGGCTGGCAGCCGGCTGCGTGCGTCGCGGGCCGGGCCGACGACGTCTGGCCGTTTCCGCCGTCGCGGCCGTGCTCGCGGCGATCGTCGTCCTCTGAGCCGTATGCTCGCACAGCCGCAGGCGCGCGCTCGGCGGTTCGCGTCGCGAGCCGGAGAGGAGAGGCGGCGGATGTCCTGTCTCCTGCTGGCCCTGGTACCTGTCGCTCTGGCCGCCGCCGAGCTGCCCGCCGCGTTTCAGGAGGGCATGGGCGAGAGGATCACCTGCGATCTCGGGCGCGTCGAGACGGTGCAGCGTGTCGTCCTGCTCCCTCGCCCTCTGGCTCACGGCTACTGTGCGCGCGACTTCGCGATACGTGTCAGCGTCGACGGCCTGAGCTACGAGACGGTCGGGGTCTTCGCCAAGCCCGAGGGGCAGCAGGCCGATGCGTTCGACTTCGCGCCGGCTGAGGCGCGTTTCGTTCAGCTCTGGGTCATCACGTCATGGGAGCGTGCGCCCGATGGCAACAACGTACAGATCGCCGAGTTTCAGGTCTTCGGCCCGTCTGGAACGGACCTCGCCCTCACGGGGACGCTGGCCGCGGAGACGCAGGAGGACCGGCATCCCGTCGAGCACGGGAACGACAACAACCCCGAGACCTTCTGGGTCTCGGCGGCGCAGAGGGTGAACCAGCCCATGCCATGGGGCCTCAGCCCCGATGATGTCTGGCCGCGCGGTGCTGCGGCAGAGCCGCAGGTCGCGCCGAAGCTGTTCCAGCACTTCGTGGACCCAGACATCCAGTACCGCCCTAAGGTTGTCTGGTTCTTCAACTCCATGCCCAGCGATGAGTCCACAGCGCGGCAGCTTCGCGAGATGAAGGCGGCCGGCCTCGCGGGCCCGGCCATCTTCGCCTACAAGGGGCTGGAGGTCCCCTACCTCAGCGACCAGTGGCTCCACGCAGTGCGGTTCGCGGCGGACGAGGCCGAAAGGCTCGGGCTCATCGTGTGGCTGCTCGATGAGGGATCCTATCCCAGCGGGTTCGCCGATGGGCACGTGACGGACGACTTCCCCGAGTTCCGCTCGAAGGCCCTGCGTGTCGTCCAGGAGACGGCGGTCACAGACGGTGGGCGGTTCACCTTCGAGGTAGGCAATGAGCCGGTTGTCGGCATCGTGGCGGCCAGGCCCGAGGGCCATCCTGGCGCCCCGGAGACACTCGACCTGACGGATCTCCTCACGGAGGGTCGCATCGAGTGGGCCTGTGAGAACGGTCCGTGGGTCGTGCGTGTGTTCGTGCAGCGGCTGGAGTCGCACGCTTGCCGCAGCGTCAGCGGAGGCGGCCGCAAAGACAACACCCACTCCCTGCCCGACTACCTCAACCCACGCGCGACGGGGCGGTTCCTCGAGGTGACCCACGAGGCCTACAAGAGAGCGCTTGGGCACCATCTCGGCGGAACGGTCGTCGGGTTCTTCGGCGACGAGCCCTGCCTGCCCGCGACGCCGTGGACGGACGACTTCCTCGCAAGCTTCCGCGAGATGAAGGGATACGACCTCCGCCCGCACCTGCCCGCGCTCTTCGGCGCGCCCCACCGAGACCGTGACGGCGTGTTCTACGACTACTTTGACGTTCTGGCCCGACGCTGGACCACGGGCTTCTACGAGCCGCAGACGGAGTGGTGCCACGACCATGGTGTCGAGTACACCTGCCACCTCTGCGGCGAGGAGAACATGATGGGCCTGATCCACCAGCTCGACGCCGACTTCTTCGCGAGTCTTTCGGGCGTCGGCGAGCCGGGGGTCGATGTGATCTGGCGGCAGATCTTCTACGGCATCGACACGGACTTCCCGAAGCTCGGCGGCTCGGCGGGGCATGTCTGGGGGAAGCCGAGGGTGATGACGGAGAGCTTCGCCGTTTTCGGAATGGGCACGACCTTCGAGCAGATGAAGTACGTCTCCGATTACCAGCTTGTGCGGGGCGTCAACGACTTTTTGCTGATGATGTGGAACTACTCGCCGGACGAGTGGCGCCGCGTCATGCACCCGCCGGACCTCTCGCCGGACTCCTGCCTCTACCCCGACGTGAAGCCGTATGCGGACTACGTGGCCCGCGCAAGCTACCTGCAGTCCATCGGCACGCCCATCGCGCCCGTGGGTGTCTACTACCCAACGCGGACCGGCTGGATGGGCGACGGGAGCGGGCTTGAGGCCGCTCACCGGATCGGTCGAGCGCTGCTCGAGCGCCAGACCGACTTTGAGTGGATCGATGACAATGGCCTCATCGACTGCTGCGAGGTGACGCACGACGGCCTGCGCAATCTCAGCGGGACGGTGCACTCCGCGTTTATCCTCCCGCCTTGTCGCGTGATCGATGCCGAGGCCGCGGACCGGTTGCGCGGCTTCGTCCGTGAGGGTGGCTCCCTCGTGTGCGTTCCGCCCACGCCGACGCGGTTCGGCGGGCTGGGCGATGCGCGTGGGACGAAGCTCGCGGAGCTGCTGGAGCGGGCCTCCGCCACGCCGGGGCAGTGGGTCACGAACGGCCGCGGCCGCGCGATTCTGGCCCCGGACCTCGATGCTGCCGTCAGCCGTGCCGCAGACGCCGTGCCGGCCTCGCTCCGGCTGCGCGGCGCGCCAAAGGAGCTTCGAGTCGCGGGGCGCCAGGTGGACGGCGTGCGCCTATGGTTCCTGACGAACGACGGGTCCGAGCCGATCAACTGCGAAGTGCTGTTCCAGGGGAACACGCAGGTCGAACAGTGGAGTGCAGAGGCCGGCGAGTGCCGCCCGTTCCCGCTCTCAGACGATCGCATGGCTCCCGCTTCCACCCGACTGAAGTCGGGCCTCCACGAGGGCCTCCACGAGGCCATCCCCGAGGCCACCCTGGAGGCCGGCCCGGAGGCCCGGCTTCAGCCGGGCGCACGCGCAGGCCTCCGGAACGGGCTCGTGGGGGCCCTACGCCTTTGCCCCCGGGCCTCGATCGTGCTCGTGGAGCGACCGGGAGCTCGGCGGCCCGATGTCGCCCATCGTGAGGGCGCCCTCGAGCCCCTGGTCAGCGTCAGCGGGCCCTTCCGCTGGACGTTCGTCGACGATGGTGGGACGCAGCATTCCGGGCCGCTGGCGCCATGGTCTGAGGTGGGCAAGCTGACGTACTCGGGCGATGTTGTCTACGAGACCACGTTCGAGGTGGCCGATCTCCCTGCCGGCCGACTGGTCCTTGACCTCGGGCGCGTCTGCTACGTCGCGGAGGTCTGGGTGAACGATGCTCCGGCCGGTAGACGCCTCTGGCCACCTTACGCCGTGGACGTGACCGGCCTCGTGCATACGGGAGAGAACGCGCTCCGTATCCGCGTCACGAACACACCGGCGAACCGCGTGTTCGGCACGCCTGCGGCGCGGCAGGCATATCAGGATGCCGGCTGGTTCGATGGTACCTACGTCGGCGTCTACGAGAAGTTCGAGGGCGAGTCGCTGCCGAGCGGCCCGCTGGGACCTGTCCGGTTGTTGCGCGCCCGCTGAAGACCCATGGAGCCGCGGCCGCGCGCGGACGAAGGAATGCCATCAGTCGTTGCGAACGTTCCCTCGGCCCTTCCCTGTGCGGAGGAGGGGCCTTACGCCACGTCCCGGCGAGGGCGTGGACGCACAAGGAGAGGTGGTCCTATGAAACACCTGAGACGGGCCAGCGCGCTGATCGTGGCTCTGGTTGTGTTGGCGACTTTCGCCATCGGTTGCGCCAAGAAACCTGGGGACGGGAGCGCCGGAGACGGGAAGATGCCTCCGGATAGCATCAAGGCGAAGATGCAGGGGCAGATGAAGACCATGCTGGAGAAGAAGGGGCCAGGCAAGGGCGACTAGGTTCCGAGCTCTGGTTGCGGTCCCTGCTCCGGAATCGAACGTGCCCAGGCGCATGGCCTGGGCACGTTCGATACATGACGCGTAGGAGCGCTCGGGACGGTTAGTCCGCCTCGATGGTCCAGTAGCGATGGCGCGTGACCTCGGAGGACGTCTTGCCGTGCCATTTGACGTGGCCGTCGCACCACGCGATGTTCAGCCCGTCGTTGTGCGGATAGGCAATCCGGCAGGTGGGAGCGATCGGCCAGCAGGGGGCTTCGGACACGCAGAAGCATGGGGCGTCCGTAACGAAGACCGTCTCCGCCGGCACCTCGATCCTGGCGTCGCTCTTGCCGAAGGGGCCGTTATAGCAGTTGTAGATGCCATCGATGGTCCCCGAGCCGGCTGGCACGCAACCACGGTTCCCGCCGTACCCTCCACGATAGCGTCCGGTAGGCGGCGACGAGCAGCATCCGGGGCCGCAGGTACACCATCGGGGCGGGCAAGCGAAGCTTGGGCAGTTCTGGATCGCGTAGCTCTTCATGTAGGGCTGGATCCCTACCTGCCAGGTATGGCCTCCCCCCCTGGGCCCGCCCGGAGTGTTATCGGGCAGGTTCAGCGCCACCCACCACCCGTCATAGTCCTGGGCGTACATGAGGGCAGCCGTACCCATCTGCTTGAGATTGCTCTGGCAGCTTGCCTGACGCGCCTTCGCTCGGGCCTTGGCGAAAACCGGGAACAGGATGGCCGCAAGGATGGCAATGATCGCAATGACCACCAGTAGCTCGATCAGAGTGAAACCGCGCCGCCGCATGGGGATACCTCCCTGAACCTGATGCTGTGCGATGCACCCGTAAAGACGTTCCGCGAGTCTGTCCGGCCTTCCTTCTTCCGCTGACAATACTAGTTGGACGTTGCCGGAGTCCGGCCCCCGGCCGGGAAAGGTGCCTGATCGGGCCTGTCGGAAAGGGCATCGGTGACCCAGAACGCGGGCGGTACCCGACTGGAGCCGGGTCTCCGGCGCCGCCTCGTGGAGGCCCGGCTTCAGCCGGGTGGCGGGGGCTCGCCTTCTTGAACAGACCCCAATCGGCCGCACTGATGGAAGGATCCCATGATGTGGAGAGCGTTCCCCCTGGCGTGTGCGATCGGCAGCGCCGTCGTGCCTGGGCTCGGCCAGTCCTTGCTGCCCTGGCAGCATCGGGTCTACTCGGCGGACGAGGCGCACAGCCGGGACATGGAGAGCCTGTTCGACCTCCCCTGGGCGAGCTCGGGAGGAAAGGAGGGGGAGCTGGCGATCGCCGCGGAGCCGGGCCCGTGGGGCGGGAAGTGCTTCGAGTTCCGCGTCAGGATCGACCACCACAACGAGGGCATGTATCCCCAGGGCTGGCCATCGTTCGAGGTCCAGCCGAAGCCACCGCTCGACTTCTCCGGGTACGATGCCTTCCAGTACTGGATCCGCTGTGATACTCAGCGCACCAGTTCGCTCCCGATCCGGTTCATCCTCTGGACGAATGGAGCCGGACGGCTCCAGGAGCCCATCGAGGCGTTCGGCCGCGGCGAGTGGGTGCAGCGCACGCAGCGTCTGACGGGCGTGCCCGATCTCGACAAGGTCGACCGCATCCACTTCTTCCTCTGCGAGAGCGATTACGCGCACGGCGATGAGCTGGAGTTCCGCATCGGGGGGTTCCGACCGGTCAAGTTCCAGCGCGAGCCCTCGACGCTGGCAGCCGACCAGGCGGCCATGGGCCTATGGGTGGGCGAGCGCGCCGACGCATCCGATTCCGCCGTGGTTGTGGATGCCGGCACCCGATCGCTGCCGACGCTTCTGGTGATCGAGACGGGGGCCGGCGTCGCTCTCCAGCGGGACGACGTTCTCCACATCCGCTTCCACGATGTCTTCTCCGGACGAGACTCATCGGTGGACCTATCGCTCGGCCAGGATGTCGCCCCTGGCAGTGTTGCGCGGATCGCCACGCAAGCGCCCATCGAGGGTCTTCCGCCGAGCTACTACCTTGTCGTGGCCGACGTGCGCCGCGCCGGCGCGGCGCTGCTCGGCGGCCGAGTGGGCTCCGATGACCTCTATGTCCGCAAGCCGGGCGAGACGATGGCCCACACGGTGCTGTCCATCCGTACCGGCATGGTCGAGTGGGTGCGGGACCAGCTCCATGGCGACATCATGTGCGCGACGCGCATCGCCCTGCCCCACGTCTACGACCCGCTCGACAAGGCGACCTTCCCGGAGTTCGTCCGCCTCCACGGCCTCGCGACGGGCAAACACACCGAGGGGAACGAGGCCGGCGACACGGGCCTGCTGCTCGCGGCCGAGGCATTCCGCAAGGGCGGCGACATGGTGCGCTGCCGCTTCGCCGAGGGCCTGGTCGAGGACAGCTTCGGGCACATGATCGAGCGGATGCAGGCGCCAAGCGGGGGCACGATCATGTGGACCGATGAGCTGGCGGACAGCGGCATCGGCAGCGGGGCCACCCACGCGTTCGGCACATACGACTCGAACCAGATCGGCGAGTGGATTCGGCCGCTGGCCTACGGGATCATCTACTACGGCAGGATCCCCGGGAAGCGCCCGTATGCCGAGTACCTGAGCGCCGCATGTCGGAAGGCTGCGGACTACCTCGTCGCCCACGCGACGCAGGACTCCGATGGGCTGCCCAGCGTGTTGCGGCACCTGACCCTCACGGAGCGCCCTGATGGAACGGTGCAGCAGATAGCCTACCACCAGGAGGGCCGCCAGTGCGATGTCTACCTCGGCCGCGCACTGGCCGGGCTGTCGTACTACGCGTATGCGATGCAGCTCCTCGGCGAGGAGGTGCCGGAGGACTGGTGGCCCGTGCTCGACAACACCGTCGACTGGTCGGCTCGGAAGATGAAGCCGAACGGCTGGTTCGACTGGCAGTGCGGGGACATCGTCGAGGGTGGCTGCCACACGTTCCTCGGCAACATCTACATCGGGGAAGGCCTGTTCGGCTGCTGCCTGGCGGACAAGCTGGCCGGCCGCGATGAGCAGGCAGCACGCGCCGCGGAAGCAGCCCGCAAGGCCTATCGGTATGTCACCGACGACTGCTACGTCCACGGCGCGAAGTACGACTACCCGCTGGAGTTCTGGGTGGGGCCGTACGTCTACTGGCTCTTCACGGAGTATCTGGATACGGTCGGCCCGGATGTCGCCTTCTCGAACTGGCTCTCAGTCCTCGATCGCCGGTGGAGCATCGAACGCGGGTGGCATGACTTCCTGGACCGCGCGCCTACCGGCGGCTGCGGCCGCACGGAGAGCAACGGCATGCTCGCGGTAGCGATACTCGGGTACCTCGGCATCAAGCAGATGGAGGAGGTCCGTCAGCCACTGCGCTGGCAGACCGGCCCTGTCCGCCCGCCCGGAGGGGCCGAACGAGCGAAGTAGGCGAAGTCCGGCCCTGTCCGCCGGAGGCGGACGCGCT
>Ga0315288_10009265_pt1 | contig 12405 bp, 11 predicted proteins | sample YL17G11_20_MG_FD_203454 | JGI IMG/M metagenome (GOLD analysis project Ga0315288, IMG submission 203454) | Sediment microbial communities from Yellowstone Lake, YNP, Wyoming, USA - YL17G11_20 | ecosystem: Environmental > Aquatic > Freshwater > Lake > Sediment | place: USA: Wyoming | collected...
CTAAACAATGCGCTATTTGTGGTAAAAAATACATTAAAAGTGTAACACTTGTAAAGCTAAGAGGCAAGTACAATCCCACCGGTATCAAACGGAAGTACCCCAATTTGCAATGGGTGCGTTTAGTTTCGGGGCGTAGAGTCAAAGCCTGCACCCAGTGTATCAAGACATTGCACAAAACCGACCGAGCGTAAGTGAGGTCGTCCTGAGGAGTCCCGCCGCGGGACGACGAAGGATCTCGTCCGTCGTCCTGGCGGACGATTTATTTTATTCGGGGTGTCGTATAGCGGCATTACACAAGGCTGGGGGTCTTGTTACCGGGGTTCAACTCCCCGCACCCCGACTATGTATTAATTATTAATTAAATTATGCCAGGTAGTGAAAATTCAACTGCTTATATATTTATTTTAAATTTTTACCAACCGGCATAAACTAGTAAAATTTTAAGAGATAGTTAGTAAATATTTTTGGCTAAATATCTCGTTGAATTTCTACTACCTGGTATGGACCAAGAAATTTTACAAAAGTTTGAGGAGCAAGGAAAAAAAATAGACCAGATATATCAGTCGGTCGAGCGAATGAGAAAATATTTTCTTTGGACGCTGATAATCAGTGTAGTGGTGATCGTCTTGCCGCTCATTGGCCTGCTATTCGCTATTCCTCAATTTTTAAGCCTTTATAGCGGTGCCAACTTAGGGCTATAAATATCCAATATTAAAGAAATCCCGCTGGCCTTTTTTAGGCCGGCGGGATTTAGTGTTATTTAAGAAAGGAACAACTGACAAATTTAAAGCTCCATTTCCATCTCGGCAACTTTCTCCAATTTACTCCCGCACAAGGAGCAGTTCTCCGAAGCATCCGCCAGTTCACAGCTGATTCCAAATGGGCACTGGCCCTCTTTTGTATTGGTACATATCAATTTAACGTATGTATTTTTAGCTTTTGTCACCTCTTTTACCACCGGACCAGTTGTATTCAGCGCTGTATTCACCATAGCCTCTCCCTCCCTTTTATTTCCTCAAGAGTCCCTACGTCCAAGGTAGTATCTAGTTTTGGGCTATCGGGAAAGAAATCTTCTCTGCTCTCTCCGCCTGCATCTTCCCAAAGAGGAACCTCTGGTAACGGCTGAAGGCTGCCCTGGTTGGGTACAAAAAACTTTCCTTTACTCATCTTCATCGTTCTCTCCTTTCTTTATAATAGTAACCCCCTAACTTATCCTACTTGATAACCAATTCGGTTCGATTGAAATTTAAAGTTTTTTAATAGCCTCCTTGATGGATTCTAGACAAGAACGAAATCGAGGCCCCAGTCTTGATTTATGCCGCTGGCTTTTTGGCTTTGGCTCTTCTTTGTTTTTTGACACCCTGTTTCCCGGTATTAATAATTTTTCTACTAAATTTCCTTTATTAAGACGGAAGGCTTTCTTGACCGCTTCAAATTTCTCCCTTTTTTCTTTTGGGTCCAGCCTGTTAAAATCCTCCTTTCCTTTTTTCATACCAGGCATCCTCCTTTCTTGATCTTTGGTTATTTAGTTTTTAAAAAACAAAAAACTGATTTTAGAAGATCAGTCTTTGGATAGAATCTTATATTATGTTTTAAATCTTTCTCAAAAAGACCGATCTTCCTTAATCAGTAAAATTAAACCAAAAATAATAATTTAAACTATTATATCTCATATATTATTACTAATTTATCCCATCAAAAAAATCTTGTCAATCCCGTTAGAGGTTTTACACAAAACTATGATTACCTGGATAAAAGCCGTAGGCGAAATCGCTTAAATAATAAATATTATAACAATTGGCTGGTTGAATCTTCTAATGGGGTCAACCCCGTTAGAGGTTTTTTAGGTAAATGAAAAAGATCACCGAAGTGACCTTTTATTTTTGAAGATTGTTTTGTTTTTTTTGAGGTACTGTGTGTCAATATTTCTATCGACACCTTTAGCTTATCATGTATGAAAATCCTGTCAAGCCCTCCTTATCCACAACTAGGAATTTTTGTATGGGCGGACGGGGACTCAGGCCAAAGGCCCGAGCTCTTAAAGAGATCATCCATGTCAGGTTGCTCCCCGTCCACCCGTTTGTAGGCTTACCCTTGTTAAATTGCTGCTTTGCAACACCCCGCTTAGCGGGGATTTAACAGGGTAAAGAACAAAAATTCTGGCTTTTGGCCAGATTTATTTTTATTGTCTGATTGTTTTGATAAAGATAAATCTAGCCAAAAGCGCGACCTAAAATAATAATTGCCAACAGCAAAATGCCGACAATTAATATGGCTAGATTCAATGATACTATATTCAATTTTCGGACCAATATCGAAACCATAATGAAATTAATTTAGCAGAATCAATATTCTTTGGCAAGTTCTTTATCCACAGGGCGGAATTTGTCCCGCCAAGCGGGACAAATTCCGCCCCACTGCCAATTATCTTCCAGTGAATTTCGGCTTTGGAAAAAGTGGGTGCCCGCAAAATAATACCCCGAACGAATCAGCAGTATTATTTAATATAAGTGCTCCCTAATAAACTAATTTGACCCAAAATCATCAAAAGAAACTTTGTGCAGTGAGGCTATTTTTATTTTAGCATTTTCTGATTACGTCAACCAACCCCCACACCTATTCGGGAATATTTCGAGGCGCGACATCCGATGTCCTAAAAATTAAAAAGAATATCAGGACATCGGATGTCAATAAGGTCGAAAAAAAATGCCAGGTACCTTTTTAAAGGGTACCTGGCATTTTCTCTAACCCGGCAGCAGTTTTCTCAATCACTTTTTTGGTCCAACATTTTTTAGCGAAGGCAAATCACCCTTTAAAATTTTATAAAAGGCATAAAAAGGCAAAATGATAAAAAGAAGGATAGAAAACCATTTATGCTCTTGTTTGCTAAATTCCATTGTGTAGGGCATAGTAAAAAATTACCAATTACCAATGACCAATTACTCTTTGATTCCGTCTAAATTGACATCGTACAAAATCTTTTCCTGAATCACCTTGTATTTCACAATTTCTTCCTCGCTAAACCAGATAGGAATCTCTTTGGTCGCTTCCTGGGGGCTGCCAGAAGCATGAATCAAATTTCTGACTGCCCGATCGTCGGTGTCGGCTAAATCATAGGAATCAATCGTCAGGTCGCCCCGAATTGTTCCCACGTCAGAAGTTAAAGGTTCTGTTCCGCCTGTAATTTTTCTTATCACGCCTACCGCCTGATTTCCTTCCCAAACCATAACCACGACCGGACCGGAAGAGAGATATTTAAGTAATCTTTCCAAAACCATCTCTCCGCATTTGATCGGGTCCTCATATGGAGGCTTCAATCCCTTTTTTTCATAAGCCGCAATTGATTTTGTTCCAACCGATTCCAACCAGCCCTCATGCGACGAATAATGTTCTCTGATCAAATCCTCGCCCGGTATAAAAAATTTCAAAGCCGCCAATTTCAAACCGGTCTGCTCATAGCGCCTGATAATTTCGCCAATCAGCGAGCGCTGCACGCCGTCGGGCTTGATCAAAACTAAAGTTCTTTCGCGTTTTTGTATCATAAAAATCAACGGTTAATTTAAGTATTTTAATATATTAAAAAATATAACCGGCTCGCTGGCCTAAAATAAAAAATTAAATTTTATTTTTTCCTCTTTGCCAATTATAGCAAATACTTTTAAAAAAGAAAAGAGCGTGAGCTCAATTTTTAGCCGCCACGGCCGCGCAATTAACTAAATCGCAAACAAATTCAATATCGCCGTCTATATCGTTCCTCAAAATCTTGACTCCTTTTAGCCTTTCAAGCACTTCCTGCGTGGGGTGCCCGTAGCGATTTTTTGCCCCCACCTGAATCACGGCAAATTGCGGCGCGACCGCCGCCAAAAATTCCTGGCCTGTTGAGTTTTTGCTGCCATGATGCGCCACCTGCAAAATATCGGCTTTTAAATCAACGTCGCCCAGCAATATTGAGTTTTCCTCTACTGCTTCGGCGTCGCCGGTAAAAAGAATTGAATTTTGACCATAAAAAACTTTGCCCATAATTGAGGTATTGTTGGTATTTTTACTAAAATCTTCACCATTGATTTCAGCCAAAGGATAAAGAATTTTTATCGCCAAATTATCGCTGATCTTTATTATTTGCCCGGCCCGGGCAAAGACCACCGGAATATTTTTCTCTTTTATTAGGTCGTTCCAGTCGGCGTATGCGGAGGTACTGTCTTCAATTCCCGTTTCTAAAATTTCACCAACGTCATAGCGCTTTAAAACCTCAATTAAACCGCTCAAATGGTCGGCGTCCGGATGCGTCAAAATTACCAACTCAATTTTGCGGTCAAAAAATGGCAAAGCAGTACCCAGTTTGTTTAAAATGGCGTCGGATGGTCCGCCGTCCACTAAAACCTGATTGCCGTTTGGCGCGTCAATAAAAAGCGCATCTCCTTGACCCACGTCAAAAAAATCTATTTTTATTTTTTCGTCCGTGGGTTGAGCGAAAAGCGCCGACCAAATAAAAACCGCCGCAACTGCCAGCGCCGCTAAAATTAAAAAACCGATTTTGTTTTTTATTCGCTGAAGCATTTTGATTTTAGTAATAATATAACACGCTGCAAAATAAAACCACATGAGTATTGACTAAATACACATTAATATGTTATGCTTATAAACACTCAAAACAGTTCTTGCTAAATAAAACAAAAGGGGGTAGGAATATGAAGAAAATTATCAGAATGCTTGAAATTCTCAGAAAACTCGCGATTTATGCGGTCCTGATTTTCTCAGGAATGATGGCATTGGTCATCTGGAGCATCGGAAGCAGTGGCGAATCGCTAAGCAACAATCAATATGGCTTGATTATCACCATTCTCGTGCTCTGGGGCATTATAGGAATCGACGAAGTATTTCTTAATAGAATCGATAAAATTCGTAAAGAAAGGGACGAAACCAAGAAAGAAGCGGCGGAAAGGGAAAAAATAATAATGCAGTTCTCTAAAAAGAAAATCGAGGAAGTCTGCGCTATAGACAATGAGAAAAATAAAAGAATAGAAATGTTAAAGAAAAAAGCTAAAGCTTTGGAGGAAAGACTTTCGCCGGAAATAATAAAAGAGGTGGAAGAGACATTGGCAGAAGAGATGCTAAATGAAAAAATTTCTTCAGCGAAAAAGAAAAAGCCAACAAAACCTTCCTCCGAAAAGTTAATTCTTCGAGATTATTTTGCAAGATAAACTCGCATTCCCCCCGTCAGCATCAATTGCTGATGGGGATTTTTTTAATATTTAACCAGATTCTGGATTAAATCCGGAATGAGGCTAACATTTTATCTCGATATTTTTTTGAAAAATACCAAACTAAACATATCAAAACCAAATAATAAATTCCGCCCGCCCACCAGTTCCAGCTGAACTTTAGCGCGGCCAAAGGAACTTTGGCAAGCAGCTGAATAATTTTTATTTCATAGCTCAAAAACAGCCACGCCAGCCAGCCTAGAATTTTGCCTATTTCAAGCCAAAAAACGCCTCCGAGCGTCGCCACAAAACCCCAAAACATCGTCAAAGGAATAAATGGCAAAATTGCCAAATTGGCTAATGGTGCGATCAAAGAGAGCTGGCCAAAATTAATGACGAGCAGCGGCAAAACGGCAATTTGAGCGGATAAAGTTGTCACTAAAATTTGCTTCAGAGTCAAAATCAATTTATTTGATGTTGCCTCAGTTTCATCGCTGATAATCCAACGTTTTAAAATCGGCGAAAGATAAACCAAACCCAATGTGGCGCCAAATGATAGCTGAAACCCCAGATCAAAAGTTAAAACTTTGGGATTAATGAAAACCATGACCGCTCCGGCAAAAATTAAAGCGTTTCGAATACTATAAAGTCGGCCAGCTTGCTGGGCAATTAAAACCAAAATCCCCATAATGGCCGCTCGCACGGCCGAGGCTGAGGCGCCGGTCATTATCACAAACAAAACAATGACTAACAGGGCGACCCAAAAAGAAATTGCCCGGCGTAGCATAAAAAAATTAAATAGACTCATTAACGCCACAGCGATAATTGTGATATTGTAACCTGACAGGGCGATAATGTGAGTCGTGCCGGTCCGGCTAAAATCAGCCATTAATTCTCGCGGCAGCCCCCGCTTTTCACCCAGCAGCAGACCCGCCAGAAACGCCGCTTGCGGCTCGTTCAATATCTTACCAAGCGAATTCTCAAAACCGTTTTTCAACAGAAGCAATTTTTCCATAAACCAACTGCCTTGATGCGCGCCGATTAACTTTATTTCCGGATAATAAATGACCGAGTAAATTTCGTCTTTGGCCAGATATTTTTGATAATCAAAATCATCAATGGACTGCGGCGTCTGCAGTTTCCCTGTTATTTCTATCTGATCGCCGTATTGGTATTGAGGGTATTTGCCGGCCACCAGCATCAAAAAACCGGAGGCCTCAAATTGTTGGCCGTTCAACTCATAATTTTGCGCCTCTACTATATATCTAATGTTACTAGAACGCACGTCCGGTTCCTGACTGACAATTCCTTTTAAAACGATCCTCCCTTGTTCATTAAATTGTTTAATTGAATTTTCCTGACCGGTTGCCTGGCTAAAACGCCAGGCGCCGCTGGCCAAAATTATCAGGCAAAATCCAACCACGGCGATTTTTTTGCTCCCGCCTTGGCGGGGCCAAAAAATCGCCGCCAACATTATTCCCAAAATTAAAATCCCCAGCCAGACCGGCTGAGGAAGATTTAATAGTGACTGCCCAAAAACCCCTCCAATAAACGCCAGGCAAAGATACAAGAAAATCCTGGATTTAGTCATCAATTGCCTCCCCTAATTGCTTACTCCCGAATTTCGCACACATCAAAAAACATTTTTAAACTATTGCATATTTTAACGAGCTTTTCAAGGTCATATGCTTTTTCTTTCTGATACTCGGCTTTCAGGGTTTTGGTCGGCCGGAATTGCTGCAAATAAAACTTTTTTGCGCCTTCAAGCCACCGGCCAATGCTCAATAAATCTTTTTTAGAATGAAGTAAGGGTAAAACCGTCGTTCGAAATTCATAATCAAGGGTGATTCTAGTCAGCTCAACGGAACGCTGAATGTTTTCCAAGGAAACGGCCTCCCCCACCACTTTTTTATATTTTTCAAGCGGCGCTTTAATGTCCATGGCCACATAATCAACAAGTTTCTCATTCAGTAAATTTTCTAGCATCGCGGGATTGGAACCGTTGGTATCTAATTTTACCAGATATCCTAAATTTTTTATTTTGCCCATAAATTCCGGCAGATCTACCTGCAGTGTTGGTTCACCCCCGCTAATGCAGACTCCTTCCAGCAGGCCCTGGCGAGCAGCTAAAAAATCAAAAAAATCTTTTTCTGAAAGCTTGGGCTGCTTTTTTATTTTTTGCGGGTCAACCAACTCCGGATTATGGCAGAAAGGACAACAAAAATTGCAGCCAACGCTGAACACGGTTGCTGCAAGGTGATCAGGATAGTCAATGAGGGTTAATTTTTGCAAACCGCCAAGAAGCATAAAATTTCAAATTTAAATCTGTCTGGCGGCCAGGGGAACGCGATGATTCATCGGAATTGCCTTTTCTTTAACTTTAAACACTAATCGATCCTTGAATTCCTCCTGTTTGCCCGGATGCCACTGCTGCACCGGTCTGAAATAACCGACCACGCGCGAGTAAACCTCGCAGGGCTGCGAAATCACACATTTGGGACAAGTAAAATGTTCACCGGCCAAATACCCGTGGCTTGGGCAAATACTGAAGGTCGGCGTAAAAGTTAAATAAGGCAGGCTGTATTTAGTAAATATTTTTTTGAGCAGAGTTTTGATGGTCGCGGGATTTGAAATTCGCTCACCCAAAAAAGCGTGCAGCACTGTGCCGCCGGTGTATTTGGTCTGTAAACCGTCTTGCAAATCCAGTGCTTGAAACAGATCGTTGGTGAAACCAACCGGCAGCTGGGAAGAATTGGTGTAATAAGGTTCCTTTTCCCCGGCGGTAATAATGTCGGGATATTTTTCTTTGTCTTTCTTAGCCAGACGGTAGGCCGTGCCCTCAGCCGGCGTTGCTTCAAGATTATAAAGATTGCCGGTTTCCTCCTGATATTTTATGAGCTTGTCGCGCATAAAATCTAAAACCTCAGCCGCGAATTTCTGACCGGACTGCGAGGTTATGTCTTTATCAATAAAATTAAGCAGCATTTCGTTCATACCAACGAGCCCAATGGTTGAAAAATGATTGCTCCAATAACTGTCGCGCATTTTTTTCATTGATTCCAAGTAGTGGCGCGAGTAAGGATAAAGGCCCTTTTCCATGAAATCATCCAGGACTTTGCGCTTGATTTCCAGACTTATTTTTGACAGCTCCATCAGTCGGTCAAGCCGCGCAAAAAAATCTCTTTTGGTCTTGGCCAGATACCCGATCCGCGGCAGATCAATTGTGACGACCCCAACGCTGCCTGTTAAAGGATAGGCGCCAAAAAGTCCTCCGCCTCGCTTATACAGTTCCCGATTATCCAGACGCAGGCGACAGCACATGGAGCGGGCATCATCGGGACTCATGTCCGAATTAATAAAGTTAGCAAAATAGGGCACGCCGTATTTTGCCGTCATCTCCCAGATGCCGGCTAGCGCGGGATTGTCCCAGTCAAAGTCTTTGGTGATGTTGTAGGTTGGAATCGGAAAGGTAAAAACGCGTCCTTTGGCATCCCCCTCGGTCATGACCTCGCAAAAAGCACGGTTAAAAACATTCATTTCTTCTTGAAATTCTCCGTAGGTTTCCCGCTGGGCAACGCCGCCGATGATGACGGGCTGATGAGCCAGGCTGGCGGGCGGCTTGATATCCAGTGTCACGTTCAAAAACGGGGTCTGAAAACCAACTCGGGTTGGAATCGCACAGTTAAAAAGAAATTCCTGAGCCGCCTGTTTGACCTGCTGATAATTTAGGTTATCGGAGCGAATGAAAGGCGCCAGCAGCGTATCAAAATTACTGACGGCCTGCGCGCCGGCTGACTCGCCCTGCAGGGTATAGAAAAAATTAACCAATTGCCCCAGCGCCACGCGAAGATGTTTGGGCGGTTTTGATTCAACCTTGCCCGCCACCCCGCCAAAGCCACGCAAGATCAAATCATACAGATCCCAGCCGCAGCAGTAAGCGCTCAAAAAATCCAAATCATGGATGTGAAAATCTCCGCTGTCCACCGCTTCGCGAATTTCTTTGGTATAGATCTTGTTCAGCCAATATTTTTTGCTGACGGCCGAGGTAACATACTGATGCAGCCCTTGCAGCGAATAAGCCATGTTGGAATTTTCTTTAACCTGCCAATCCAGCTCTCCGATATATTGATCCACCATCTCGATCGTTTCATCCAGCGTGCTTTGCGCCTCGCGGATTCGCCGACGCTGCTCGCGGTATATGATGTAGGCGCGCGCTGTCTCCACCAAATTTTCCAAAATTAAAACCTCCTCAACGATATCCTGAATTTCTTCCACTTTTGGGACCTCTCCTTTTCGGAAACGTCGGTTGAGAAGGCTGATGACTCGCTCGGAAATTTTTCTGGCGGTCGGGCCGTTGCCCTGGCCGGTGGAGGTCAGTGCTTTGTGAACGGCGTTGGTGATTTTAGACTGGTCAAATTCAACAATACTGCCATCTCTTTTTTGAATCCTATCAAATTTTGATTTAACAACAGCGCTCACCATAGATTTGGCAAATCCCGCACCTTTTCTTTCTGCATTTAATGTGTCGCCAGAAACGGAGTGGCTCGATCGACACCCGCGTTATTGGAATAGCAAAAAATACGGACAAAAAAGGTGAGGGATAAAAATATTAAAACCGCAAAATCTCCCTCCAGAAATTTTGCCTTCTTAAAATTTTTTAAAAATTGCTACATCTCCATTCTATATAAAAAACGAAACAATAGCAAACCGAGTCAAGTTGTGGATAACTGACGCTGCCAAAAAAATGATAAATAACTCAATTCTGGCGGCGTCATCCCGAGGCGTTTTGAAACGCCGAGGGATCTCGCAAAAAAACTGGTTTTTCAAAAATTTTTAAAAAATTAATGGAGTAAAATTAAAGCTGCCCCCGCATTTGCGAGGGCAGCCGTCTTGGTAATGCTTTGTAAAAGCTGCTCTATCTGTAGATCGCCGAAACGCCGCTGGCATCGCCAGTGGTTAAAGTATCTTTTTTAACCTCTGCTTTTGAACCGTAACCATACATTGTGTTGTCAGTGTAGGCGCTTGTATATTCGTCATTCAAACCAACCCAGTGGCCTAGCTCGTGAGTTAAAATATCTTGAGCATCATAAGAATTCGTGCTTGCACAAAGATTCTTTAAATTAAAAGGCGTCCAGCTCCAGTTAAACTTCAGGTTCATAATCGTGTCGACTTCGGCAACTTGCCCTTTTAGCAAGCCGGAAGTGTAATACCAGGTATAGGTTACAGCTAAAGCCGAACCGGAAGTTCTGCCCCAGGCAATGATATTTTGTCCGTCCAGGTTTGCCCGCGTGGCAGAAGTTGGTGATCCGGCAGTAAAGGTCACCTTATTGCTTATTGCATCCGACCAAGCACTAAAACCTAATTGGGCAATGTTGCTCAAATTTCCTGAGCCGACAGAAAAGGGAACGCTATTTGTATTTAATCTATAAACCCAAGTTCCTTTAGGCAAATACCAGCCACCCGGATCGACAATCGCATCTGAATTAGGGTCGCTTAAACCGCACGTAAGAGCTGGCGAGACAATCGGCTCTGGCTTAGCTTTTGGATTGTGAACAAAAACTCTAACTTTAAGCTCCGGACGGCCCGGCACATCATAAGTTCCGTCTTGTTCCGGAATTGTATATTCCAAATCATCCTGTTGGGAATTTTTAGCGGCTCCCTGGGCGATAGCAATGCCTGCCGCCAAAAAAACCGAAAAAACTAACACAGTGAATATAATTTTTTTCATATATTTTCTCCTCTTTCTTTAAAATTTCGAAAAAGGGGTAAGTTATTTTTATTACAATCAGATTCTACGAAACAGATTCTACGAAACCGGCTCCCCCTCGCCGATCGCATCTTTTTCGGTTGAGTTAATAATAATCACCAGATCCCAATTATAACCGTGCTTGTTAAATACATCGAGGCTCGAAATCCAATGTTTTTTACCGCCAACCAGTAAATAAACCTTGCTGTCACCCGCCGCTCTGATCAATGTGGCGTCAAGATAATCGGCCAAGTCCTGGGGACTGACCACGGAAATATTGTTCCAATCAAAACCATAAGAGTTAAAAACTTCGGGCGAGGGAATGTGGCGTTTCAGGCCGCCGACGATAATAAAAACGTCTGGGCTGTTGCTGGCTCTGAGCAGCTCATCATCAAGATAAGAATCCAGCTCGGCTTGAGAGATTTTTTTAATATTTTGCCATTTGAATCCCAGTCGAGCAAAAGCTCGAGGCGAAGGAATGTGGCGCTTGTGCCCGTTAATAATGATAAAAACATCGGGACTGCTGGTGGCTTGCACCAAGGTATTATCAGGTTCGGGCGCAATGCTTAAAATATTCACCTTGTCGCTGGCCGAAAAATTCTTAATCGCACAGGTAGAGGAATTAATAGATCCGGTTATTGTCACATTAAATGCCCCGCTCGCAGCGCCGACCAGATTAATCAAGCCGGCTCGGGAAAATTTCAAAATCAAGTTAGAGAAACTCTTGCCTTTATCCGATTTTCCTTTCTCAAATTTATCCACGCCTTTAAAATTGCTGTCTGCTGAAAGGGTGCCGTTAAGTTTAATTGATGCCAGATCCACGGCGCTGGCAGAGCAGCCGGCCGGAAAGGAAAGGTGCACCGAAACCCATTGTCCCTGACTGGCTAAATTCAAAGTTGGGGGCGTCACGTCCATCTCCACAGTTGTGCCTGGCAAAGGCGTCGGTGCGGGTGGCGCCAAAGTTGTGCCGTTGGCCACATTAGACAAGTTTGACTCATTACCGGCTTCATCTTTTGATTTAATAGCAAAATAATAAAGGGTTGAAGAAGACAGGCCCGAAACAGTCATAGTTTCGCTGCTGCCGGCGATCTTTGGTGCGGACTCGCCAGTGGCTTGGGTTAAAGAAGTCCAGGTGGAATCGCTAATGGAACTTGTGGCATAGCGCAAATCGTAGCTGGTTGAGGTGCCGACTGTTCCATCATCCCCCGGCGCGCTCCAGGTCAAAGTGACCGAAGAGACGGTCGTGGTCGCTACCGCCAAATTGGTAATTGCCGAAGGGGCAGTAGTGTCAGTGTCGGCATTGGCGGCCAAGCCCAAAGTCAGGGCTAAGGTTAACAAAAACAAAAAGTATTTTATTTTCATATATTTTCTCCCCCTTCTTAAAAATTCGAAAGAGGGATAAGTTATTTTTTACCCTGGTCTATACATTATATATATAATAAATAGCCACCTAAGTCA
>Ga0315288_10009268_pt1 | contig 12401 bp, 13 predicted proteins | sample YL17G11_20_MG_FD_203454 | JGI IMG/M metagenome (GOLD analysis project Ga0315288, IMG submission 203454) | Sediment microbial communities from Yellowstone Lake, YNP, Wyoming, USA - YL17G11_20 | ecosystem: Environmental > Aquatic > Freshwater > Lake > Sediment | place: USA: Wyoming | collected...
CCTCGAACAGGGCATTGACCCCATAGTTGCCGTAGCCGAAGTCCACGGGCGTCAGGAAGTCGGTGACCCGCACCCGGATCATGTCGATGCCCAGGCGGGCGTAGAGCTCCACCCCGGCCCTGGCCGAGGCAATGGCGGCCTCCCGGGCGGCCTTCGGCCCCGCCATCTGGGCGCACAGGAAGTGGCGGAAGGAGGTGCCCCCATCGGAGGGGACAAAGACCTCCCGTCCCAGAATCTGGGACGCCAGACGACTCGAGAAGGCGCCCTCGTAAAGAGGGACGCGGTCGGGCTCCTGGTGAGCGAAGGCGGCTCGAATCCGCGACTTACCATCCATGGCGTCAATCAGGCGGCACCCGGATCGGGTACGTCCCAAACCGGCGCGCGGTCTCGAACAGGGCTACGATGTTCTCCGGCGGGACCTGCGGCTGGATGTTGTGAATGGCGGCGAACACGTAGCCGCCTCCGGGCGCCAGATGCCGGATCGCCTCCATCGCCTTGGCCCGGACTTCGACAGGCGTGCCGAACTCAAGAACCCGGGTGTTGCAGCCAGCGCCCCAGAAGGTCAGGTTCTTCCCAAACGCCTGCTTGAGCCTAGCCGGCTCCATGTCCCGGCACTCTGTCTGCACCGGGTTGATGACCTCGATCCCAGCCTCGATCAGGTCGGGCAGGAAGGCGAAGACGGAGCCGTCGGTGTGAATATAGACCTTGGCTTTGCTCCGTTTGTGAATGAGCGCGCAGATCTTCGCCAGACGAGGCTTGAAGATCTCGCGGTAGAGCCGAGGCGAGATCATCGGGCCGTCCTGGGTGCCGAGGTCGTCGCTCAGCGCGGCGATGTCGATCCGGTCCCCCACCAGGTCAAGCACCTGTTCCCAGAGCGCAAGCTGGTAGGCCACGGTCCGGTCGAGGATCTCCTCGTACAGGTCACGCTCGGCCACCAGATCCATCAGGGCCTGTTGAGGACCGCGCAGCGTCCAGGTGTGCTCCCAGGCCCCCGAGGGGGCAGCCGTCATCATGATCGCTTTCTGGTTGTCCCGGTGGGCCTTCTCGACTGCCTGGCGCAAGCCGCGGACACGCCCGGGGTCGAGGGGGTCCGGCCAGACATAGGCATCCAGGTCGGCGCGGGTCTTGGCGGTCGCCAGAGGATGCCAGCAGTAGTCGAAGTAGTAACCGCCCTCAGGCATGTGGTATCCGGCTCCCCAGTCGTCGTGGAAAATGCGATTCACCTTGTCGAGGTCCATTTTCCAGGAGTCCGGGTTGCCCGTGGCGAAGGAGACGACGTCGCCTCCGAGGACCCCGGTGATCCGGGGATCGATCTCGACGGTCTGGAGCCAGTACTGGCGGAAGACCTCCTCGCCGCCCGGCAGATTCAAGTGGCGCTTCAAGGCGCGCTGGGCGTTGACGTGCATCGTGGCATGCCGCCCGCCCAGATCCACCGGCAGTCGATCAGGCTCTTCATGGTTGAGTGCCGCGAGAACGCATGCCCTCCCGGTCGAAGTCACAGCGCAGCCTTCGTCGTCATGTTGTTGCGCTCGCCCGGAGGAACCCTCTCGTCTTCCTCCGCGAGTCTATGCTTCTCCTTCAAGCGCTGCACCAGGGCCCCACTCACCTCCGCATAATGCTGGCGGAAGACCCGTTCCACAGTGTCGGGGTCTCCGGTCTTGAGGATGTCGAGCAACATTCGGTGGTTCTGCGCATAGTGGATCAAGTTGTCCGTCGTGTACGCGTCAATGCCGACAAACATGCTGATCCGGCCCCAAAGCTTCTCTATCGTTCCACGAAGAAGCCGATTGCCCGAGGCTTCGTAGAGGCACAGATGAAAACGGAAATCGAGCTCGGGGACGGCCGCTAGATTCCCGTCTTGTGCCTGAAGCACGAGCTCGTCGACAATCCCCTCCAGGGCCCGCAATTCGGAGGGCGTCATCCGCTCCGCGGCTAGCCGAGCAGCGTGGGCTTCGAGCAGCGCCCTCAGCCTGTAGGTCTCGACAACATCGCGCTCCGTCCAGCGAGCCACAAAGGTGCCCCGATGGGGAATGCTCACAAGCAGACCCTCCCCAACGAGTTGCTGGACCGCTTCGCGCACCGGCCCGCGGCTAATGTTGGCTTTGCGGGCCAGGTCGGCTTCCACAATCCGGTCTCCGGGCTTGAGCTCGCCAGATACCAGTGCCCGCACGATGATGCCGGCGACGTCATCGCGAAAGACGTTCCGATACAATGGGCTGACCTCTATAGGCACCTGCCATCCTCCACGTTCGCCAGCCTGGGCACATCCAGACGGACATGCCCCTCGGCTTTGTGGCCCAACAAGCCGAATGGCCGTTCACCCCCGGTCCGGCCTCCAGCTACTGAACTTCTGGGGGCAGCATCGGGAGAGTGACCCGCCTACTGGCGAAGCGAGCGGATGTAGACGATGACAGCTGTGATCTCATCGTCCGTCAGCATCTCCCGGAAGCTATCCATTCTGGTCGCCGGAACAGTCCGTCCTTCGAGGATGGCGGCGCGGATCTCGTCGTCACTGATGCTATCCTGCCAGTCGGCCGAGTTGATCTCCCGTCCGAGGGTCTCACGGCCTTGGCCCGAGTCCCCGTGGCATCCGGCGCAGTGTCGGCTGTACAACCCCGCACCAATCATGTAGTCAACGTCCACATCCTGCGCAAGCCCTTCGGCTTGCTGGTTGCAGCCCGTCAGTGCAAGGAATACGAGGGTCAGCGAGAGCATGCTCAGCAGACGAAGTCCCACACGACGAGGGGGCATGGTCTTCCTCTCTCCCTTTAGCCTCCGACCTTGATGCCCGAGGCCTTGGGCTCGATGCTTGCCATCAGGTCGACGAAGTGCTGGGTTGTGATCGATCGCCCGACCAGAGTCTCGATCCACTTGATGATGCGATTCGTGAAGGAATAGCCGATCTCTTCGTCCTCAGGTATCTCCGTCGCGCGGCATGCGTCGCGGAGCAAGACAATCTCATAGTTGAGCTCGACGCCGTCCACCACAGTGAGCATGAGACACATGCTCGCGTCAAAACCCATACAGAAGAGGGTCTTGACATCGAGATTGCGCAGCACCGCGTCAAGTCGTGTGTCCCTGAAGCCACTGGACTGGTGCTTCCGAATGAAATAGTCCCCAGGCGCGGGCGCCACTGCCGGCGCGATATCCAGGAGCCTGGAGCCCTCGCCCACTCTATACTCGGGTGCACAGACGGCGCCAGGTCTCTCGCTCAACAACTCTTCAATATCGGTCTGAAGGGTCCGCCGCAGTTGCTTGCCATACTCTGACCGATTGAGCTCGATTCTGGGAGCGCTGTTATGGGCGTACACAACCGGCATGCCAGCCATCCGTGCTGCTTCGAGCGCCGGGCGGATGTATTTCAAGGTGATGTCATCCCACGGTTTGTTAGATGCTTCATTGAAGCTGGGATGATCGTGACCACCCTCCCCCTGTCCGAATCCGTGTCCGTAGACATCTACGACAAGAAGCGCAGACCGATCGAAGTCAACCTCGAAGTCCTCTTCGACATGCCCCTTGTAACGCTCAGGTGGGTAGAGCTGGTAGTACCGTCCATGGATCTGCAGTGGTCGCATGTTGATGCTCCCTTCCCGGTCAGTAGCTCCTAGGACCCCCGCATGCAGTGGGGAGTGCAGGACAGTAGGAACCTAGCGGTAGCCTCCTGAGCGGAGTCTGTCGATAGCCACTGCGATGATGAGCGCGATGCCGCTTGTGATCTCCTGCCAGTACGGGTTGACGTTGTTGATCACCAATCCATTGCGCAGAGTGCCAAGTATCAGAACCCCGACCAGTGTCCCCTGAATGGTTCCCCCGCCTCCCGCCAGAGCCGTGCCACCCAGAATAGCGGCTGCGATGGTATCGAGCTCCGTCCCCGCGGCGGCGTTCGGCAACGCGGTCCCGAGCTTGGACAGGAGCACAAGCCCTCCCAACGACGCACAGAACGAGATGAGAACGAATAGGTAGAGCCGATGGCGATCTACATTGATTCCCGCAAGGCGGCTGGCAACGGGGTTGCCTCCGACCGCATAGGTATGTCGCCCAAACCGTGAATACCGAAGTATGACATATCCAAGCAACATCACAATGCCCATGATGATGACTGGAGAAGGTATCCCCAACAGCCTCGACCTCCCCAGCCACCGAAAACCAGCGCTGCCAACTGCATGCGAAAGCCCACCCGACACAAGGAAGGCCATGCCCCTGAAGATGCCAGCCGTCCCAAGCGTCGCAATGATTGGATTGATGCGAAAACGAGTGACAATAATCCCATTGAGCAGCCCGCACCCCATCCCGGCGGTCAACCCCATAAGCATAGCTATGTTCGGCGAGAGTCCCATCTGAAGATAAGCCATAACGGTGACGACGGATGCCAGGTCTGCAACAGAAGCGATGGATAGGTCGAAAACCCCGCCGATCAGGCCGATGGTGACCCCTGTTGCACTAATGCCCAGCACGCCGACGGAGCGCGCGATGTTGACTGTGTTCCTTACTGTGGCGAAGTTGGGATCAGCCGTTGAGAAGGCGGCGATCAGTAGGATGAGGGCGATCAGAAGAGCTACCGCCTCTTTGGCCGCCAATCGGCGGATGTTCTCGACAAGAGAGCGCTTTTCTTGACTGGCCCCTGCGCTCTGTGAGCCTCGACTCATCTGACGCACGACGAACCTCCTATGAGTGAACCGCAAGCCGGCAGTCCGGCGCACCCGCGGTCCCGATCACCCTCGAGCAATCGCCCGCTCGAAGAGGATCTCTTGATTTGCCTGTCCATGAGCCAACTCGCCTGTGATTCGCCCTGAACTCATCACCAGGATCCGGTCGGCCATCGCCAGGAGTTCAGGCATCTCAGAAGAGAACATCAAGACACCCACACCGCTCCGGCAGAGATCATCCAACAATCTGTATATGTCCAGTTTGGCACCTACGTCGATCCCACGGGTAGGCTCATTCACGATCAAGACCCTGGTTCGAGCATCGAGCCACCGGCCGACTATCACCTTCTGTTGGCTGCCGCCGCTCAGACTGGCGATGCTGGCTTCAACAGACGGAGTGCTGATCCGAAGTGCGTCGACCCAATCTCGGGCGCTGGCCATTTCCTCGCTGTCGGCGAGGAACGGCCCCCGACTGTACTTATCCAGATTGGCAATCGTCAAGTTCTTGCGCACAGAGAATGGCATGATCAGTGCCTCAGCTTTGCGGTCGCTGGGCAGGTATCCGAGGCCCAGTCTCCGCGCCCCATGTGGCGTGAGAGAACTGACAGGTTGCCCATGAACAAGGAGCTCGCCTCCCCCTATGGGAGCGACGCCAAACAGCGCACGAGAGAGACGCGACCGCCCTGAACCCATCAGTCCGTAAACGCCCAGAATCTCGCCGGCCCGCAACGTGAAGCAGATGTCTTCGAGGCCGTCCTTCGTCGACAGGTTCACAGCTTCAAGCAGGACCTCAGTCGGTTCCCCCCACTTGCGGGGGTACATCTCATCGAGGGTACGGCCGACCATCATCTGGATCAGCTCGTTCTCATTTGTCTCCTTCACAAGCATGGACCCGATGCAAACCCCATCGCGCAGCACAGTCACGCGATCGGCAATCTCGAACACCTCTGAGATACGGTGGGTGATGTAGACTATCCCGACCCCTTCCTTGGCCATTCCACGCAGGAGATCGAACAGCTTCTGAACCTCCGACCGGTTGAGGGCAGCGGTGGGTTCGTCCATGATCAGGATTCTGACGTCGGTCGTCAGCGCCTGGGCGATCTCCACTATCTGTTGTTCGCCAGCCGAGAGCCTACCAGCGGGGGTCTCAAGATCGAGCCTCACCTGCATCCTACTCAAGATCTTTTCGGCCTCTCTCTTCAACTCCCTCCAACTGACAGATCCCGGGATCCGGCCCCCGGGGAGGTTTCCCAGGCAGATGTTCTCCGCGGCGGTCAGCAATGGAAGCAAGTTCAGTTCCTGATGTATCACGCGGACACCAAGGATCTGTGCCTCGCGAGGATCTCCAATTCGGGTTTCCTCGCCGTACAGCACCACTCGCCCCGAAGTGCTCCGATAGACTCCGCCGATTATCTTGATGAGCGTTGACTTGCCCGCTCCATTCTCCCCAACGATGGCGTGTATCTCTCCCCGGTGGAGAGCGAAGTCAACCTCGTTCAAGGCTCGCACTCCGGGGAAGTCCATAGTGATGTGCTCGGCCCGCAGGATCACTTGTTCGTCCATTAGCCTGTCCGCTGCATAGGATGCTGCCACGTCTTCGATTCGACCAGGAGGATGCTGTTGACGCACCCTCCTGGTCATAGAGCCGCCTACTACTACTCTGGATAGTACTCGCTCAGATTCTCGCTGGTGATGAAGACGTGCGGCACAAAGACCATCGCAGGCACTTGCTCCCCAGCTAGTATCCTGCAACCCAGGGCAATCAGATCGTTCCCGTAGTTCTCAGGTCGCCATGTGGTGCTGCCGAGGAAGTTGGGCGGATCGCCGCTCCTGAGCGCCTCAATGGCTACGGTATCGCCCCCCATGCCCGCCACCCTCGTGGTCTCTCCGTAGCCAGCCTCTTCGGCAGCAATCGCGGCGGCAACACCATTGCTGTCTCCAAGCATCCCGATCAGGATGTGGCCAGCTTCGGGGTGGGCGTCAAGCTGGGCGACGACACCCTCGCGCGCCTCGTCGACATTGACACCTCCTTCGAACCGGACGATCAGATCATCCGGCAAGGAGGGCAAGGACTCATGAATGCCGGCGATGATCCCGAGGGTGCGAGCCTCCAGCGCCTGTTGTCCCGCGATATTCTGCTGCTCGACCAGGACAAGACCAACATCGCCTCCCCAGTTATCGATCGCATATTGTCCTAGCGCTTGCCCCGCAAGCTTCCCGGCAGTGTAGTTATCGCCGCCGTAATAGGTTGCCCCGGGCACTGGGGTATCCAAGGCGATCACTGGGATGCCCGCATCCCTGAAGACCTCAGCGATCACGTAGTTCTGCTGCTGCCAGTAGTTCATCTCGAACACTAGCTCAACATCCCCGCGTGAGGCAATGATCTCCGCGTTCTCCAACGCCTTGTCTGGACTGAATTCGTTGTCCAGGAAGATAAGGTTCACACCTCTCTCTGCGGCCACGGCCTGCATCGCATCGTCAACAATGGCGATGAACGCAAACTGGTGGCCGAAACCGAGATGTGCCATTGTGTGGCCAGTGCAATCGAAGGGCTCCGCGGTGACTGGCACCTCAACGGTGACGGGTACCTCAACCGTCTCGACGATCGTCTCTGGCGCGGGTGTGGCTGCCTGCCCACAGGCCGCAAGGGTGAGCGCTGCGATGGCTAGGACAGTCAGTGCGAGGTAGAGTCTCCTGCGATACATTGCGTTCTCCTCCATCTAGACGGTGCATTGAGGTCGATTCTCTCATGGCATGGTCACAGCATCGACAACAGCACCTCCTCTCCCTGCAAGTGAGGGAAGGTACCCTCCGCAGGGCTAGCCCGACACGGATACAGTGGGGCGCCAGATTCCCTGGCCGATGGGTCAGCCTGCTACTGTGCCACCCAACCGCCGTCCACTGACATCGCGTGCCCTGTCACGAACGAGGCCGCGTCTGAGCACAGCCACACAACAGCTTCCGCCAGCTCCTCAGGGAACCCCATTCGCCCGATCGGATGCCGCGCAATGAATCGCCCGACACCCTCCGGAAAACCACTCGCGACGCGTTCGGCCATCGGCGTGTGGAAGTTTCCGGGACACACCGCGTTGATTCGAATCCCTTGCTGCGCGAATTCCAGTGCCGCAGCTTTAGTGAGTCCGACCACGCCGTGCTTACTGGCCACGTAGGCCGGGACACTCTTGGCACCAACGAGTCCGACTGCTGACGAGATATTCACGATGGCGCCGCGACCTCGCTGGAGCATTGCGGGGATCTCATGCTTCATGCATAGCCAAACGCCTTTGAGATTGACATCCAGGACCTGGTCCCACCCCTCTTCTGTCAATTCGGTCGTGGTAGCGATGGGGCCCTCTACTCCGGCACCGTTGAGGGAACAGTCCAGCCCCCCGAATGTGGCAATCGCTGCTTGGACTGCTGCTTCGACCTCTGCGGCCTTCGTGACATCTGCTTCAATGAAGATGGCCTCGCCGTTGATCTCCTTGATCATCCGAACGGTCTCATACCCGCCCTTCGTCTGCACGTCAGCGATGACAACCTTCGCCCCCTCTCGGACAAACACCAATGCCGAGGCCCTTCCCAGGCCTGAACCACCACCGGTCACCAAGGCAACCCTTCCCTCCAGAACTCCCGCCATCGTGTTCTCTCTCCTCTGGAATTCCTCTTCACGGCAGGCCGCACAAGCCCGGGCCGGGGAAGCTCAGCTCAATTGATTCCAGTCGGTTAGCGCAATGCCGACCAGCGGTGCCAATTCTCCGAGGAGCTACTGTCGGGCGGCGCCGGGCTCCCCCAGCCCACTAAATGCCCGGAAGAGCGACATGCCCTAGCGAAGAACACTCACGCCTCCGAAAGCAGTGTGCTCACTGGCGTTGTCGCGTCCCTCGCCTGGAGCCTGGACGCAATCCGAAGAAGCCCCGATGGCCAACACACATCAGCGGACAGGCAAAACGTTCAGCAGCTGTTCGCCTTTCGCAAACCGACGCAGGTTCTCAGCGATGGTTTCGATACGACGAAACGTGGTTTCCTCCGTCCTGCCGGAGCAATGGGGCGTCATGATCACATTCGCCAGCGAGTGGAAAGGGTACCGCGAAGGATGAACCTGGCTCTCCTTGCCTTGCTCAGGATAGCTGTACCACACATCCAGTGCGGCCCCCGCGAGTCGCCCACTTGAGAGGGCTTCAAAGAGCGCGTCCTCCTGCACGATCGGCCCGCGGGCCACGTTGATCAGGAAGGAGTCCCTTCTCATCAGGGACAACAGGCGACCGTCGACAAGCCCTGTAGTCTCAGGAGTGAGTGGAAGCGCCAGGACGAGGAAGTCCGACTCACTGAAGAGGACCTCAATGTCGTTTGGCCCGCAGACCCGGTCGAGGCCATAAGTATCCAGCCTGTCCTTCTCAAGGTAAGGATCAAGTGCCATGACCCGGGTGCCGAAGGACCGCAGGAGCCGCGCGACCTCCCTGCCAACGTGGCCGAAGCCGAGCAAGCCCACAGTACGCCCACTAATCTCATGGTGTGGCCATCCCAGAGGACTGGAGAATATGGAAGCCCACATCCCGCGCCGCATGCTGTCATGGTTCTCGAGGAGACGACGCGACAACGCGATCATCGCCATCACTACGTATTCCGCTATGGCCCGCTCGTGGCCATACGTGTTGGCAACGACTACTCCGCGCGCCAGAGCCTCGAAAGCGATTCCATCACATCCAGCTCCGGACACCTGGATGAATCTCAACTTCTGAGCCCTGTGCGCCATCGCCGAGGTGAAGTGCCAGCCGACGAACACGTCCGCGCCAACGAGTTCCTCCAGCATGGGCGCACTATCTGGGGTCTCTGCGCTCACCCACCTGTATGGATGAGGTACGGCTTGTCTTAGATGATCAAGGTAGGGGAGGAGCATTCGGTCGCTGACAATGGCGGTAAGCATTCAGAAGTCCCCGATGCCCTTGCCACTAGCAGGCTGCGGAAAAGGCCCGAGCCGAATCCGTCAGTGGGAGAGACTTTGCACAGTGACAGGGTTTGATGGTGTGCAGTCCCACCCGGCGGCCTTTCTAGACCCCGAAGTGGGGAAGAAACCGAGTCCCGTGTCAAACGCCATGAGTTCTTCCGCACGCTGCTAGTTGTCACGGCAACACGGAAGTACATCGCCGTGGGGACAACGGACCCTGCGTAGGAGAGTATCATATTCCTGGGTTCCTGTCAACTGCTGACAGTTGACATGCAGGCAAGCTCTGATTAGAATGCATTCATGGGACGATGCTCCGCACTAGTCAGGAAGCAACGTCGATCGCCGGCTCTCTATGCCCAGCGCTTGCGTGAGTGCGTGAAGTGCGGCGCCCTGGCTTGCCGGGCATGCCATGAGGGACGTTCAACGCAACCAGGAGCTGATGATGGACATGAGCGACCAGCTTGTGACACGCCATCGGGCGTTCTGGGATCGTGCGGAGGTCACCCAACCCCTCTGCGACTACTTCGTGGGTGGGCTATTCCCATTGGCTCTGTTCAAGGACGGGATGACAGAAGGACCTCTAGAGCCCGCGATGATCATACCGGAGGCGTTCGAGGACTACCACCGCCGAATCGGTTTCTTCGTTCCTTCCCATGGTCAATTGCTTGAGACAGTAGTTCCCTACACAACAATCCCCTGGATGGAAGCGATCATGGGCTGCCCAGTCACGGTCTCAACGTCATCCGATTCCATGTCCTCAAGGGTCTTCATCTACCGCTTAGAGGATCTGGACAGGATTCGGGGGAGCGCCCTGGACCCTGAGAATCCTTGGCTCAAGAAGCTCCTCGAGTATCAGCGCTTCCTCGTGCAATCGTTCGGCAGTGAGCGACCGGTGGGCCATACCATCCTGCGCGGGCCAGCGGACATGGCCGCTGCTGCACTAGGCGCCGACCGGATGGTCTTTGAGCTTCACGATCACCCGCGCCGAATGGAGGAACTCCTGCGGATTTGTTCCGATGTGTGGCTGAACACTGTGAGAAAGCTGACTGAGATAGTGCCTCCATATCAGGGGGGCTACTTCAGCTATCGGTTGATCCATAGCCCCGGGCCATCACCGGTGCTTCAGGAAGACTCCGCCGCCATTCTTTCGCCCTCGCTGTACAGGGACTTCGTTTTTCCAGAAGACGAGCGAATACTTGCGAGCTTCCCCTACGCGTTCTATCACACCCACTCCTCCTCAATGCGCATATTGCTTGACCAGCTGCTATCCTGCCCCGATGTGAAGGCAATCGATTCAACATGGGATCTCCCTCCCTTTGGCCCACCCGTAGAGACGCTGATGCCAAGCTACCATCGCATCCAGGCGGCCGGAAAGGCCTTGTACATCGTTGCAGTAGGGGACTTCGCAGACAAGGACTTGACGATCCTACGCGAACTGTCACCAAGAGGGCTGTGCATTTTCTTCCAGGCAAAGGATCATGCCTCCGGGCACAAACTGGCCGCGGTGATCGACCGCACATGGGGAGCCTCACAACCGCCGCAGTGAGACGGCGTGTAGTGGATCTCGGAGGCACGATCACCGAGATCCTCGCTCATCTCCTGAGATGGGCTTCCCTGCAATGAAACCGACCGATTCACTTGGTGAGGCCCTGGTGGCGGAGTTCTTCATGTGGCCAGCGAGCGCGCCCCGTTGTCGGTCTTCCCCTCGCCGGCCAGCAGGCATTTCCGCGCCCGATGAGGAGGGCGCGCAGGCTTGCAGAGGTGATCCTGGGGAAGCCCCTAAGAGGGCGATACTGGCAGGATCAGAGGAGGGCGCCTACCGACTCTATTCCCCATGCGGATTCTCCCCCAGTGTATGATACTGCTCTTGGGCTGGAGATCCACGCAGGTCTCGGACCCGTTCGCCGTTGAGGACCTACTCGCTTGGAGGCGATGATGATCGAACTTGACCATGTGTACCAAGCCGTCTTGGAGGGAAGAGCAGACGCCGCTCGCGCAGGCGTCGAAGCCTGCCTCGCCGCTGCCGAGTCCGCAGCGGTCATCCTCCGAGAAGCCCTCATTCCTGCTATGGAAGAGGTTGGGGCACGTTTTGAGCGCCAGGAGTACTACGTACCGGAGATGCTGATCGCCGCCCGCGCCATGCAGGCCGGATTGAATGTCATCCGCCCTATTCTGATCGCCAACGGCGTCAAGGCGGCCGGCAGGGTAGTCCTGGGCACCGTCCAGGGCGATCTGCATGACATCGGCAAGAACCTCGTAGGGATGATGCTGGAAGGAGCGGGCTTCGAGGTCCACGACCTCGGCACCGACGTTACGCCGGCCAAGTTCGTCGAGGCGGCCAAGCAGGGCGCCGATCTGGTCGCCATGTCGGCCCTCCTGACGACGACCATGACCAAGATGCCTGCCGTGATCGGCGCCCTGACGGAAGCGGGCGTCCGCCGGGGAGTGAAGGTCATCGTCGGCGGGGCACCTCTCACCCAGGACTTTGCTGACGAGATCGGCGCTGATGGCTACGCCCCGGACGCCAGCCGGGCCGTCGCTGTCGCCAAGTCGCTCCTGGCCGAGTCCTGACCGTTCCCATTGCCTGCTTCCACGGCTCCCAACGCCCGGCCGGGGGGTTCACGTGCATTGTGGTGGGATGCAGTCCACACTGTCTTGGCGCGCATCCCCCCGGCTTTCCAACCCCGGCCGGCGGTGCGGGGTGACGGCCTGTGCATCCGAAAGACGGTCTGGCTGAGCCTCACCTTCGACCACCGCATGGTCGACGGGGCGCCGGCGGCCCGATTCCTGCAGTGCGTCAGGCAGTACGT
>Ga0315288_10009269_pt1 | contig 12401 bp, 8 predicted proteins | sample YL17G11_20_MG_FD_203454 | JGI IMG/M metagenome (GOLD analysis project Ga0315288, IMG submission 203454) | Sediment microbial communities from Yellowstone Lake, YNP, Wyoming, USA - YL17G11_20 | ecosystem: Environmental > Aquatic > Freshwater > Lake > Sediment | place: USA: Wyoming | collected...
TGGACGGCGACGTCGCGTAAGAGGTCGCTCCGGACCAGGACGCCCTTGTCTCTCCTCTTATTTTGATGGTGATCGTTGTGGAGAGGGGGGTGGGGGGTACGGGGGGGGTCGCGCGCGCTCCTCTTCCCCTTATTTTGTTTGGCAACCCTGGCTGTCCTTGGGCGCCTTATCCCAGCAGTCGACTGCCTGTTGTCAGTGACTGATGTTGCTTGTCCGCATAGCGAAAGGCAAGGGTGGAGGTCGGGGTGGGTGGGCGTTGGCATCTATCCAGTCGGAGAACCAGCTGACGGGGTGCACATTGGTGGAAAAGTACACCGTGTCGACTTCCTGCGGGTCCAGCGCAATGTTGCCGCTGTAATCGGCCTCTTTGGCGTACAGGCCGGACCCGCCGTGGGCGATGTTATGTTGGCTCCACGTCGTCCCATTCCAGCGGGCGTAATGGTATCTGATGTCTGTGCCTGTGTCATCAGCGACAGTCCCCTGCCTGGTTGGCGCCTCGTCAGCACTGCCCTGCTTCGCGCCCATATTTTTTCTGCGCACCGAAAACACGCCCACAGGCCGGCCAAGCTTGTCCAGGTGCAGGTCGCTCGTCCAGGCTACGTGGTCGCCGTCGCCGTGAAAGACGAGGGACGCGGTGGAGGCTGGGTCGTGAATGCCGGTCGACAGGGGCGCAATGCGGGAACCGTTGGTGCTGAGCAGGTAGCCATCCTCGTACATCAGGTGATGAATGCTGTTGTTGTTATTCCGGGGGTGCCCCTCCGTAAACACAAAATGCACCCGGGTCTGGCCGTCGGTTGCAATTTTGACGTATGGGCGGTGGTGCATGCCGCTGTAATTTGGAACGTCGATGAACACCCCCCCTCGCGTCCAGGATTCGCCCGCATCGTCAGAAAAGACGTATCCTGGTTTTAGCTCGCCTTCCAGCCCCCGCATAAAGTTGTACAGCCTGCCTCGGGGCTTGTTTTTCCCTTGCAAAAAGACAAGATTGGCATACGTCAGCCGAGAGTGGTTATTGTGTGTATCGGTCCACGTGCGTTCAGGTTCCCACCGCGAACGGCTCTCATCCGATATGCGATAATAAAATGCGTTTTCGCTGCCATGCTTGGCATACGCCGCCACAAGGCGCCCATCAGGCCTCACCCACAGAGCAGGCGCGTCATGATCGTCCAGCTCCAGATTGGCGTGCAGGACGGCTGTCCGGCCCTTTGCTTGGTTTACCAAATCAAAGTCCGTGACGTCAATGTTGCCCTGATGGGCAGCCCCATTATGCCACCCCGAGGACACGGACCCCACATACAAGGTATTATTCACAAGCACGGCTCGCTCGTCTTGGAACCAGCACCAGGCCCCGTCTTTAACGATAACAAGCGGCTGTTATCCAAGTGCGCCTGACAGGCTGACATCCGCGGAAGCCGGAGCAGGCCAAGCTTGGGCAGCCACCAGAAGCCCCCCAAAAACTATGGAAATGTAGATTGACATTTATTTTGGATTTTTTTTTTTTGACAAACGGTAAAGTTAAAGAGGGCAAACACTGTGCGCGCTGACCTGGCGATGGGGGTAGCAGTGGCAGCGGCGGCGGTTTCTTCTGGACAGGACGTGTGATTGAACAGCAAAAGTGTGAGACCCCCCCCCCCCCCCCATACATCTCGGCCGTCATACACAAGCCTGCACGCACACCCCCACATGTGGACGCAGAAGGGGGACCTTGCTGGCCCTCACCCTCCAAAATCTGGCGAGCACGCCCCCACGCGGACGCAGGGGGCTCGGTCCCAACAAACCCTGACCCGCGCACTCTCTCCAAGTGAGCGCGTCCTTTTTTGACGCTGAATGGCATGGCTCGTTACGCCCTTCATATAAGGTCAATAGGATCGACCCATGATTTAAGGGCGCCGTTGCTCTACATCGAAGAGCGTGGCGTGGAGAAATAGGTTCGACTGGCCTCCAATATGTCTTGGATCAAAACAAAAAGGAAAAAACTACGCTCCGAGCACCGGCTGCAAAATGCTTGAGCCGACCATGCTGGGCCGGGGACACGGCGGCGGGGAGCTGGAGGGTGATATGAGCTGCTAGGCTGTGTGCTTTGCCGTGCGCAACGCTCAGAGCACGCTCCAGCGCACGCACAGGACCGCGGTGGACCGGCGAGTACAGCACATCGACGGAGGCTGGGTAAAGTCTGTTGGGCCCCATTGAAATGTTGTTGACAATGCCAGCGGGCAGTCCTAACAAAAACCCAACGCTGCCTGGCAGCAGTGCAGCATGGGCGATGTACGCTCGGCGCAGGGTAGGCTCCCCGACGAAGGCCGACCAGGGGACTGGGCGGGAGGGCAGAGTGACCGCTTTCGCCCCGACCGCTCGTGCCAAGCCTAGCGAGGGTGCTACTACGGCGCCCTGGAAATCGTGCGCGACGATGGATGGGCTGTCGGCAAGGTCAAGATGCGCCCGCTGTGCCGCCAACGCCAAGCTAGGCCGGTCTGGCCGGACTAACCAGCGAGCCAAGGCAGTCAAGTCTTCGTCCAACACAGAGGGCGGGATGAGCGCTGCCAGGCGGGCGAGGGCGGAGGATGGCGTGAGAGGAGCAGACAACAAGCCCGGCTCGGAGTCTGACTCGTCTGCCATCAGGTCCCGCACGCCCTGGGCTCCCTGACATACTGCGTACTCGATGACGTCCGCCCAGGGCGAGGACGCTAGGGAGGTTGTGGATTCGATGGAGCCAAACCGGACGAGGCGGGAGATGGGTTCGAGTGAGGCGGACGGCGGTGTAGTCAGGTCGGCCAGGGTGATGATTTCTGGGAACGCGATGTGCGCATTGCCGGTCAGCTGATCACTAAATGCATGCCGCCACGCGCCCGTGAGGAGGATAGGTAGGCGTCCTCGTCCACCCACCCCCTGCCTCATCAACCTACCCACCTCGCCCAGGCGGCCCTCCATGGACAGCAGGGCGACATCTTGGTGTGTGCGGCGCGTGTCCAGGGCGCACTGGTAGGATGGGGGTAAGGCGGCGATGGCAGCGTCGATGAGGGCGGCTAAGCTTGCTGAAAAACAGGACGTGTCGGCGAGGAGGCCAAAGACGGCGCACACAGCAGGGCAAGTGGTAACCTTGGATCGCTTAGATGACGTGGCGACGGCCGTGCGTGTGATGTATTCAAAGGGTACGAAAGCTCCCCCGCCAGCTTTCCCGGCTGCTTTCAGATCGGCCAGGCTAGTAGAGACGACAGTGCCCTCAGCAAGTGAGCCCCCCCCTCCCGTCCCCACCACCACCCCATCTGGCACGACGTTGCCGGTCGTGGCCAGCCTGAAGCCAGGCAGGACGACACAGGCGATCGCCTTGTCCCGGACAAAGCTTGCAAAGGCGGCACGGGCAGCAAGCGACCGGTGGATGGCGGGCAGATTGGTCAAGGGTAGCGGGCGTTTCCCCAGCATGGAATAGTTGGCGCAGCGGAAAGGGGTTGGCGACGACGACGACCGCCATAGACCTAAAGCAGACAAGGCAGCAGGCGTGGCGGGTGATGGTTGTTGCCCAACCCACGAGACAACAGCGGCGACGCTGCGTCGAGCCTCGTCCGTCCACATGGGTCCCGCATAACTGGAGGCCGCTGGAAAGAGGTCGGGTGGTAATTGGGCGAGAGCCAGATGGTGGCGGGTGGCTAGGTTTGGGATGGATACAGGTGGGGCCGCATGTGTGGCCTGCTCTGCCCATGCATCCAGAAACTTGCCAGCCTGCTCGCCGGGAGGGAGGAACAGCAGGCCGGGCAGAGTTGGCATTGGCATAGCACCCTCCGCCATTGGCGACAATAGCCCGTCCACAACCCACGCCTGGCCCGGCTGCTCATCCACCAGCGCCATCAGGTGAGGGGTGTACGGCTGTAAGACCGTCGCATCCAGGCCCATCGTAAAAGTGGCCAGGCCAGCCCGGGCCATGGAAGAGAGCGAGCTGAGGAGGTTGGCTGAGCCCGGAGCTATCTGACCGCCCCCCTCCATCATCAGCACCCTCATGGGGGCCACGTTGGCCACCAGCGCATACTCACCCTCATCCGCGACCAGGTAGACCGCATTCCGGGCTTCCTTTGTTCGGACCAGGCTCTCGTGCAAGCGACGCAGCATCACCTGGTCCACTCCTCGCGGCGACACCACCACCACCGTCACAGGCCGAGCTGAGTCCAAACGGCGCAGCACGGCTTGGAGGGATGGGGCACGCAGGCGGCGGGGGGCGTGGATAAATGAGATGGCGCCGTTGGTCGTCCCATAGTAGGCCGCCTCGGCAAACCGGTTCTCATCCACGGGCAAGCCCATGACGCTGTAGGAGCGACTGTTGTCGGCAGCGCGGTCACCACCGCTCACCAGGTGTAACGCAACATCGAAAGGCACGGTGCTGCCATAAATATCCCGTGCAGAAGCGATCAGCTGCGTCAGGTCACGCCCCACCCTGTACATGGCATTGCCATTGATGTGGTCGCGCAGGTGCGCATGTGGGATAGCCGGGTCGACCATCGGCTTGCACCCGCCATATTCAGCCCCCGTCCAGCAGGCTCCTCGCCCTCGCGACCCGCTGATGAGGAGGGCAGGGTCGTCTATCATAGATTTCAACAGGTCATCAAGCCAGCCATCGGCCGTCGCGCAGCAATCGGTCTCCACAACCTGCACAAATGCGTAGCGGGCGATGAGGGTGGGGAGGGAGCCGGAAGCAAGGTTTGTTGTGCTGATAACGCCCTCAGGATCTCCTTCATCTTGAATCATGGCCCGGTAAAACAGCTCGTTAGGCCCGGCAAACGATGAGCTGCGGCCACGGGCTTCATCCACATCGTACGTGTCGGCGGCCAGGATGATAGAGAGAGCGGTCACGCGCGGTGGCGGGCTCAAGTGTTGAACGCCGTTGGTGATGATGGACTGCAAAGATGCCGCACGTTCGGCCATGCCAACGGCATCAGCCTTCTCATCCCCAGCCAGCGTTATCAGCACATCAAAGCCTTCCCCACTTGTGCTGGGCGTCCACCGTCGGAACAGGCAGTGGACTGCAGCGTGGACATGGTCGTCTGACTCGGAGAAGTGGGCGGGCAACCAGAGGAGCACTTTTTCAGCTGCGGAGCCTGTCACATGGAGTGTGTCGGGTGGTAAGTCAGCGGCGGTAGCCTTTGCTGAGAGGATGATGAGCAAAGTGATCACATGCCTGCGTGCCGTAAGTTGCATTCCTGGCATGGCATTTTTGTTTTGAGTGTGTGTGAGTGGTGGTGGTGAGGGGGGTGATAAAAAATTGGATGCCATGCAGTCATCCCACAGTTCAGTTTAAAAACACAGGGGAAGTCCAAAAAATATCCCAATGCTGGCCTCCTCGATGCAGCGAGGTCACTGCGTTGTGATCGGCTCAAAAGGGCGTCGCCGCCGCTGGCAATGGTGTCGGACCGTGTGTGCAGGGCTGGTTATGATTGGTTTTCTATATTTGCAGGGCAGACTTGGGCACAAAGTACGAATCGCAGAAGGGGCGTCAAATTACAGAGGCTTCAATAGCGTCAAAGGCGTTGCCGACCTAGACGTCCTCATCGATGCGCGTCAGACGTCACGCCTGGGCTCGACTGCTGCCTTGCACACCTGGCTGTCCAATGCCTTGTGCGCGCCTGCTCGCCTGGGCGTCTTTTGCCAAAAGGACGCGCAGTCATGCGCAAGCGCGGTAACCATCCTGGTCGACGACCAGACCACTGCTGATTGGATAAACATAGACTGGCGGTATGGTATTGCGGCGCTGGGCGGTGGTGCGAGTGCTGGCAGGCGTGCCATAGCCACGGCCATGAGAGCAGGCCGCGGCTTTGTTTTAGCGCCTTCATGGGCCATCTGGACGCAAGACCTGCGGGAAATCCTCTTTATGCGCACGGCTGGCAATGTCACGGATCGGCCAGGCGTGCACGCAGATGTTGCCTGCGATGTTGCCATGGGCAGCTGGCAGTCGCCTTTCCTTGGGGTCCGGTCGACGCGGGCAGGGCGCCGGTTTGTGGACGCTGCCCTGAAGTGTGAGACCGCCAAGGCCTCAATTGACAGCCGCAAAAACGGGCCCGCTAGGCATGCTCTGATGCCGTTCCCCCATTTTGACATGCAAACACCTCTTTTCTCCCCTGCATGCCTGCGTGACGCTGCCACCACCACCACACCTGGCGTGCACGTTTGCTCTCTGGAAAACTCATCCTTTCAAATGTCCTTGAATGCATTCGACAAGCACGGGCCGGCCAAGACGGGCCTGTGGCCAGCCGCCGTTGTGGTGGATTCGAACGAGTCTGCTGGAGCATTGCAGGCGCATGGGCTGTGGTCGCTTTCCCCGGATGGGACTTGCCCAGTCGAAGCTCCACCACAACGACCGGTGCACCCTGCCACCTCACCTCCCCCTCCTTTCTCCGTGCGCATCCGGGTCCTGACCATGGCCCGGCCAGCGTCCCTGCGCCGACTTATGACTTCCTTATTGGCCGTGAATTACCTGGGAGACCAGGTTGCCTTGGACTTTGTGGTGGACGCACCGTCCAAAGACGCCCCAGGCACTACCGCTGCTGCCCATGCGGAGACGGTGACCATGGTGTCGGACTTTGCGTGGCCACACGGGCCCAAGTCGGTGGATATTGCCGTCAAACATAGGGGTCTCATCAACCAATGGCTCGACTGGCGTCCTGACCGGGACGACGAGGCATGCCTGGTGCTAGAGGACGACATTCAGATGGCATCAACATTTTATGCGTGGGCCATACCCCGGTTGGCCGCCTATTGGGCAGCAGCGGCACGCAATGGCGGCGAAACATCGGCGTCCCGTTTATCTGCCATCTCCCTGTCGCTTCAAAACAAGGTGGTCGGCGAGGTTGCCGGCTTGCAGATGTATGGCCACACCGACATTGGCCGCCTCCTGGCTGATAACACGCCACAACCCTACCTGGCACAACAAGTGTCATCCTGGGCGCCCATTCTCCTGCCCCGGCCGTGGCGTCATTTTCTGAGCTGGTGGGAGCATGAGCGGGCATGGTTACCAATGCGGCGCTACCTGAATGGCTCACAGACAGGGCCGTCGCCGTGTTTGCCCGGCCTGGCCTCCAACCAGTGGTGGGCCAAGGCACCGGACACCATGTGGACGGTGTGGTGGCATCGGTTCGCCACAGCCACGGGCTACGTCGTCCTGTATCAGGATCCCCGGACTGGGTCGGCCCAAGCAGTCAACCACAAGGAGCCGGGCGTACACTTCAAGGTCAAGCAAAGCGCAAATGGCGTTCAACCAGGCAGACTGTCGGGCGGCCCTAGCGAACCTAGCTCTGCCGACCTTCCTAAATTTGCGACCTTGCCTGTTTACGACCTGCACATGCGCCCGCTTGGTCCGGCTGGCGCCAGCGGACTTCGGGCGCTGGCTTTGCGAGGCGACTTTGTCGCGCACGCGCCCACGTTTGGAGGAAGCTGTGAGTGGGTTGCGATGACTGCATCGCAGCGCGAATGGTTGGACCGTGAGGAGGGAATAGCAGCAGCAGTAGCAGGAATTGGATCTCAGAAGAAAGAAAATCAATCCAAATATCGTGCTGCGTCTCTGTCGGGAAAGTCACAAAATACTTGATGTGCAATGCAAATACTGCGGGTTCAATCAGGGCGGGGTAACGTTGTGGTTCAGACGAACACCGAAACTGTCGAAGAGATCATGTCTTCTGCTCACATGATCATAAAGCATCTACACGCGCTAGGAATTCACCCCCAACCGTCACCTCATAATCCGCGTTCAAAACATGCCCCATCAAGTACCGTCTGCCAATCAAGTCGTGCACCAAGCGGTCACAATATGCTGCCCCTCGCCGACGGCGGTGTTGTGGCAGCTCACCAGCTGCTGCGCGCTGCAAGTGCATTGCCACGACAGCTGCGGTCGCGTCAACCACAACAATGGACGGCGACAAGATGGCCCGCGCCAGCACGAACGAGTCCCACCTCCAGACTCCCACCAGAAATGGCGGCATCGCGATGAATGCTTGCTTGTCCTTAAGTGAGGGCGGAGTTCTTTTGTACGCTTGATAACCAGACGATCCCGGTGGATCTTTGCCTGTTTTTAAAGACGGCAATGCCCATATACCAGGTCGACCAGTGACCAGGTAATCAATGCCATACTTGCCGTGCAGGCGCCCGTATTCCATCGCCAGGCTGTGCAAGGCAGTCGCCCAGGTGGTCTCCTCAAACTCTAGGCGCGGTGTGGGGAGAGTTAAGTCGGTGCGGCGGCCGACAACTAGCTTGTTCTTGTTGTTGATGTTGACAATGTCGGAGGACATGTTGTCCGGCTGTCCGGCGGCAGGCTCTGGAAAAAACAGCCTCTGCATGGCCCTCACAAAGTCAGCGCCCAGCGCAATGTCCGAGTTGATCAGTGACATCACGGGCGTCCGCGCAGTCTGTGATGCATGCTCAATAATGCAAGCCACGTCCAGGCGCCGATAATGTGGGTGGACGCACTCGTTTAAACAGCGCACGCGCGTCCTCATGTCCTCCCAATGCATGGCATGTTGTTGGTCAAGGCCCAGGGCAGCTTGCAGAAGGTTGCATGTCTCTCCCTGGTCGTCAGTAAAAAAAAGAATGTCCGGCGGGGTGGCCGCGGATGTGCGGGCAGGCATTGGCCAGGCTGGTTGCCTGGTGTCATCGTTGGCGGGCAAGGCCTCATGCGCCGACTGAAATCTCACGGGCAGCCCGTCCTCTCCTGCCGGGCAGTCCAGCCGCAGCCAGGTGCCCAGGGCGCTGAGGATGAGATCGTCATCTTCCGGGTCGACTCCCAGGCGTAGGGGGCCGTACAGGGTTAGCCATGGTTGGCGGTACTGTGGATTGGTGGTGGTCGAGCCGAGCACGGCCATGGGTTGCTCCTGATATAAAAAAATCACCCACAAAATGAGGCTGCACACGTAGGCACGAAGACGCGTTGGTCGGTTAACGGCCAGGACTTGCCGCATTGACGGACAAGACCGACAACCACTATGCGAGGTAAAAAGCTCAACTTCGCGGTTTGAAGAAAAGTCTGTTTCGAATTTCATTTGGAAATATGCATTTTTTTTTCTTTGCATTGGATACTTACTATTCAAAGTTTTCAATTATTACTGGCACGCGCTGCCACACAAAATCAGTGCAATGTCTTCCTAAAGCTGTGCAAAGGTCAGCTTAAATTTGCTGCTACTTTGAATGGGAGGGCGATGTGATGCGGCCAGGTCGTGGTGCGTCTTGATTGCAGGTCTGACCTGTTGCGCAGTGGCAAGAGAACACCTCACAGACAGCGACAGGAGTGACGCCCTCCCCTCCTCTCCGCCCAATTTACGCACCCTCATTGTCCTAGAGGTTAACATGTCAGACCCTGTCGAGCAGGTTGAAGACTTTTTGGCGTGCACATTTCGAGCTCACCGACCGTCAATTGTAAACGTGGCCCTGGATGTCCTAATTGCCCTGTCGGGACGTAGATCAGCGGACGACACCCGGGAGCAGGCCGTGATTAAGATGGTCCAAGGCGCCGTGTCTGAGTCCATGGCTGTGCCACAGCCTACATTTCATACAGCCTTCTTACCGGAGAGGCCGGGTCATGATTTGGGCGCGGATAGAGGCACAAAAATTGTGCCCGACTTTATGTCTTTCCTGGACGACTCTCCTCCCGGTCGAACCTATGACCACGCCGTCATCCTTGATGCTCATGTGTGTGCCCTACGCGTGGGCTGGCTGGATGTGGTACTGGCTCCCGTTCTGAGAAATCCGAGGGTCTTGCTCTCGGGCGCACCGCCAAAAGACTGCCATGCCCGGTCAAAAACTCCGGCTTGCCATGACACCAACGCCAACGTCCGTCCAACAGCCGGCAGTCTCACAAAAAAGACGAAATTGCTGGATCTTTTCGGGATCTAGGCCTGCTGGACAGCGGCGTCCGGTTTCACAAAGGTTTTTTTCGGTACTCAATGCCGCGCCTGCGTGCCGAGCTCGAAACAAATGAGAAACAAATAGCCGTGCTTAGGATGGACGGGGACATGTACGAGAGCACAATGGACATCTTGTACAATCTTTACGACTTAGTTCCTGTGGGAGGCTGCGTCATTGTTGACGATTGGATCATCCCAGTGTGCCAACAGGCGATCACGGAATTCCGAAAGCGCAACGAGGTCTTCGACGAGATCGTACCTATTGATAGTACCGGAATGTTTTGGTGCAAAACGCACATGCACCCGGTGGATCACCACTGGTACAAAGTATTCAACGAGTCCCGTGGAAACGAGTAAATGTTCACTGGGCCTCATGTTGGGGTATGCATGGTAAGTGGACTTTTTTGTATCGTAATTCATGATCGTCCAAACAAAACCCTTGAGAGGTGTCAATCATTTCACGGAACGTGAGAGGAATAGATCCTCGAGGCGAACAACACAAATGCTGGAGACATTACGACGAATGCATTTATGGAATTGCCGAAAACGGTTCCGATACATGACTGCCAGGCACTTTTTCTTTATGGAAACTGCAGGGTGGTTGTCAGATTTTCTGATACAAGGTGAATGTGCAATTGCATAAAAATACTCCTGCTTCACCACTTCCGTTGATGTTGGGACGAGGCGCCTTGAATGCGCCATCTGCGCCGTGCAATAGCTAGTCACAAGAATAGCGCCACACAAAATTGATAGGCCCTACGTCCTTGCTCACACAATCTCAGCACACTTCCACTCTCGGACCTTGTTGCCGACGGCCACCACATCTGGTCGCGCCCAAAACGCATTCCAGGTCGATCCATCTGCCATGGGATTGATAGGAATTTCGAAGGCCCTGTCCTCCTCGGTCTTTTTGCGGATGACCACCATGTTTTGGGCAAACATGATCCAGGCCACGTCCGGGTCGACGCTAGCGTCGATGAAGTGGAAGGCTCGGTCATAATCCGGATGGGCGTATCGCTGATTAACCACTTCAACCAGCAGGCGGAGCGCGCTTATTATGGAGCCCGGCCGGCCGACACCCACGTCGTGCAGGGCATACCCGTAAACGTTGGCGCCAGGCTTGTCCCAATAACTGGTCTCCACGTCTTCAATGACGTAAAAGCCGCCCGGCGCCACGCGAGCGAATAGTTTGACCAGGGTCTTCAGCATGTGGCTCGGCTCGTGGGAGCCGTCATCGATGACCAGGTCTAGCGGCTCCGCCCCGGCGGTGGCCTCAATCTCGTCCAGGTGGGCGCAATCGGACTGGTCGCGGTACAGGACGTGCACGTTGGGGCCCAGTTGGACCTTGACAGCCTCCGTCTCGGGCCAGCTGACGCCGTATATGATTGAACGCCCATCAAATACGGTCTGCCAGGACCTGAGCGAAACCCCGCCCAGCACGCCAACCTCCACCATGCGGAGGGTTTGCCGTACAGGGACTGCAGGAACTGGTCGTAAAACCGGTGGTATCCGTGGCGGGACAACTTGTCCGTTCCGGTCGCCGCAAAATTGGCCTTGATGGAGACGGGTCGGTTAGGGATATGGGGCGGCGGCGGCGGGCCACCACCTGTCCTGCTATCCCCCATGACGATCATCCTGCGTTTCAAGACCACGTTCGCGACGACCGGGTGCGCGGCGGTTGCTGCCAGCAGGACGAGCGTGGCGACGAGGACGCCTGCCATAGCGGCGACCGGACCCCACTGTCAGTGGGTGGCATCTCTGTGTGGATAGTCAGCTGTATGGGCTAGTATGCGTTGTGTGTATGTGTGTGTGAGTGAGAGAGCTAGAGAGAGAGAGAGTGAGCTCACATACAGCAATTATGTGATGACTTGCAACGCGATGTAATCTATTTCTCCAAATTCGACTTGCAATTCCGTGATGCTCTTATTCTAGCAGTTCTCTCACTCCCACAGGATTTGTTGAATTGCTGGTGTCACTGCTGATCCACGATGGCCTTGCGGCACTCGGAATTTGTCTAGTCGTCAATAATAATTACAACCAACAGGTATTGTTAAGGAGCTTAGGACAACAAAGCAAAGTTTGCGTGTAAAATTATGAAATGATCTCCGAACATTCTCATATTTCTTGATTTGCCTTCTTTTGACTCGCAGTCTGGGGAAACCCAATTCTCCACTTGTTCATACCTAGATGAGCATGGTGTACGTTAGGCTCTCCATCGGCCGGCCCGTATAAAATTGCCCGACATCTTGAATGGAAAAATACCTTGATTATTTGGGCACCTATGGTCGCGTCCTTCTTCATGATTGGGCGGGTCATCAGGTACGGCCTCAGCCAGGTACATCCCCCGTCGACCGGAATCCATTTTAATCCATCAATGCGGCCACGCGCTCCGGAGCGGGAGGCACGTGAGTAGTCCAGTTGGTGCAGTAGGCGGCCCAGGCTTCCAGGGGATGGACGGCGACGTCGCGTAAGAGGTCGCTCCGGACCAGGACGCCCTTGTCTCTCCTCTTATTTTGATGGTGATCGTTG
>Ga0315288_10009270_pt1 | contig 12401 bp, 14 predicted proteins | sample YL17G11_20_MG_FD_203454 | JGI IMG/M metagenome (GOLD analysis project Ga0315288, IMG submission 203454) | Sediment microbial communities from Yellowstone Lake, YNP, Wyoming, USA - YL17G11_20 | ecosystem: Environmental > Aquatic > Freshwater > Lake > Sediment | place: USA: Wyoming | collected...
CGGACGCGCGCTTCATCAGGCCCGTGGGATCGGCCACGGCGACGCCGCCGGTGCCCCGGACGACTACGGCCTTCAGATTCTTGGAGCCCATCACGGCACCCATGCCGGTGCGCCCGGCCTAGCGGGCATACTTCCCCTCGAACATGACGCAGGCCATGTGCGAGAGCTTCTCCCCCGCCGGCCCGATCCCGGCCACGACAGCGTCCCGGTGGGTCTCCTCCAGCAACCGCCCGTCCGTCTCGAAGAAGCCCTTCCCCCAGAGCTTCTCCGCCGAGCGGATTTCCACGTGGTCGTTCTCGATCCAGACGTAGACCCGCTTCTTGGCCTTCCCCGTGAAGACCACGCCGTCGTAGCCGGCATACTTCAACATGGGTGACCACGCCCCGCCGGCCCGGGCCTCGCCCCAGGCGTTGGTTGCCGGCGACAGGGCACAGACCATTGGGCATGGCGCTCCCCCTTGGGCCCAGTGAGCCTTCCAGGGTTGTCATGTCCCCGGCTGCGGCGTGATGGGCGATCCGGGTGGCGGGGATTCTTGCAAAATCGTGAGGCCTGCGCAAGCCAAATCCCTGTGTTGTCAGATCGAACGCAGATAGATGTGACCACGGGCAGGCAGATCACTCAAAAAAGCGAAGGCCGCCTGCCCGTGGGATGGGTCAGACGGCCTTTGGCAATGGTAAGACGACGAGTGCTTACTGCCCCGCGATCACGAAGTGCCCCCGGCGGTTCCACTTCCACGCGCTCTCGTCGTGGCCGAGGACGAAGGGGCGCTCCTTGCCGTAGCTGATGGTGGCGATGCGGTCGGCGGCGATCCCGGCGGCCACCAGGTAGTCCTTCACCGCCTTGGCCCGGCGCTCGCCCAGGCCGAGGTTGTACTCGGCGGTGCCCCGCTCGTCACAGTGGCCCTCGATGGTGAGCTTCGCGCCGGCGTTCACCTTGAGCCAGCCCACGTTGTCGTTCAGGGCGGCCTTCTGGTCCTCCCGGATGTTACTCTTGTCGAAGTCGAAGAAGAGGTCCTTCAGCGGGGAAGCCGCGGGGACGCCCGGCACACCAGGGGCGCCGGGGGCGCCAGGAGCACCGGGGGCGCCAGGAGCACCAGGCGCCGGCTGGACCTGGACCTCTGCGGGCGGACGCGGCCGGGTTACCGGAGTCTCGCCCACCTGGGGGCTGGGGGCGGCGGGGGCGCCAGGAGCACCGGGGGCGCCGGGGACTACCGCGGCACCGGGGGCGCCGGGGACTACCGCGGCACCGGGGGCGCCGGGGACTACCGCGGCACCGGGGACTACCGCGGCACCGGGGACTACCGCGGCACCGGGGCCCACGGCCCCGGGGCCGGCCTGAGCCACCTCGGGCCGCTTGGGGCAGCCAAGGAGGGCCAGGGAGCCTACCAGGACTGCCACCGTGAAGAGGATGCGCATGCTGGACCGTTCTCGCATCAGAATTCCTCCTTTCTCAATCCATTGGACGCCAGGCGCGTCTCCGCGATCTTATAGAAGCCTCCGGGCAGAACCATGCGCCAGCATATTCAACGCCGCCCACGAGTGCAAGCAAAAAAGAATCCGTGATCGGACCGGCGGACATGGACCGATCACCACGCGTTCGACCGTGTCGCTTTCCACCCTCCTTGGGAGGCCAAGGCCCCTCAGCGGGGGCGCCTCCCGTTCCCGGACCGCCGCGTCGGCACGTATCGCGCGGCCACACCCGAGGCGAAGGCCTTGATGGGCCCCCGCAGCGGGGCCTGCATGCCCCGACCGCCGCGCACCAACATCTCAAAGGAAAGGGTCCCTGCCACGAAGCCGGCGATGGCGCAGGCCAGATCCCGGGCCTCTCCCGGGCCGAGGCGGGGCCGCCTCAGCACCTGCCGGCACTCCTCCGCCAGGAACTCCACGTAGCGCTGGTACTCCCGCCGGAGCCGCTGCCGCTCCTCGGGCTGGAGGATCAAGAGACCCCGGACCTGATGCAGCAGGATGACCAGATCGCGGCGGCGGCTCAGCACACGAAGCTGCCCCCGGATGAGCCCTGCGAGCCCATCGGCCGGCGTCCGCCCAGCCGGTGCCTCCGTCCGCCCCGCAGCAATCAGCTCGTTGAAGCCATGGTGGACCAGGTAATGAACCAGATCCTCCTTGGAGGGGAAGTGGGCATAGAAGGTTCCCTTGCCCACGTCGGCGGCCTCGGTGATGTGCTCGACGGTCGTCTCGTACAGGCCGCGCTTTCCGATGACCGCGAGCCCCGCCTGAACCAGGCTCTCGAAGCTCTGCGCGCGGCGCCGATTCGCCCGATTTTGCCTGGGGACCGACTCAGCCATGATTCCCTCGAACCGGCCATTTGGTCACATCCGACCGATCGGTCGGGTTCGACCCAGTGGACGATAGCAGACACCGAGAGCGCTCGCAAGAAAAAAGTGTAGTGAGATGCCCATGAGGACAATCCGGGAAGCGGGATCGCCGATTCGGGGGGACGACCTGGCGCACCTTCCCATGTGGTTCCGCTAGCTCCCTTGACGCCAGGTCGCAGCCTGTGCGAAACTCCGTTGCAGGCTGGACGGGATGGGCAATCCTGTCGGGGGCGTGCAAGAGACGTCGCGCCTCGCGGCGAGGCGGGGATGTCCATGGTGATCAAGCTGGGCGAGCGGCAAGGGAACTTCCGCGGCTCCCGGGAGGTCTAAGAATGTCGGAGGCCGAGGTGCCGGCGTCTTTGCCGGCGACGGCGGTCTCCCCGCCGGCTGCGGCCACAGGGGAACAGGACCGAGCGCTGGTGGATCAGGCGCGAGCGGGGGACGTCGGGGCCTTCGAAATGCTGGTCCGCCGTCACCAGGGGTGGGTGTTCACCCTGGCCTTGCGGATGTTGGGGGACCGGGCGGAGGCCGAGGACATGGCCCAGGAGATCTTCCTCAAGGCCTACCGGGGCTTGAAGAGATTCAAGGGCGCCTCCCGGTTCTCCACCTGGCTCTATGCCATCGCCAGCCACCATTGCCTGAACCAGCTCGAGGCTCGCCGTCGCCGCCCGCTGCAGCACGGATGGGCCGGCGGCCGTCCGGATCATGCCGAGAACGACCCCCCGGCGGTCGTGGACCGGCTGGCGGATCAGGCTCCGCGTGCCGACGTCCTCCTGGAGCGGACCGACCTCCAGCGCATCGTCCAGACCGAGCTGGCGAACCTGACGGCGGAGCACCGGATCATCCTTGTCCTGCGAGACATTCAGGGGCTGTCCTACGAAGAGATCGCCCAGACGCTTGGACTCGAGTTGGGGACCGTCCGGTCACGTTTGCATCGCGCCCGGATGGAGATGAAGGCTCGTTTGACACCGCACCTGTGAAGTGAGCGACACATGACCTGCGACGAGGCCCGCGCGGCCTTCTCGGACCTGTACGATGAGGCCCTCTCCGGTGCTCCGCTGGTGACTGTGACCCAGCACCTGGCAAGCTGCCCGGCGTGCCGGGCAGAGTGGGCCAGCTTCCGGAAAGCCATGCAGGCCGTGGCTGATCTCGGCATCGCCGAGCCGTCTCCAGGCTTCGCGGCGCGGGTCCGCCAGCAATTGGAGATTCCCACCCGATCGCAGCGGGTCGTTCAATGGCTCTTCCTCCCGCTTCACGTGAAGGTACCGATCCAAGCCGTGGCCGTGCTCCTCGTGGCCTTCGCAGGACTCCTGCTCTATCAGCGTTCCCCGGAGCTTCGCCGAGCAACCGAACCGTACCAGGCCTCGTCCCCACCCGTTGCCCGCGAGGCACCGACACCAGTCCCACCACCCGCAGCCGAAGAGCCCACACGCAAGAAAGAAAGCCCTGCACCCCAAGCGGATGCTTCAAAGGCAGAGCAGGCCAAACCCGAAGTGCCTGCGACGGCTGCTGTTGCCCCACCGCCCCAAGCTCCCTCCGAAGCCGAGAAGGATCGCGGCTCTCCGTCCCTCCGGGAAGAGGCCAAGGAATTGGAGAAGACTGCAACTGCACCGGAATCCCCGAAGATTGAAGAATCATCCCGGGAACCCCGCGCCAAGAGCGCAGAGCCCGGTATGGCTGCCAGGAGAGTTCTGCCTTCCGCCCCAACCCCCCTGCAAGCGCCAGCACCTTCGGCAGCACCGGTACAAGCGGCGCCGTCACCAGGGGCGGAGATGGAACGCCAGATCTCCTCGGCGCGTCCAAGGTCGGCCGACCAGCTCTACTCCACTGCGCTGATGGACTTGGGTCGCCAGAGCTACGATCAGGCCATCGAGAGCCTTCGCGCCTTCATCCAACAGAATCCGCGAGACACCCGCGTCCCCGACGCGAGGATGCGATTGGCCGATGCCTATGTCGCCCAGCACCGCTACAGCGAGGCCATCCTCGAGTACGAGGCGGTAGCTCGGGAGTTCCCCGACAGCCCCCTGGTCCCCGTGGCCCTCTACCGCCAGGCCCAAGCCCGCCTGGCATTGGGAGACCAGGCCGGATGCCAGATGCTCCGGGACGTGGCCGATCGCTACCCGCAAGCCCCTGAGGCCGCCCTGGCCCGCGAGGCCCTCTCCACCCGCTGCCGCTGACCCTCCCCTGCTCCCCGCTCCTCTGCCCCCTTGCTCCCCCGCTCCCCGTCTCTCCCTCGCCCCCTGCCCCCATGCTCCCATGCCCCCTTTCACTCTCAGCTCTGGACCTTGGAACTTTTCTCGGTGGCGCCTGTCTTACCCTCCAACCAAACAATGCGGCGACCCCGAGGTCGCCAAGGAGGAAGACAGATGCGAAAGACATTGTGGTTGCCAATTGCAATGGCGGCGGTCCTGTCCATGGGCCTAGCGGAGGCTGCGGCAGGGCCGACAGCGAATACAACGGGCCGCGCCGCGATGACACAAGAGCAACAGAAGGACGTCGCCGTCACCATCTACAATGGAAACCTGGGCCTAGTGAAGGACATCCGCGAGCTGGTGCTGGGCCCCGGGATCCACGAAGTGAAGTTCATGGATGTGGCCGCACAGATCGATCCGACCAGTGTCCACCTCAAGTCCCTGACGGATGCGACCGGCCTGCGCATCCTCGAGCAGAACTACGAGTACGATCTCCTGAACCCGCAGAAGCTCCTGGACAAGTTCGTGGGCAAGCAAGTCAAGCTCATGACCGGAGACGGCAACCTCATTGACGCCGTTCTCCTGAGCAACAACAACGGGCCCATCTACAAGATCAACGGTCAGATCCACCTCGGGCATCCCGGTCGCGTGATCCTCCCCGACCTGCCCGACAACCTGATCCCCAAGCCCACGCTCGTCTGGTTGCTGCAGAACCACACCGGACGGCCGCAGCGCATAGAGGCCTCGTATCTCACCTCCGGAATCGCCTGGAAGGCGGACTACGTGGTGGTGCTGAACGAGAAGGATGCCGGCGGCGACCTGACGGGGTGGGTGACCATTGACAACAAAAGCGGCGCCACCTATACCGACGCGGCCTTAAAGCTCGTGGCCGGGGACATCCACCGCGCTGTAACGCGACGCGAGATGCGGGCGGTGATGGAGTCCGCGGCCAAGGGTGCGGTCGCGGCTCCGCAGTTCCGGGAGGAGTCGTTCTTCGAGTACCACCTCTACACCCTGCAGGGGCGGACAACGATCAAGCAGAACCAGACGAAGCAGATCAGCCTGCTGAGCGCGGCGGACATCCCGATCAAGAAGGAACTCCGGTACTACGGCGCGGCCCAATATTACCGGGGGGAGTTGGGCACGCCGCTGTCGAACCAGAAGGTGGGCGTGTTCCTGGAGGTCGCCAACTCGGCGAAACACAATCTGGGTGTCCCCCTCCCCAAGGGCACAGTCCGCGTGTACAAGGCCGCGGCCGACAAGAGCCTCCAGTTCATCGGCGAGGACGTCATTGATCACACGCCGAAGGACGAGAAGGTGAAGATCAAGATGGGCGAGGCCTTCGACGTCGTCGGGGAGCGCACGCAGCGGGACTGGAAGCGGATCGCCTGGGACGTGTACGAGACCGAGTGGGACGTCCAGCTCCGGAATCACAAGAAGGAGGACGTGGAGGTCACGATCATCGAGCCGGTCCCCGGCGACTGGGAGGTGCTGAAGAGCAGCCACCCCTACGAGAAGATCGAGGCCCACACCCTGCAATACGTGGTAAAGGTCCCCAAGGATGGCAAGGTCACGGTGAACTACCGCGTGCGGATGCGGTGGTAACTCCACTCATTCGCGCGAGCGCCGACGGCCCGGACCACCCAGTCCGGGCCGTTCCATCTCCCTTACCTTTCCTCGGCACTTGGCTCCACATCCGTGAGGGTCGCCAGTTCATTCCCTGACCCACGAGGACGTTCACGCCGCACTCGCCCATACCCCAAGAATGACGCAATCACGGCCACGGGGGAAAAAGGTTGACTGCGCATCGTCGCATGTATATCCTGCCGTATATACATCGGGAGGAATCGGCTATGAAGACGGCGAAGATATTTCGCAGCGGGAACAGTCAGGCGGTGAGAATCCCCAAGGAATTTCAGATGAAGGGTGATGAGGTGGAAATCGAACGCAAGGGAGAATTGTTGCTCCTCCGGCCAAAGAAGAAGTCCTGGGCTGCCCTCAGCGAAAGCTTGCACAAGTTCACGGATGACTTCATGAAGGATGGTCGGAATCAGGCGCATGTCCAGAAACGGGGTAGGGCCTTCCCATGAAGGTCATGCTGGACACCAACATCTGCATCTATCTCATCAAGCAGCGTCCTCAGTCTCTCCTGGATCGGTTTCGCTCCTTTCCCGTCGGGGACATAGGCATCTCGGTCATCACCCTTGCTGAACTCCAGTACGGCGCCAGCAAGAGCAGCCAACCGAAGAGGAATCGGGAGGCCCTGGAGCAGTTTCTTTCCCCACTTGAGATGGCCGCTTTTGACCGCCAGGCGACCGTAGCCTTGGCAAGATTAGGGCCGCACTCGAGAAGAGGGGCCGGCCCATAGGCGCAATGGACCTACTGATCGCCGCGCATGCACTGAGTCTGGGCGTGCGCCTCGTCACCAACTATGAAAGGGAATTCCGGCACGTGCCGGGCCTTCGCGTGGAGAACTGGGTCTCGTCCACCTAGCTCGAAGGCTCATGCCTGCGTGGGATATGACCCCGCTCCGCTGATTCCGTTCCGCCAAGATCTTCATCGTCGAATGTCCTATGTCCCTTCCTGGTGCCGGGCGACCGCGAGGTGATCAAGACGAGTCACCCCGACGAGAAGGCCGAGGCCCACACCCTCCAGTACGTGGTCACGGTCCCCAAGGACGGGAAGGTCACCGTGAACTAGCGTGTCCGGATGCACTGGTAGGCCAAAGCCCTCGAGCGGCGAAATGTGGCGATCCTTGACATCATGCCAGCATGCTGTCATACTGCCATCGTCTTACTTGACCCGGGAGGAGCCCATGAGGCGGACCCAGATTCAACTTGACGAGCGGACTTACGAGACCCTGCGACGACAGGCCTTTCAGAAGGGTTGCTCGATTTCGTCTCTTGTCCGCGAACTCCTGGCCGATTCCCTAGGAACCGCGAAGGCCAAGCGGCGGACCTCCCTCAAGGATTTCGCCTTCATTGGCGCCGGACAGTCTCGGCAGGGCCGGCTCTCTCCGGTTTCCGAGCGGCACGACGAGGCGTTAGAGGCAGCCTTGACGGAAGAGCACCGCCGATGATTTTCCTCGACACATCCACCATATACGCTATGGCTGATCGGGAGGATCCTCGCCATGAGCAGACCAAGGAGCTATTTCAGGGTCTGCTTGAAGCTGGTGAAGAGATCCTCACGCACAACTATGTGCTCGTCGAGGCCATAGCACTCATCCAGAGGCGTCTAGGGCTTGAGGCGGCCGTCAACCTCGCCCGAGACGCTCGTGCCTTTGACATCGAATGGGTGGACGAAGCGACTCATGAGGAGGCGGTTCGCCGCCTGGCTCGTTCTGGGAAGCAGGGAATCAGTCTTGTGGATCAAGTGAGCTTCCTGGTGATGCGGCGACGGGGTGTCCGCACCGCCCTTGCCTTTGACCCGGATTTTGAGGCTGAGGGGTTTCGGTTGTTCGAGGGTGCGGATTGAACCTCACCGTCGATGTAGTGTGATATCCAAATCCGAGAGACATGACATGGGGAGGGACTTCCTCCTGACGAATGCTGACGCGCCGGCTGAGGTTTTCCTTACCGCCTTTCGATCCCTTCCGAAGGCTGGCAGAGACCGCATCCCTTTGGGTCTGGTTAAAGACAAAGCCCTGCGTCGGGATTTGATGGATCTCACGGTGATTGGAGCGAGAAGGAAGGACGCTTCGCGTCCGTTCGCCGACTACTTGACTTGTGCCAGAGCAGGCGGAACACTGCGCTCCTCCCGGAAGCGCCGACTAGCTGCGCAGGCCGCCAGGCTCGACCCGAAGGAGGACCGAGCCCTGGCTGAGGAGGGCTTGTACCGTGAAAGACTGGAAAGAGCGTATTTCGATTGACCCCAAGGTGTGCCACGGCAAGCCGTGCATCAAGGGGACCCGGATCATGGTCTGGATCATCGTTGGTTGCCTCGCTAACGGGGACTCTGTTGAGGAAGTCCTGGTGGCCTACCCGTCTTTGACCCGAGAGGACGTTCAGGCTGCGCTTGCCTATGCCGCTGAGATGGCGAGAGAACGGTACGTATACATTCCTATCATGCAGACCCCATGAGGCTCAAAGTGGATGGGAGCTAACAGCGAGGGCTGCCAATGAAACTCATCTTTGAGACCTGTGAGCCACGGCCCGAGGTCCTGACAGGCGAGCTTAAGGAAGACATCTTTGCCGCCCGTCTGATGGACGTGATCCTGGGGAAGGCAGAGGACGTTTACCAAAAGCCGGATGTCTTCTTCGACAACACCTTCCCGACCCAGGGGCTCAAGGGTCTTCTCTCCGAAGTGTTTGGGCGCCTTACCGGGAAGAGGCCTGCCAACAACTCCGTGATCCGCCTGGAGACTGCCTTCGGCGGTGGGAAGACCCACAATCTCATCGCTCTCTACCACATCGCCCGCGGGGGCGGGGATGCAAGCCTGCTCAAGGGACTGCTCTCTCCGGATCTGATTCCTAACCGGCCCATCCCAAACGTTGTTGGCGTCGTCGGTTCCGACCTAGAGACGAGCGAGGGCTTTCGGCACCCCGATACCGGCGTGACCACCTGGACGCTTCAGGGCGAGATCGCTCACCAATTGGGCGGGAAAAAGGCCTATGAGATCGTTCGAAGGAGCGATGAGGAGCGTGGCGCCGCAAGCGTCCCGAGCTTCGAGAAGCTGATCGGAGAAACACCCACGCTGATCATGCTGGACGAGATGGGCCGCTACCTGCGGGCAGGGAAGGCTGTCGCCACGGCTAATAAACGGAGCGACCTCGCCGAGCAGACGGTCGCCACCCTGATCTCGCTCTTGGACTTTGCCTCGGCCAAGCCACACGTGATGGTGGTGCTCACCTTGGCGGATTCCAGTGACGCCTTCGGGAGGGAAACCGACGATCTGCGCAAAGAACTTGAGGAATCCAAAAGGGTCTCCAACCGCCGTGAGCGAGTGATTATCCCTACCGGGGAGACCGAGATCTCTGCTATCGTAACTCACCGCCTCTTCCGGAAGATTGACCGCAAGGAGGCAGAAGCCACCGTCTCGACTTACAGTCAGTACTACGCCCGGCTCCGGGATCAAGAGGCGAACCTTCCGGAGCGAGCTGTCCGGGCTGAGTATGCTCAGGAAATGGTTGCCGACTACCCGTTCCACCCCGAACTGTTGACCACCCTGAATCGCAAGACTTCCACCATCCCCTCGTTCCAGAAGACGAGGGGTGCCCTCCGCCTTCTCGCGCGTACGGTTCGGGAACTGTGGGCGAAGCGGCCATCAGACGCCACCATGATCCATCCCCACCATCTTGATTTGGGTGTGGACGAGATCATCAATGACCTGACGAGTCGACTGGACCGGCCGGCGTTTCGCCAGGTTGTAGAGGCAGATATCCTCAGCCCGAAGATGGGGACCAGGGCGCATGCCCAGGAACTCGACGCGGACCGGATGGCGGAGGGAAAGCCGGCATACGCCAACCGGGCGGCCACGACGGTCTTCCTGCACAGCTTGACGCAGGGGGTTGCCTCGGGGGTGGACCCCGCCGATCTCACTGTGGCCACCCTCCAGCCAGGCGACGAGCCGGCCATCCTCACCAAGGCTATCCAGGACCTTGAGGCCAGGGCGTGGTTCCTCGAGTGGGACGGGCACCGGTACCGATTCAAGACCGAGCCTTCGCTCAACAAGCTCGTCACCGATGAGGCCGCACTCGTCGGCCGGGTCAAGGCCAAGGAGGAGCTGGACGCCCGCATCCGGCAAGTCTGGAAGAAGGGCCCGTTGGTACCGGTGTACTTCCCCAGCGAGGCAGATGACGTGGACAATGATGCTGGGGATCCGAAGCTGGCGGTGATTCATTATGACGCGGCCACTGCCACCGCCGGCCAGGACGTCCCCCCGGAACTCGTCCAGAAGATCTTCGGTCACGCGGGCACCATGGAGGGGTACCGGACGTACAAGAACAACCTGCTCTTCCTGGTCGCCGAAGCCGATCAAGTGGACCACATGGTCGAGGTGGCCCAGCGCTACCTGGCAATTCGGCGGATCGTGGGTGACGCCGACCGCATGGCGGAGCTATCGAAGGAGCAGCGCGAGAAGCTCAAGGGCATGCAGGAGGCTGCGGAACTCCTCGTCCGGGTAGCCATCACGAAGGCATACCGGTACCTGTACTACCCCAGCGTGGATGCTCCCAAGCGGGCAGGGGGACTGGCGCGCGAGACGATCCCCCCACAGGACCAGGGCGAGGTGCTGAAGGACCAGAGCCAGGTGGTCCTCCGCGTCCTCAAGCCCTTGGGAAAACTCCTCTCCGGTGACGACGCGCCCAAGGCGGCGATCTGGCTGAAGGCGAAGGCATGGCCGGCCGGCAAGGACGTGGTGACGACCGAGGACCTGCGGAAGGCGTTCGCTCAGCGCATAGGCCTCCCGATCCTTCTCGATCCCAACCAGCTCAAGCGCACCATCAAGGATGGGATCGCGCAGCGCCAATGGATCTACTACGACGCGGAAGAAGAGGTTGCATACGGGGCCAGCTCGCCGACCCCGCTCGTCAAGGTCAGCGAGGACGTGGAGCTCTACACTGTTGAGGAGGCGAAGCGGAAGGGCCTCAAGATCAAAGGGGAAGAGGTCTCACCGGAGACCTGCCCAGTTTGTGGCAACCCCGCGCCCCTTTGCACGTGCGGGAAAGTCTGCCCGAAGTGTGGCCAGGATCCCTGTATCTGCGCGAAGCCGACGCGGCTTCACGCGGAGGGCGCGCCCGGACAGGTCTTCCAGCGAATCGCGGATCAGTGCGCCGACCAAAAGGTTACGACCCTCACGCGGCTCATCATCCGGGTGGAGGGATCGGGGAAGACGGGGGCGGCCGAGGCGCGGTCACTGGGGCTGGCCATCCCGCAGCTAGGGAAGGGGCAATTTTTCATCGAGCAACGGCTGGCGACCGAGTTCGGAACCACTGAATCCCTTGAGATTAACTTCAGAGGCTCCTGGGATCGCTACAAGCGGCTGAAGACGGTGACCGATGCCTTCGGGCAGGAGGCCTCCAAGGTCGCCGTGACGACTACACTGAAGGCTGAGTTTCCTGATGGTCTCCCGATAGATGGCCCGCAGTATCAGACCATCCGCGACGTGTTCGCCGCCCTAGAGATGGGAAAACTGGCGGTGGATGCGGAATGGGCGGAGGCGCCTGGGGGCAAGAGCCAATGACCGCGTCTCCTTTCGAGCTCCGCGTGATTCACCTGACGCACCGCCTTGCCGGGAAGCGGCACGAAGGCGAGTACGGCGTGGCCTTATACCAGCAAGCGGTCCGATCCCGTGCACGCAACCCCCATGTGGAGGCGCCTCGCCTAGTGGCGAGGATTTGGGGATTACCTTTCCGATGCACGGTAGATCGCACCCTCGCTGCCCTGAAAGCAAACGGGTACCGGGCCTCGGACTTGAGCAAGACCCGGGGTGCCCCGTTCATCTTGGACGAGGAATCCGGCGTGCGCCTGGGGCTCTTGTTCCTCGCGACGAAACCGTTGCGGAAATTGGCTCGGATCGAGGCGATCAGTGGCGCGATCTGGGCCATGGGAGCGGAGGAAGCGTATTACTGGTTCAGCAAGTGCATGGATGTTGCCGCAGGTCGCCGCGCCCGCCGCGCCCTTCGCCTCCTCCTGGCCGCTGAGTAGGGGGAGCCGCCACTGTCGTTCCTTCTAGACTCGGCCTTGCCGGCGTGGTAGATAACAGGCGTGGACTTCACCCAATACGTGGCTGCAAACATGCTGAGGGAGGCGTGACTTGGCCTCCATAACAGAAACGTATCTCCCGCGGCTTTCCTCTCGCCAGGCGTATCTGGACTACCTGGACGGCTACGCCGTGGATCGTGCCGATGAGCTTCGCGTCACCAAGCTAAAGAAGG
>Ga0315288_10009272_pt1 | contig 12399 bp, 7 predicted proteins | sample YL17G11_20_MG_FD_203454 | JGI IMG/M metagenome (GOLD analysis project Ga0315288, IMG submission 203454) | Sediment microbial communities from Yellowstone Lake, YNP, Wyoming, USA - YL17G11_20 | ecosystem: Environmental > Aquatic > Freshwater > Lake > Sediment | place: USA: Wyoming | collected...
CCGCTTACACGCTGAGCTTCGGTGAGCACAAGCTGAGCATCCGAAAACCGGGCTACCAGGTGATCGAGCGGGCAGTACACATCGGCGATGCGGCGCCGGCCGCCATCCGCGTGCTGCTGGTGCCGGAGCGGCCGATCGTCACCGAGCAGCCGGTGCGGCCGCCGGTGGCCCCGCAGGGTACGGGGCGGCTCTCGATACGCACCAATCCCGGCGGCGCTTCCATCATCGTGGACGGCACACCGACCCAGTACCGCACTCCGGTCAATATCCCGCTGTCCGCCGGCAAACACTCCATCGTCATCGAGCGCCGCGGCTTCGCCAGCGAGACGCATGAGGTCACCATCCGCAAGGACGAGATGACGAATCTGGAACTGACGCTGGCGCCCGCCGCCGAGAAGCGCCGCCGCTTCCTGCCCCGCTGAAGCGGAGGTCCAAGGTTCAAGGTCTGGCGTAGTGTCCACGAATTAACTGGACAGCGGCAAGGTTCGCGCCACCCTGGGAGCGCGGCGGCGCTGGTAATGACGGCGTGCCTTCGCCCGGTTGCCGCACACCTTCATGTCACACCACCGGCGGCTTTGGTTGCGGCTGTGATCCAGAAACAGCCAGCCGCAGGTCTCGGCCGCGCACTCGCGAACTGATTCGAGCCGGTCGGCGGCCAGCAACTCGGCGGCGGAAACCGCCGGCGGCCAGAGAATCCGGCCGAGCGCCTCGTCCTCACTCCACGCCCAGTTCCACGCGAACCCCGGACGCTTGACGACGACGCGCCGGTGAGCCATGGCCTCCGACAGGAAGGCGTTCAGCATCTCCATGTCCCGCTCCACCGGAGCGCGCTCGGCCGCCACTGCCGAAAAAACGCGGTAGATCGTTTCGCGCAGCGCGAGCGCCGCCTGGAAGACCTTCCCGGCGCTCCTCGGCGCGCGCCCGGCGCGTTCCCCCAGGTCGCTGGCCTGTTTTGCGTTCAGCGCGCCGCTCTGCTCGAAAAAGGCAAGGAGCGCCGAATAGCCGGTCAAATGGTCCAGGCGCCGGGAGGCGTCCGGACGGTTGTCGACCGTGTTGGCGAAGTCCAGGCACAAGGTTCCTCCGCTCAGCTCGAAGTTGTAGGCGGAACGGGAAGCGCTTGGCATATCCGTCATTCTAACCCATAAAATCACCTTGACAGGTTACGGCGCGGGCTTTATCCTATAACCTGCTAAATAGCACTTGTAGGTTATATGGGCGGCGTGGCCCGCAAGGAGCGAGCGATGATCGAGCTGACAAATTGGGCGGAGGCGCGCGGCTGGAAAGTTGCCTGGGGTCCGCTTTCGGTGCTGGAACAGGTGCGGTCGGACATCGAGCGCCTGTCCGCTTCGGGCGAAATCGACCGCCAGTTCGAGCAGCAGGAGTTGCGGGTGTTCGAGTTTCCGCCGGCGGAAAAGGCCGGCGCCCACGCCGCCCGGGTGCTGGTGCTGGCCGTGCCGCGCCCGGCTCATACCATAACCTTCGAACTCGAAAACGGTGCGCTGGAGACGCTGGCGCCACCCACCTACGTTCACTACTCCCGCTTGCCGGAATCGGTGCGGCAGCTTCTGCTGGCGGATGTCTTTCCCGCCGAAACCCGGCTGGAGCCGCTGGCCGTGCCGCTGAAGGCGCTTGCCGCGCGCCTGGGCCTGGTGCGGTACGGCCTGAACAATCTGTCTTACATTTCCGGCATGGGCAGCTACTTCCAGTTGGTCGGGTACCGGACAGACGGCGATCTGCCATTGCCGGCGGGGTGGTCTCCGGCGCAACCGCAGGCGCTGCCCGAGTGCGAAGCGTGCGGGTTGTGCCGGAGCGTCTGTCCGGCCGCCGCCATCCGGAGCGAAAAGTTCCTCCTGCGCGCCGATCTTTGCCTGACGCTGTTTACCGAAAATGCCGGCGACTGCCCGCAGGACCGGTTGCCCGCCGGGCATCGCTGCCTGGTCGGGTGCCTGGAGTGCCAGGAGACATGCCCCCACAACGCCGGCCTGCTGCGGATCGAGCCGAGCGGCGTAGTGTTCGATCGCGAGGAGACGCAAGCGTTGCTGGCGGGCGGCCCGGTCAAGGACGTTCTTGCCTGCCGTATTCGGTCAAAGCTGGAACGCCTGGCGCTTGCTCACTATGAGCCGGTTTTGGCGCGGAACCTGGCCAATGTGCTCGCTGTTCGGCGCAGGCACGCGCACGTGCTCGGGTCGCCTTAACTCGTCGCGGCCGGCCTGGAGGCCGCCGCAGTTACTCGAATCGCGAATCTGCCGGCCATCGACGCGCAGGCGGTCCAACGTTCCACCCACACGCAGCAGCATCGGCCAAAAAACTCCGAACGCCACGAGCCATCCGCACATTACGCGGATTTGCGCGGATCACGTTTCTGTCGGTTGCTATACTGAGCACGCATCTGGAGGGGCCGATGAGGCGATTGATGAAACAGTTCGGGGCGCTGATCGGCGCGCTGGTGTTCGCGCTGGCGGCAGCGGGCGCGTCCCGCGTGGTCATCGTCAGCGACGCGGCGTTGGAGCCGCCGGCGCGCTATGGGCTGGAAAAGCTGCAGAAGGCGCTCACAGCGAAAGGCTACGCGGTGGAGCGCGCGGTTACCATCCGGGCGGCCGGCGCGGACTTCCTGGTGATCGCCAAGGCAGGCCCGGGCAAACCAGCCGGAAGCTGCGCCGCCACGCCACAGGCGCCCGAGGCGCTGGCCATCCGGCAGGAAAAGCTCCAGGGCCGGCCGGCGCTGGTGTTGTGCGGCGCCGACGCGCGCGGGCTGATGTACGCGGCGCTGGATGCCGCCCAGCGCGTTTCCTGGAGCGCCGATCCCGGTCGGCCGTTCGCGCACATCCGGGACACCGCCGAGAAGCCTTACATGCGCGACCGCGCCGTCTCCATGTACACCATGCAGCGGGCCTATTTCGAGAGCCGGCTGTATGACGAGGCGCAGTGGCGGAGCTACTTCGACCTGCTGGCCGCCAGCCGCATCAACAGCTTCGTGGTCATCTTCGGATACGAGAACGGCGGCTTCATGGCCCCGCTCTATCCTTACTTCTTCGACCTCGAGCAATTCCCCGAGGTGAAGCTGGTGGGGCTGGCCGCCGAGCAGCAGCAACGGAATGTGGCGGCCTTCCGCGCCATGATCCGGACGGCGCACGAGCGCGGCATCAACGTCACCGTGGCTATTTGGGACCACATCTACCGCGGCGGCGTGCAAGGCGGCGGCATCGAGGGCGCTTCGGAGCTGGTGGGAAAGCGCGTTCCCGGGCTGGTCTGGGGCGTCACTGCGGACAATCTGAACGCCTACACCAAGGCCGCTTTGCGGAAGCTGCTCGAGGTCCTTCCCGAGGCCGATGCGCTGCAGTTCCGCATGCACGACGAGTCCGGCCTGAAGCCCGGCGAGATGCAGGCCTTCTGGCACCAGGTTTTTCAACTGATCAAACAGGCGCGGCCGGACCTGCCGGTGGATATTCGCGCCAAGGGCCTGCCCGACAGCATCATCGACGACGGGCTGCAGCAAGGACTGCGCCTGCGCGTTACGACCAAGTACTGGATGGAGCAAATGGGCCTGCCCTTCCATCCCACGCACATCAACCGGCAGAACCAGCAGGAGCGGCGCCACGGCTATGCCGACCTGCTGCGTTATCCGCAGCGCTACACGGTGCAATGGCGGCTGTGGAACGGCGGCACTACGCGCCTGCTGCTGTGGGGCGATCCGGAATACGTGCGGCGCTTCATTGACAGCGCGCGCCTCTACCAGGGGGACGGGTACGAGGTGAACGAAATGCTGGCCACCAAGATGCTCGGCGAGCCGCACGACGCGCCTCCGCTCCAGATCCTGAACCCGCGCTACCGGTATTACGACTACGAATTCGAGCGCTACTGGCACTTCTACCAGCTCTGGGGGCGGCTGGGGTACAACCCGGAGACGCCCGCGGAAATCTGGGAGCATGAGTTCGCGCGCCGGTTGGGGCCGGAGGCCGGCCCGCGCCTGGCCAGCGGCTTGCGCCTGGCCAGCCAGGTGTTGCCGCGCATTGTGGCCGCGAGCTACCCGTATTCGTTTTTCCCCGCCACGCGGGGCTGGGCGGAAATGATGCGCATGGACGACCTGCCCAGGTACGCCGCCGGACACACCACCGACACCGAGCAATTCCAGAGCGCGGCCGACCGGGCCCGCAACATATTGGAAGGCGGCGACAGCGCCGCGCGCCCGCCGGAGGAAAGCAGCCGTTGGTTCGCGGAGATCGCGCGGCGGATTCTCGCCGAGGTTCAAAAGGCCGAAAGCGCCGGCCCCGCGCGGGCGGGACGGCCGCGCTCCCAGGAATTCGTATCGACGGCGACCGACCTGCGGATCCTGGCCTGCCTGGCGCAGTATCACTCGCATCGCCTGAAAGCGGCCGTGCATTACAGCGTCTTCCGGCAGAACGGCGATCTGTTCGCCATCGACGCCGCGGCCGCGGAGGAGAAGCAGGCCGTCGCGGCGTGGGAACGCCTGGTCGAGGCCGCCGGCGATGTGTACGGCAGCGCGCTTCCCTTCGGCGTTCACCGGACCGGCTTCAGCCGGCACTGGAAGGAAGAACTCGAGAAGCTCCGCGCCGGACTGGAGAAGCTCGAAACAGAGCGCGGCCGGGCGCGGCTGTCGCCAACGAATTCCCAGCCTCTCATCGCGCACACGCCAGTGCGCCGCGTCGCGCCGGGCGAGGCGCTCACGATCCGGGCCAGCGCCGGCGCGGAAGGCGGCCTGAAGCAGGCAGTGGTGCTGGCGGCCGAGCGGGGCGGCAGCTTCAAGCCCGCGGCCATGCGGCAAGTGGGGCCCGACCGTTACCAGGCGGAGATTCCGCAGGCGGCCGTTGAAGGCGAGCTGCGGTACGTGATCGAGGTGACGGATGCCGGCGGCCGGCGGGCCGTCTATCCGCCCAGGGGGCAGGCCGAGCCCATCGTGGTCACCATAACGGCCGACCGCCAACCGCCGGAGGTTCGCCTGGAACGCCCCGCCACGGCAGAGCCGGGGCAAGCTCTGCGGGTGGCCGCGCGCGTCACCGATCCCTCGGGGATGCGCAGCGTTCGCCTGCGGTACCGCCACCTGACGCAGTTCGAGGACTACCGAACGCTGCAGATGACGCGGGATCAAAATAGCGGGCTATACGAAGCGAACATCCCCGGCGACTTCATCGTGCCGCAGTGGGACCTGATGTACTTCATCGAGGCCGTGGATGGCCAAGGCAACGGCCGAATCTACCCCGACCTGGAGACCGAGACGCCGTATGTGATCGTGCCGGTGGGCCGCTCCGGACACAACCGCGTGGTGGCGGCAGGTGCCAGGTGAAGTGCCGGCGGACGTTTTTCCGAGGCAGTCGCCGGCAGGGGTTAACCTTTGTCGAGCGCCGAGGCGATCGCGTCGCGCACGCTTTGGACCAGCGAAAAGCGCTGCTGCTCGCTGAACCCGGCGGTGGGGATCGGCTCGTGCAGCACCATGCGCACATCGCCGGGGTGAAAGCGCGGGTCGCCCTTGCGCATGATCTGGCGCGTTCCCAACAGGGTGACCGGCACAACCGGCACGCCGGCGCGGATAGCCATGACAAACACCCCCCTGCGGAACGGCAGCATCTCTTCGGTGGGGCTGCGCGTTCCCTCGGGAAAGACCATCATGGAGCGGCCGCCGCGCAGCGCCGTCACCCCCGCCTCCACGGTGGCCGCCGCCTGGTGGGTGCCTCGGGGGACGGGAATCAATCCCACCATGCGCATGGCGCGTCCCAGGACGGGAATGCGGAACACCTCCTGTTTGGTCAGCACCACCACGCGCGGCAGGAAGGCCATGGCGGCGACGTCCACGTTGCTGACATGGTTGACCATGAAGACGTAGGTGGCGCGCGGGTCGATCCGCTCGCGCCCTTCCACCCGCACCCGCACGCCGCCCAGCCACATCGCCAGCCGGATGCCGAAAACGCCGGCGCGGTACAGCGCGGCGCTGCGCCGGCTGATCAGCGTGTAGGGGATGAAGATGGCCCCCGCCAGCACCGTGTACAGGAACGTCAGCGAAACCACTATCAGGCTGCGAATCATAGAACGTAGGCTGTGGGCTGTAGGCCGTAAGCTGTAGGCTGGGGGAACCCGCGGCCCACAGCCCACAGCCTACAGCCCACAGCCAAGTTATGTTACCATCCGCTGTCCGGCCGATGGATTGCCACCACATCAAGCAGACGGTTGTAGGGCACACCAGCCGCCTGTTCGGCGACCTGCTCTACCACTTCGATCGCGTCCAGTCTTTTTATAGCTTCAACCCCTTCGATCGCGAATCTTTTTTTCGAGCGGCGCGGGAACTGAGCTACCCGCAGGCCGGCCGGGCGGCGCTGGTGGCCGCGCTGGAACAGCAGGCGGCCGCATTCGGAGCCGGCGAGCCGTCGCGCGGCAACATCGACCGGCTGCGCCGGGGCGCCGCGGCCATTGTGACGGGCCAGCAGGTGGGCCTGTTCGGCGGCCCGGCGTTCGCCTTGTACAAGGCACTCACCGCAATTCGCCTGGCCGCCTGGCTGACCGGCAGCGGACTCGATTGCGTCCCCGTGTTCTGGCTGGCCGCCGATGACCACGACCTGGAAGAGGTGAACCACGCCTACCTGCTCGGTGCCGAGTACCGGCCCCAGCGCATCGCCGACGCCGGCGCGTCCCACCCGGCCGGAGCACCCGTGGGGCGCATCCGGCTCAGCGCGGGCATCCAGCAGTCGGTCGAGCGCGCGCTCACGCTGTTGCCGGAATCGCCCGGCAAAGAGCAGATCGCCGCTGCTCTGGAGCAGGCCTACCGGCCCGGAGAAACCTTCAGCTCGGCGTTCGGGCGGCTGATGGCCCGCCTGCTGGAGCCGTTCGGCATGGTTTTGCTGGATCCGACCGATGCCGCGCTGCGGGAACTGGCGGCGGGGGTCTTCCGCCAGGCCATCGTCTCCGCCGCCGAGTTCCGCGACGCGCTGCTGGAGCGCAACAGGCAACTGGTGAAGGCAGGCTACCACGCCCAGGTCCACGTCACCGAACAATCGACCCTGTTGTTCCTGGAGCGGGACGGGCGGCGGACCGCGCTCCACCGCTCCGGCGAGGCATTCGCAGCCGGCAACGAGACGCTGTCGCCCGGCGAGTTGCTGGCGCTGCTGGAGCGCCGGCCGCAGGATTTCTCGCCCAATGCCCTGCTGCGCCCGGTCGTTCAGGACACGCTGCTGCCGACGGTTGCGTACGTAGGCGGGCCGGCGGAGCTGGCTTACATGGCCCAGGCCGCCCCGCTGTACCGTCGCCTGCTGGGCCGGGCGCCCGTGGTTTTCCCGCGGGCCGGCTTCACCATCGTCGATGCGACGGTCCGGCAACTGCTGGAACGCTATGGGCTGGAAATCGCCGACGTGGCCGCCGGCCCGCAGCGCTTGCGGGAGAAAATGGGGCCGCGCTTCCTCCCCGCCGAGCTGGCCGCCCGCTTCGCCGAAGACCAGCGCCGGCTGAACGCGCTCATGGCGGAAGTTGGCCGGGGCCTCGAGCCGGTGGACCATACGCTGGCCAGTGCCGCCGCCCTGGCGGCCCGCAAGATGTCGTACCAGTTGGAGAAGCTGAAGCGGAAAGCGGGTCGCGCCGCCGCCCGCTCCTCCGGCGAACTGGAGAGCGACGCGGCCATCATGGAGAACCTCATCCACCCCCACAAGGAGCCGCAGGAGCGCTTCTATTCCGGCATCTCGTTGCTGGCGCGCTTCGGCCTGGGCCTCCTCGACAAGCTGTACGCCGAAGTGCCGCTGGAGGATCCCGACCACCGGGCGCTGTGCTTGTAAGGCGCGCGTCGCCGTGTGACAGGCCGGCCGCCGCCACCCTTGCCAACCTGCACAACAATTTTCTACTTTTTCAGGTCTGCTTATGATATAAGCTGCCCCCCAGAGGGGTTTAGGGTGACCTGCCAAGTTCCTGGATCAGGCGTAAACCGCATTAAAGCGGGGAGGCTGACATGAAACTCAGAGTCTCAGTGATTTCTCTTCTCCTGTGCCTGCTGGCTGCGTTGTGTGTTGCACAGGAATTCCGCGCCACCATCTCGGGGCACGTTCTTGACGCCAGTGGCGCGGCAGTCCCTAACGTCAAAATCGAGGCCGTCAACGTGGGCACGAATGAAATCACGACGGCGACAAGCGATGCCGGCGGAGCCTACACCATCCCGTTCCTGCGCCCGGGCACCTACAAGGTGACGGCGACGGTCGCGGGATTCAAACAGGCGGTGCACGACAACGTCATCCTGGAAGCCGCCAAGGTCCTGGGTATGGACATCAAGCTGGAAGTCGGCGCGGTGACCGAGACGGTGCAGGTGACGGCGGAGGCGGTCCTGCTGGAGACGCAGAGCGCAACCCGCAGCGGCATCGTGACCGAGCGGCAGGTGGCGGACATGCCCCTGAACGCGCGCAACCCGATCATGCTGGGCGCCATGATGTCGGGCGTGACGTTTAACGGAGCGGCCATCTGGCAGCGCCCGTTCGATAACGGCGCCATGGCCCAGTGGTCGATGAATGGCGGCCGCGATTCTTCGTCCGAGTACATGCTGGACGGCGCGTCCAACAATGGCCAGATGGGCGGCAGCAACATCGCTTACATGCCCATCGTCGACGCCGTGCAGGAGTTCAATCTGATGGCCAACATCTACAACTCCGAGTACGGCCACACCGGCAGCGGCATCATGAACGTGGTGCTCAAGACCGGCACCAACGCCCACCATGGGACGGTGTATGAGTTCATGCGCCGCACGGCGCTGGACGCCAATACCTTCCAGAACAACGCCATTGCGGCCACCGCCGCAAACCCTAAGGGCGGCGCACCGCGGCCCACTCACTATCTCGACCAGTACGGCTTCCAGGTGGAAGGGCCGGTGCGATTTCCGGGCCTGCTCAAGAAGGACGGCCCGGTGAAACTGTTCTACATGGGAGCGCTGGAGCTTTATCGCGAGGGCACCCCCAACCCGCTGATCGTCTCCTGGCCGGAAGCGGAGATGCGGACGGGCAACTTCTCCAAGCTGACCAACTCGGTAGGACAGGCGATCACCATTTACGATCCGCTCACCGCCACCTACGATGCGAGCGGCAATACCACTTCCCCTCGCCAGGTCTTTCCGGGGAACATCATTCCGCCGGCTCGGATTAACCCCATCGCGGCCGCGGTTACCAAGTACATGCCTTCGCCCAACCGGCCGTCGCCCCCGGGATACCGGTATTCGAACGGCAACCTTTACATGCCCGACTATTTTGACAAGGACAAGTTTTACAGCCTGATCATGAAGTTCGACTGGAACTTCGGCGACAAGCACCGCGTTTTCTTCCGGCACGCGTCCAACGACCGCACCGAAGATCGAACCGATAACGGCATCGACAACAAGCCGGGCACCACCGGCCAGCAGCCCTTCCAGCGCATCAACGACGCGTACGTGGCCGACTGGGTGGGCGCCATTTCACCCACCTTCATCCTGAACGCGCGTGCTTCCTACAACCGGTTCATCGAGAAGGGTTATGGCCGTGCCAACGAAGGCTTCGACTTGACCACCCTGGGCATCTCGAAGTCGCTGTTGAGCCAACTGCCCAGCCCGGTGTACTTCGGCCGATGGGATTTCGACAGCGGCTACCAGTCGCTCGGCCGCAGCCAGAGCAACAACTTTACCGATACCTACCAGTTGTCGGCCAGCGCTACGAAGGTCGCTGGACCGCACACGATCAAGGCCGGCATTGACGTCCGCCAGATCAACTACGAAATCCAGAACACCGGCAACATCCTGAATTACACCGGAAACACCGGCTGGACCCAGAATGCGTGGACCAGCGCCAATAGCAACACCGGCGATGGCTATGCTTCTTTCCTGCTGGGAATCGTGGGTGGCTCGTCCGCCTATCCGCTGTTCCCGTGGTGGAAGCAGTGGTACTTTGCTCCCTACCTCAGCGACGACTGGAAAGTCACGCGGCGCCTGACACTCAATCTCGGGGTGCGCTGGGATTTCCTCTCGCCGTCGTACGAGAAATGGGCCCGCCAGAACGGTCCGTTCAACCCGACAGTAGCCAGCCCGATCGCGGCGGCGGTAGCGGCCAATGTGACGGCGCTCGGGTCGCAAATACCGGCCAGTGTGGCGCCACTTTACGCGAAACTGGCTAGCATGAAGGGCGGCCTCACGTTTGCCGGCGTGGGCGGCCTGGGCCACAACCCGTTCCCGTGGGACAAGAACAACATTCAGCCGCGGGTTGGCTTTGCCTACCAGCTCAAGAACAAACTGGTGATTCGTGGAGGCTTCGGCGAGTACACCTCCAACCCGAACAACGATAACTACCGGAGCAACGGGTTCACCACCAGCACCAGCATTGTGAACTCACTGGACGGCGGCCGCACCCCCATCGCCAACATCCTCTCCAACCCGTACCCCACCGGCATCCAGGTCCCGACCGGCGCTTCGCTGGGCGCGGCGACCTTTGTCGGGCAAAACCCGAGCTGGTTCGACTCGGGTTTCGTGCTCCCAAGTGTCTGGCAGTTCTCGCTGGGATTCCAGTACCAGACCACCCCCAGTTCGACGCTCGATGTTTCCTACGTCGGCAGCCGCAGCTACAACCTGAACATGAACGCCGACTACAATAACCCCACCCTGGACGTGCGCAAGCAGTGCAACCTGCTGGAGGGCGGTAGGCCGGCAACCTGCAACGCTACCTACCCCAACCCGTTCAGGGGCATCGAGGCCTTTAACGGGACCAGCTACTACACGGCGACCACCATCAACTACTACCAGTTGAACCGGCCCTTCCCGCAGTTTAGCGGCACGCTGCCGCAGTATGGCCGGAACGACTCGTGGATCAAGTACAACTCACTCCAGATCAATTACAACTGGCGGACGCGCAAGGGCGTCAACCTGCTTGCCAACTACACGCTCTCCAAGCAGATCGAGGAGTGGGGCTTCAACGACCGGTTCACCAACACGTACCAACAGGGTCCGTACACCCTGGACCGGCCGCAAGTCCTGAAATTGACTACGGTTTGGGCCCTGCCGTTCGGCGAAGGGCAGAAGTTCGGTGCGGGTGCGCGCGGCATCGCCAAGAGGCTCATTTCCGGCTGGGACTGGACGACCTTCATAGTTGACGCATTCTCAGGCTTGCCCGCGACTCTGCCCGGCAACGCGATCATGCTGAAGGATCCTCGGACGCCCGGCGGCGGTTTCGACGGTCACGTCAACTGGAAGGGCTACATCGTCCGGGAGTGGAACCCGTGCGTGCTCCGGCAGTTTGACGACGGCTCGATCTCGCCGACACCGGCCAGCCTGGCCCTGGGCTGCGGCGCCGACTGGAGCAACAATTGGGGCAGCTATGCCTGGCTGCAGACCGCCAGCTATGCCCCGCGCTACACCCCGTACCGCTCGGGCAACATCCGAAAGCACCACGCCATGCAGATGGACGTTTCACTCCTGAAGAGGACGAAGATCACCGAGCGGACTTCGTTCCAGTTCGGGTTCGAGGCCTTCAACTTCCTCAACCACAACTACTTCGGCCGCACCGATATCACCACCGATCCCAGCAGCTCCAACTTCGGCGCCGTCATCCCCTCGACGGTGTCGACACAGAACATGATGCCGCGCCAGATCCAGGTGCGGCTCAAGTTCTTCTGGTAGAAACAGGAAGAAAGACCCGGTGATCCGCCCCGCCACGCACACTGCGCGTGGCGGGGAGCGCCGGGATGCCGGCGCTACGGCACGCTTCATCCATAGACGCGCACCCCTTGGACGACGCGGTGGATCACGCCCGCGGCGCTGGGAGCATCCGGCTGAAGGCCGAGTTGCAGGCAACTGAAGAAAGCCAGCATCTGAGGGAAGATCACATCCACCGGAGCGCGATAGCAATCCGGCAGCGGCGCCGCGTACGGAGCGCTCAACCGCACATCGGCTTCCACGTTTTCCGCGCCCGGCCCGAGCGCCACTGATTTCCTTCCCACCCCTTTGGCGCGCGCCTCGCGCAGCAGGTCCAGCTCGTAGGGCCGGTTGCTCTCATCCGAGCTCAAAAAAAACAGCAGGATGGTGCGCTGGTCGGCAAAGGCCATGGGCCCGTGCCGGAAGCCGAGGAAGGTCTCCGGAAGGGCGACCACGCGGCCCGCGGTCGATTCCAGCAGCTTGAGCGCGCCCTCGCGCGCCATGCCGCCCAGCGCGCGCGAGGTCAGCAGGCAGACGCGGTCCGGGACGGGCTCGGCCAGTTCCTTGGCGACGGCCGCGGCATCCAACAGGCATTCCCCCGCGGCGCACATGGTTTCGACCACGGCCTCGTATTGCCGCTCGGCGCCGGCCGCCAGCGCGGCCACGCATTGTCCGGCGACAATCAGGCTGGTGAAGGAGCTGGTCATCATCAGGCTCTGGTCGTTGGCCGCCTCGGGCAGAACCAGGGTGCAGACGTTGGGGCGGCCGCGGTA
>Ga0315288_10009273_pt1 | contig 12399 bp, 9 predicted proteins | sample YL17G11_20_MG_FD_203454 | JGI IMG/M metagenome (GOLD analysis project Ga0315288, IMG submission 203454) | Sediment microbial communities from Yellowstone Lake, YNP, Wyoming, USA - YL17G11_20 | ecosystem: Environmental > Aquatic > Freshwater > Lake > Sediment | place: USA: Wyoming | collected...
GGCCTCTGGGGCCCGGTCTGCTGGAACGGCACGGCCGTCAAAGGCCCGTGGCAGATGCGGCCCGGCCTTCTTGGCGAGCGCGTCGGCCTGGCCGACGGCGGCGGGGCTGTTGCGACATGGAAGCCGCTCAGGGCCGCGCGCGGCCGTCCGGGGGCGCTTCGGTGGCTGCGGACAACCTTCGTGCGGCCGGCGGGCGAATCGCCCGTGGCGCTCGATCTTACGGGCATGACCAAGGGACTGGCGTGGGTCAACGGCCGGTGCCTGGGCCGGTACTGGCTCGCGCGGGCCGCGGGCGAGCGGTCGCCGTTCCTGGCGGGGTGGATCGACAAGATGAGCATCGGGCGGCCGAGCCAGACGCTCTATCATGTGCCGCGCGAGTGGCTCGGCGAGATGAACAGGCTCGTCATTTTCGACGAAGTTGGCGGTGATCCGACGCAGATTCGGTTGTGCCGGGCGTAGTGCGGCAACGCTCGCAGCAGTCTTGCGCTATGGCGCTCCTGACCTGCCGCGCCAATCTCCAACCTTAACGTGCCTTATTCCGGCGCCCGTAAGATCGGGTCTTCGGCCTCCCACTTGAAGGGTCCGAGCACGGGCACGACCTCGACCTTGAACTTCCCGCTGAAAGCCGGGGGCACTCGCCACGAGTACCCAGCGGCGGTCCCGGAGGACCCGCCGCCGCCGCATCAGCCAAACCCCCCGTAGCCCTTGCTACCGTAGTTGTACTGGCCCTCCGACAGGACCTTGCCGCTCTCGTCCGTGATGCGGACGATCGGCTTGTCGATGGGGGGGGCAGTTCCCTTGAGAATCTTCGGCCCGTACGCCTCGCCCGCCTGGCCGACGTAGTCGATGAAGACCGTTACGGTCTTTATCGGGGCCGGCGGCGGCCCGGCGGGCGGAGCAGTTCCCGCCCTCGCTGGCTTGGGTTTCTCGGTCGTGGTCACGAGGCGGGTCCTGATCTTGAGCGGTTCGCCGCCCTCGAGCGACACCGTCTGGCCCTCGGCCACCTGGATCATCTTGAGCTTGCCGAATTCGCTGATGGCGTTCAGGCACCAGACGTCGCGGCGGGCATCCTGCTTGAACAACTGGACGGCGGCCACGTCGAAGGTGCCCTGCGGCAGAAAGGCGTCTTTGCCCGCCGGCAGCGGCACCTCGTTGGGTTTCTTGGCCGTCCGGTCGAGTTGGATTTTGACCTTGACGACCATCCCCGGCGTGGTCACCCGGACAGTGCCGGTCGGCGGCCCGGTGTCGCTCAGGACCCAGGTTCCTCCGAGAAGTACCGAGAGACCCACAAGAACCACGAGTCTTTTCATGGCATTGCCTCCGTGTCCGGGCCCTGCCGACAGACATTCCACCAGTGTTCTATACGGATACCGCGGCTCGCCCGCCACAGAAATCTTCTTATAGCATACCACAGCGGCGGCCTGTGTCAAACAGTTAGCGTAATCTTCAGCGTTATGATCCAGCCGGTCATCGTTTGCACCGGGCCGGCCGGGCGGCTAGAATGGCCCCGGCGGCAAGGGAATGTCCGGCGGCTCAAGGAGCGTGCGATGCCAACGGGACAGGCGCTGGTCGACGAGGTCAACAAGACGGCGCTCGCGCCGGGCGAGTGCGCGTTCTGGTGGCTGGGCCAACTCGGTTACATCCTGAAACTCGGGGACACGGTTCTGTACCTCGACCCGTTCCTGTCGCCGGGGGGCGGCCGGACCACGCCGCCGCTCCTCAGGCCCGCCGAGGTCACGAATGCCACCGTCATAATGGGCAGCCACGACCACGGCGACCACATCGACCGGCCCGCCTGGCCCGGCCTGGCCCAGGCCTCGCCCGGCGCCAAGTTTGTCCTGCCGGAACTGCTGCGGAAGCGAGTGGCCGCGGACCTCAAGGTGCCCGAGGACCGCTTCATCGGCCTCGATGACGGCAAGACCGTTGAGGTGGCCGGTGTCCGGATCTCCGGCGTGGCCGCCGCCCACGAGTTCCTCGACCAGGACCCCAAGACCGGCCAATACCCGTACATGGGCTGCATCATCGAGGCGGGCGGCATGCGCGTCTATCACGCGGGCGATACGTGCAAGTACGAGGGCCTGGAGGCGCGGCTGAGGAGGGTGTCGCCCATCGACCTGGCGTTCGTCCCCATTAACGGGCGCGACGCCGTGCGGCTACGGTCGAACTGCATCGGCAACATGACGTACCAGGAGGCCGTGGACCTGGCCGGCGCTGTCGGCGTCCGCTTGGCGGTGCCGTCGCACTGGGACATGTTTCGCAACAACAGCGAGGACCCGCAGAAGTTTGCTGACTACATGGCGGTGAAGTTCCCGAAGGTGCGAACCTTCATCCCGAAACACGGCGAGCGCGTCGTCTGGCGGGCCGACGGATGCCCCATGGGCGACGCCGGCAAGACGTGACGGCGCGCCTCTACGCCAGCCGGCATATCACGCCGAGGACCGCGCGGACGCGGGTGCCCGGGATCCTCTGCTCGCCCTGGAACCGCGGGTTGAGCGGCTGTAGCCGCACGCCGTCCGTGTCGGCCGAAACCATCTTGACCGTGTGCCGGACCGTTCCCCTCTCGTCCTCATAGAGCACGAGACCTCGCCTCGGACAGTCCGAGACGGGGTCCAGCCGCGCGCCCACCAGGGCGATCGATCCGGGCGGCAGGTCCGGCATCATGCTCGTCCCGCCGACGCGCACCGCGAAGGTTCCCGGCGGGGCCCCGGGCGCGAAGACGTATTCCTCGGCACCGCGGCCCGGCCGGCCTCCTTCGGCGGCGAACTCCTGCGTGGCCGGCCCGCGTCCTAGCAGGGCCACGAAATGCTTCTGCTTCGCCGTGTCCAGGCAGTCGTAGTCATCGGCCGAGATAACCTCGGCGGCGGCGTGTTCCTGACGCCCTGGGGCGCCCGGTGGCCCGGCATGGGTCAGCAACCGCTCGCAGGAGGCGAGAACCGCCTGTGCGGCCTGGATGGCCTGGTGGAGTTCCATGGTCCCCGCGGTTGCGTCCGACGAGGCGGCAGGCGCGGTGCACGACGGGGGCGCCGAGAGGCCGGCGCCGGCTTCGGCAGGCTTGTAGCCGTCGTCTGAGGCCAGCATTGGGCCTCCGCCGCCGATAAGCCAGGCCGGCCGCACCTTGGCCAGCGCCGCCAGACTGGCCAGGACCGGGCGCCCCGGTTTGTTCACCCCCCTCAGATAATTGCTGAGGCGAGCCCCGCTGATATTCATGGCGGCGGCGGCATCCTTCTGCTTGCCGATCAGAGCCACGGCCACACGTAGCCGTGCGAGGAAGTCGATCTCTGCCATGCCGCACCCCGTTCCTTTCCGGCAGTCGCAACCCTGTCAAGCCGGCCTCTTGAATGTATCAAGTCTTGTTGGTATAATCTGCGGTTCAGTTTCCGCCAGTGCCGCTCGTTGCACCGTCTCTCAAGGATCTGAGCCATGCACCACGGTCAAGGGAACCATGACCGACCCTGTCAGCGGGTCCAGCCGAGTTGCGGAAGCCCCGACTTTGCGAGGATTCTCTCGGCTTTCCTGGTTGGTTTGCCGGATTCCCGCAGGTCGGATCGGTTCCTCTGCAAGCGGTTCGCGGCCCCCGCGGACGTAGCCGCTTCGAGCGTCGGCCTGGCAGCAGTCGGCGATCATGTTGTCTCAACGGCAAAGTCTGCGCTCAAACAGACCTCTCCATTCATTCCTTCAAGAGGGGTGTGACAGCCTACTGTCACTTTGCGGCCCAGCGGCCGGGCGTGCCCATCATGTTGTACGCCGAGAATGCGCCGGGCCTACAGATAGCAGGTGGGGGCTGAACGGGACAGAGAGCGCCGCAACGTCTGCCTCGGAGGGCTGCGATCTGCGATGGCGGCCGCGCCAGATCGGCAACCGGCTCCGTTGCCGACGCCTCCTGATTGGCGTCGGCGGGCGCGGCGCGAGTCCGGGTTGTCGTATGGCGGCTGAAGGTCGGTGCCGGAGCGGGATGTGGGGGATTGGGGAGGGCCGTGCAGATGATTCCGTCGGACCTCAACCGTCGGGTGAACCTCGTTGCCCTATGGACCAGGCTGCTCCTGCTCGAGATCTATCCGGACGCCGCGGCGTCGCCACTCGCCGCGACGCAGGTTCGGGCGATGCTGGAGGAGGTGGACCGCCTGCTCGCTGCCGCTGAAAGCGACGACGGCAACCGAGAGGCCGTATAGAGCCAAGGCGTCGGCGCGAGGGCGGGCCGCCGGGTCAGGCCGGGGACTTCGCCGCCGCGTCGAGACGTTTGAGCAAGTGGTCGTAGGCCTCGACCGAGCCAGGGCCGAGAAGGAACATGGCGGCCGCGAACCGCCGCTGCCGTTGGCCCTGTTCCTTCGTCGGCGTCACGACCTCGCGCAACTCTTTGGCCAGGCGGTTCTTGTCCAACTCGAAATCCATGGCCGACAGGCACCGGGCCTGACCGTATATCTGCCCGACGCGGTCGCAGACGTCGGCCTTCTGGTCCTCGCCGGCGCCCGGCGACTTGGCGACGATGCCCGCCTTCCAGTGCTCCATGAGCCAGGCCTTGACGGTGGGCCAGTTCGCCTTCGGAATGCCGCGGACCCAGCGCAACGTGGCGATCTCTTTCTCGCCGCTCGTGTCCTGGCCGATCCGAACGGGATCGCTCAGTGACTTTGGCGGCACCAGGCAGCACGTGAATGAACTCAGGCCCTCCTTCTGCGATTCCGTCAGGAGGCTGTCGACCTGCGGCGCCAGGGCGGCGAGTTTGACGAGGCCGACGCCGCTGACGAGGCTGCTCTCGTGGGCCAGGAACGATTGCAGTGCCGGCGGTTTCGGCGGAACCGGTTTCTCTGGCACCGTCTTGGCGTCGGCCTCCGTGCGCACATCGCCGACGCCGGGCGCCCCGTGGCACCGCGCGCATCCGCTCGCCCCGGGCGTGGGGCCGGCGAGCGACAGCCTGAGGACCCGGGACTCGATCTGCCGGGCCTTGCCGACGCGCTTCTCAAGCGCCTCGGGCACCTCCTGGCCCGCGAGGAGCAGCCGGCGGGCCTCCAGGTAGGTGTCGCGGACCTCCGCGAGGTCGGGGCGGAACGTTGCAGCCAGGTCCGGCGGCGGCGGGCTGGCGGCCTCGACTTGCCGCGCCAGGTCGCGCAGGCGCGCGGCCTGGTCGCGCGTCAGGTTGATGCCGTTGATGAGGTTGATGCTCGAGAGGTCCATGATGAGATAGATCATGGCCCGATTCTGCTCGTCCCAGGTAGCGTCGCGCTGGGTGGCGGCCGCCGACGACGTCCATGCGGCCAGGGCGGCGAGCGCGATGAGCGAGTTCCTCATAGCCGCCTCCTTTCTTCCATCAGGTACAACGCACGAATCGGCGGACGGTTGCAGGGGTCCGGGCCGGGGGGCGCAGACACGGGGCCTTTACCGTGGCCGCGCGTCGCGGCGCGGGGTGAAAGAAATCGCGGCGGGCAAGGGGACCCGCCGCGATAAGGACCGGAACCCGGCGCCGGCGGCGTTACTCGATGGTGTGCCAGACCTCCTCTTCCTCCTGCGCCTTGAAAGGCCCGAGGTTCGGCGACACCAGGACCTTGTACTTTCCTTTCCAGCCATGAGGCACCCGCCAGGGGTACCCTTCGGGGGAGTGAATCAGTTTGCCGCTGTCGCTCAATCCTTCCGCCGAGGGGGACTTGTACGGCCCTTCCGAAAGCACTTTGTCCTTGCCGTCTTCCTGCGTGACGATGCGAATGACCGGCGGCGGGCCGGCCTTGTTGTTGACCCACGGCCGCGCCAGGTACGACTCGCCCGAGGCGCCTACGTAGTTCACGGCGACCCGCACGATCTTGTCGCCTTTGCCCTCGGTCACCTTGCCGTCAACCTGCTTGCGGAAGATGGGCATACCCGATGAATCCGTATATTTGCCCGAGTTCTCGGGTCGGACGTCGCTGCCGTGGTCCACTTCGTCGATGGTAACGGCGGTCTTGACCTTCAGGGGCAGCCCGCCCGCGAGCGTGGTCGGCGTGTCTTCGAGAACCGTCACACTGGCGAGTTTGCCGAGTTCCTTGCCGGAGCGGAGGCTCCAGACCTCGCCCTTCTCGTTCTTGGCGAAGATCTCGACCGATCCGACTTCATACCTGCCGGTGGGCGCCTTGACCTCTCTGCCGTAGGCGATGCGGATCTCGTCGCGCTTTGTCGTGATCTTGCCCGGCGCGGGCTTGACGCCGACGACCATGCCGGGCGTGTCGACCTTCAGAGTGCCGCTCTTGACGCCGCTGTCTCCTGCTCCCAGGGCGGTTGTCACGATGGCGAGAAGACCCGCGAGGATCAACCAGTATCTCATGGCCAGGGTCTCCTGATCGAGACAATGTGGTGCTGCAAGCCGGCGCCGCAGGCTCCGACGACAATCTCTGCCGGAATCTAGAAACCAGCATACCCCGCGCCACGGTCCTGTCAAGGGGGCCCCTCGAACTGTTGATCGTTGATGGCGGAGTGGCGCGGTATCCTGCCGCGGCGGCCCGGACGGCGGGCCTCGATGCGCCTCTCGAGCAGGGCGGCGACACGTCGCGGTGTGACGAAGCGCGCCATCATCCCCCCCAATAGAGCAGGGCAGCCGGAGACGGCCGCCCTGTGGCTTGCCAGCTTGCCCCGGATGCCCGGGTGCGACTCAGTTGCGCGTTGCGGTCGGACAGACCGTGCCTGCGGCGTTCGGGCAGATTGTCCGGACCGCCGGGCACCGGGTGATGACCGGCTGGCAGACCGTGTCGACGGCCTGGCACTTGGTCGGCAGCGGCGGACACCCTGTCTCGACCGGCGGACACTGCGTGGCCGTCAGGGACGTCCCGCACCGCGTTGGGAAGGCCGGGCACTTTGTGTCGGACGGCGGGCACACCGTGCCCACGGCCTGGCACCTGGTCGGCAGCGGCGGACACTTTGTCTCGACCGGCGGACACCGCGTCTCGCCCGCCACGCAGGCCGTGGGCGTCGGCGGACACTGGGTCTCGGTCGGGCACGCCGTGATCATCGCGATTGTGATCGAGCACCTCGTGGGGGTCGGCGGACACTGCGTGTCAACGGCCGGGCAGATCGTCCGAGCCACGTTGGCCGAGCACTTGGTCGGTAGCGGCGGGCACTGGGTCTCCACAACCGGGCAGACCGTGGCGGCGACGCCAGCTATCGGCGAGCACTTCGTCGGCAGCGGCGGGCACTGGGTCTCCACAACCGGGCAGACCGTGGCGGCGACGCCGGCTATCGGCGAGCACTTGGTCGGCAGCGGCGGGCATCTCGTGTCGACCGGGGGGCAGACGGTGTCTTGAACGGTGCACTTGGTCGGCAGCGGCGGGCACTTCGTTTCGCTGGTCGGGCACCGCGTCTCGCGGACCGGACAGGACGTCGGCAGCGGCGGACACTTGGTTTCCACCGCCTGGCACGCGGTCACCGGGGCCGGACACTGGGTCTTACTGGCCGGGCAGCGCGTCTCGGCGGCCGGGCACTGCGTCGGCAGCGGCGGGCACTTCGTGTCAGCGGCAGGGCAGCGCGTCGGCACCGGAGGGCACTTCGTCAGAAGCGGCGGGCACTTCGTGTCGGCCTGCTGGCACTGCGTCAGGAGAGGCGGGCACTTGGTTACCGTAATCGGGCACCGCGTCTCCACGGCCGCTGTGCACTTGGTCGGCAGCGGCGGACACTGCGTGTCGACAACGGGACACCGCGTCGGCATGACCGAAGAGGTCGTGAGCAGCGGACCCGTGCCGGCCGCCATGACGGGAGAACCCAGCCCCACCAGAAGACCGATCACCGCGCCACAGAGCACAAGGCAACTGTTCCTAGACATGGCATCCCTCCCTATTCACCAGGTGCCGCATGAGGACAAGCAGATCACGCCAGTAACCTACCACTGTTCCTGATTAGGGGAATTATAACCCGCGGGTCGGCCCCTGTCAAACGCACCATCCCCCCACGACTCCTCGGCCCTTTCTGATGAACGGCCGGAGACCCGGTCCATTGCATCAGAACGAGCCCTGTAGCCGAACCGCCTTCCCGCGCGCCCTTGCGGCTGGACACCCGCGACCGTGAGACAGGGGTCTCCACCGCGCATTCAGCCGGGGGCCGCCGTTCGGGCCGATGCCCAGGGCGCTCGCCCCCGCCACTATTATCAATGCCGGCGGCCCCTCTCGGTTTCAGAAAAGGGGTCTGGCGCGCGAAATACAACCGCGGCCCCCCGCCGGCGCCAAGCCGGGGCCTCTTGATCGGCTACTTCTTGGCCGCAGGCTCCTTCGGCGGCTCGGTCACGGGCGCGAGGGTCATGCCGCATTTCGGGCACTTGCCGGGCTTGTCGGACTTGACCTCCGGATGCATGCTGCACGTCCAGTAGTAGATCTTCTGGTCGGCAGGAGGGGTGGCGGCCGCAGGCGTGGCGGCCGGGGTCTTCATTCCCATCTGCTCGTCCAGTTTCTTCAGATACTTCTCGGGTTCCTTCTTGAACAGCGGGGGGCACATTTCGCAGCAGAAGTACACGCGGCGCCCGTTGTAGTCGACGTAGATCTTCGGGTCGATCGGGTCGTCCGTGACCGGGCACAGTTTCTGGGCGATGGCGGCCGGCGCGGGGACGCCTTCGGGCGACTTCGGGGGCGAGGGTGCTTGCTCCTTGCACCCGGCGACCAGGAGGCCGGCCGCCAGCATCAGGCTTGCCATCAAGAGACATGCAGTTATTCTCATCTGGTTTCCTTTCTTGGGAGGTCCGCCTATTTCACAACATCGTTCAATGTGGCGTATTGGGCGCCATGTGTCAGGCCGCCCGCGGTGCCGCAAGCCGCCTGTCCGTCGGCCAGGGCCTGCGGCCACAATCAGATGAAACTCCGGAAGCGGCCATCCGGTGTCGATGAGATCGGCGCAACCGGGCAGCCTTCCGCAGATTCCTGCAAGCCGCCTCCCTGATTATACCAGGAAAGAGTCCGGAAGCGGCGACCGGTATCGGCCCCCCTCGCCGCTTCCGGCAGGACGGGTCGGCCCGGGGCTGAACGGTCCGGGCCTTCCGGCAGGGGATACGCCGCCGCCTGCGGGTTCTTGCGTCGAATCCGGGCGGCTCTTGAGTCCCCCGGGGCATGGGCGCGCCACGTTCATATTCCTCGCCGCAGGGCCTCAGGGGGGCTGGACGTTGCCGGGGCCGCGGCCAATAATGTGTGGGCGGGGTGTGCAATCCCCACCTATCGGGCGGGCGAGGACCGGTGGGGCGAAAATGCTGGCATTTCCGCTGGCTCGGGGCACAATAGTCGGGTTTGGGCCAAAAGCGCGTGTATAATTCCATAGCGGTCGCGTGTCCCAAGGGGGCAATTGTGTGGTGGGCGCGCTAGTGGAGAACCAGGGCCTGCCGAAATCGCAACGGGCGAGATTGGCCTGAAAAGGCCCATTTTCCGCCCTTTTCTCGTCGCGACGTACCCGGGGGTCTCGACAAGTGAACGTCGGCCGTTTCCTGGCGCCGTGGCAGTGCGGCGCGTGGGGGTGCCTCGTGCCGCTCCAGCGGCACGGGGGAGGAGGTACGCATGGCTCGCAGGGCGCTGGCCCATCCATCCGATGGCCCCCGGTGCGAGGGGCTCGAACCGCGGCTCCTGCTGAGCACCCTGTCTGTCGCCAACCTGGTCCTGCCCGAAGGCAATGCGGGGTCCAAGGACTTCAACTTCACCGTCAGCCTCTCGGAAGCCGCGGGCCAGGACGTGACGGTCCACTATCGTACCCTGAGCGGCACCGCTACCGCCGGCGAGGACTATGCCGCGGTCGCCGACGGCGTCGTGGCGATTCTGGCTGGCCAGACCCAGGGCACGGCCACGGTCGCGGTCACGGGCGACACGGCCTACGAGTTTTTCGAGACGTTCACGGTTGAACTGTTCGATGCCTCCGGTGCCACGATCCAGACGGCCCGCGCGACGGGGACGATCCTCAACGACGACACGACCACCGGCCACATCGATCCGTGGGGCGACGATTGGTTCAACCAATACAGTGGTGCCCCCGAAGGAGCCGACTTTGTCGCCATCGACGGGGGGCTGATGCACGGGGTTGCCCTCAGGGCCGACGGCACGCCCGTGGCGTGGGGCAACGCCATCTCGGGGGCCGGCAGCTTGCCCGCCGCTCTGAACTCCCCGAACTACACCTCCGTCGCGGCCGGATACTCGCACAGTCTGGTCATCAAGAACAACGGTACCGTCCGGGGTTGGGGCGGTTACCTGAGGGACCCGGAGCACCCCGAAAAGACTTACCGAGAACTCTTCTCTGGCGCCACTTGCGTGGCGGTCGCGGGGGGATCGGGGTTCACCATCGGGCTGAGCTCCGAGGGAACCCTCCGGGTTGACGTGGATCCCCAAGACACCACGAACCCCGTCAACGTGAATGTTCCTTCGGGCAACGACTTTGTGGCGGTCGCCGCCGGCTCTTACAGTGCGATGGCCCTGCGATCCAACGGCTCCATCGTGGTATGGGGGGCCGAGGGGGCCCTGGTTACCCAGAAGCCTTTGGACAACAACTTCGTCGCCATTGCCATGGGGATGGAACACGGTTTGGCGCTCAGGAGCGATGGTTCGCTGTGTGCGTGGGGCGGGGTGATCCTGAACGGCCAGCCGGTGTACGGCGAAGCCGTCTGTCCTGCCGGCAATGACTATGTGGCCATTGCGGCCAAGGGCTATGACAGCATGGCACTGCGGGCCGAAGGTTCCATTGAGGCTTGGGGGGATGACCAGTACGGACAGGCCCCGGCGCCGGCAGGGCATGGGTTCGTTGCGATCGGCGTGGGCGGCCGGTTCAGCCTGGCCCTGGACCAGCAGCTCGACCGCATCGTCATGACGCTGCCGGGCCCGGTCCCCACCTTTACCGAGAAGCAGAGCCCGGTCGTCATCGACTCCACGGCCACCTTCAGCGATCCGGACGCCCCCGGCTTCGGTACGGGGAGCCTAAGGGTCAGCCTCACGGTCAACGGAACCGACGACGACCGTCTGGGGATTCTCGACAGCGGCGCCGGGCCGGGCCAGATCTCCGTGTCCGGCAGCGTCGTGTCCTGCGGCGGCGTCGCTATCGGAACGTACGTGGGCGGCGGGGTCGGCACGCCTCTCGTAGTGACGTTCAACGACGCGGCCACCGAGGAGGCCATCCAGGCGGTGATGCGCCACATCACCTTCTGGAATGTCTCCGCCGCCCCCTCGACCGCGGAGCGGACGGTCTCGTTTGAGGCGTGGGACGGGCACGGCGGGGGCGGCCCGGCCCCGACCCAGACGATCAACCTTCAGGCCGTCAACGACGCCCCGGCCGTCACTATTCTGCCCCCGGTCAGCGATTTCTACGAGGACTCCAGTTTCTTCTTCACGGGCACCGTGTGGGCCTCCGACCCCGACGCGGGGGACGACCCCATCCGCGTCACCCTGACGGCAACGCACGGCACCCTGGTCCTGGCGCCTGGGGCGAACCTTGATTCGGTCGCGGGCGACGGCACCGACACCGTAGTCATGCAGGGATCGGTCGCCAACATCAACGTCGCCCTGGACGGCCTTCAGTTCATCATAACGCCCGATTTCAGCGGAACGGCGGCACTCGAGGCCGACGCGGACGACCTCGGACACAACGGAACGGGCGGCCCGCAACTCGATTCCGAGGCGGTCGACATCACCGTGAACCCCGTCAACGACCGGCCGACTGCCAACCCCCAGGACGCGGCCACCGACGAGCACCAGCCGGTCGTCATCACCCTGACCGGCCAAGACGTTGAAACGGCGCTGGAGCAACTGACCTTCGAGATCACGCAGCAGCCGGCGCACGGCACCCTCGGCGCGCTCGTCGGCCGCCAGGTCACCTATACGCCGACGGGCCACTACAACGGGCCCGACAGTTTCAAGTTCACGGTGACCGATACCGGCGACCCGGCGGGCAGCCACTCCAGCCCCGGCGACCTGACCAGCGACGCCGCCACCGTGAGCATCACGGTGGGTCCGGTCAACGATGCCCCGGTGGCCTTCGGCCAGACGGTTAATGTGAAGAAGGACGGCCTGATCGAGATCTTCCTCCACGGCGGCGACCTGGAGACGCCGGAGGCCGACCTCGTGTTCACCCCGGCGGACCCGGTCAACGGGTCCCTGACGCTCCTGGGCCCGGCCCATTACCTGTATCAGCCGGCGCCCGATTACACCGGGGCGGACAGTTTCCTGTTCACCGTGACCGACAGCGGCGACCCGGCAGGCAGCCACTCCAGCCCCGGCGACCTGACGAGCGGCCCGGCGACGGTTACCGTCTACGTCTGCCAGATGCGTCCGCTTGTGTCGGGCACGAAGATTACGTATGTCGACAGCAACGATAAGACCGTGACCGTGTCGCTGACGGGGCCGGGGTCGGGCGAACTGCTGTTCGTGCACGATTCGCCGTGCGACGCCGGTGCGATCTCGCTCAAGAACACCACAGAGAAGTCTGCGCTCAAGATCA
>Ga0315288_10009277_pt1 | contig 12397 bp, 13 predicted proteins | sample YL17G11_20_MG_FD_203454 | JGI IMG/M metagenome (GOLD analysis project Ga0315288, IMG submission 203454) | Sediment microbial communities from Yellowstone Lake, YNP, Wyoming, USA - YL17G11_20 | ecosystem: Environmental > Aquatic > Freshwater > Lake > Sediment | place: USA: Wyoming | collected...
CTTGTGGGAGAGGGCAATCGCTTTTCCCTCTCCCCTTGTGGGAGAGGGTAGGGTGAGGGGAAGGAAACGACGAATAATGAATATCGAACAAGGAACCGCAGAAGGATGAAGGGAACCCTCCTTCGTTCCGGCGCGCCGGAACTACGGAGGGCAGGCGGCAACGGCGCCTGACGCGGAGCCGTGCCGTCTCTCACTTGGTCATTCTGCGGTTGAGTGTTCCTTGTTGGATATTCGTCTCTTTCACCCTCACCCCGTCCCTCTCCCGTCAAGGGAGAGGGAGAATGAGTGGATGTTTTCAAAAGCGCAGCAAGGACCGCATCATGAACTGGGACGAGGTCGGGCCGTACCTGACAAACGCGTGGGTGGTGCTCGGCGCCCTGGCCGTGGTCTTCGGCGTCGTTCTGGCCGTCGCCAACCGGTTTTTCGCCGTCACGGTGGACCCGCGCCAGGCCGAGATCGAGGAAGCCCTCCCCAAGGCGAACTGCGGGGCGTGCGGCTACGGCGGATGCGCCGCCTATGCCGAGGCCATCGTCCTGGGCAAGGCCGACGCCAACCTCTGCCTCCCCGGCGGCGCCGAGACCGCCGTCAAGATCGGCAAAATCCTGGGCCTCGCCGTCGCCGGCTTCACCCCCAAGGTGGCCGTCGTCAAGTGCCAGGGATCCCGAGAGAACACCTCCGAGCGGTTCCGCTATGTCGGCGAGCGCGATTGCCGCGCCGCCGCCGCCACCCACTACGGCCAGACCGCCTGCCCCTACGCCTGCCTGGGGTTCGGCACGTGCGTCCGGGCCTGCCCGTTCGACGCCATGGTCATGGACGCGGAAACGGGCCTTCCGCGGGTCCTGGAGGACCGCTGCGTGGCCTGCGGGACGTGCGCGGAAGTCTGCCCCAAAAATATCATTGAGATTCTGCCCAAGGAGCGGTATGTTCACGTCCTTTGCCGGAACCAGGACCCGGGCAAGGTGGTGCGCCAGGTCTGCAAGGTCGGCTGCATCGCCTGCCGCAAGTGCGAGAAGGTCTGCCCCGTCGAGGGCGGCGCCGTCCACGTGACCGGGAACCTGGCGGCCGTGGACATGGAGACGTGCATCTCCTGCGGCAAATGCACCCAGGAATGCCCGGTGGCGTGTATCGGGGACTTCCGGTCCCTCCGCCGCGAGGCAAAAAAACGGACCGGGGCGGCCTCCGAAGCCGCCTGACAACGGTTAGCCGCGACACGACAACGATTAGCCGCGAGCCAACGGCGAGCGCGAATGGTTAGCCGCGACCCCGGCGCGCCGGGAGAGCGGGGATCTCACAAAAGGCATGCGAGGCAATAGCAGGAGTTCGACGATGCGCCAAATGCGTGTTGGATGGTGGAGCGTGGCGGTCGCGGTCGCGGTTGTGGTGACCGCCCTCTCGGCCACGGTCGCCTGGACCGAGGAGGCCAGGAAGGCATCGGTGGAAAAGGCCATGGAGGTCGCCGATCCCGACCAAATCAACCCCATCGACATCAAGGGCGAAAAATACACCTTCGACTTCCGCTTCGACAACGTCGAGCCCCTCGTCGTCACCAACCCCGAGGGCGAAAAAGAAGTCTACTGGTACCTCGTCTATACCATCACCAACACCAGTGACGCGGAACATAATTTCGTCCCGGCCTTCACGCTTTACAGCGACACGGCCAGCATCCGGCGGGCCGGCCTCCATCCCGACATCTTCGACGCCGTCAAGAACCGCCGGAAGATCCGGTTCCTCGAAAACGCCGTCAAGATGACCGGCAAAGTCCTCCCCGGCGAGGACAGCGCCAGGACGGGCGTCGCCATCTTCGCCCCCCTCGACCGCGAGACCGACCACTTCCGCATCTTCGTCGAGGGCCTCTCCGGCGAGTACGTCGAGCGGCCGAACCCCGCCGCCACCGCCGAAACGCCCGAGGACGAAAAGGTCATCCGACTCCGCAAGACCCTCGTCCTCGAATACAAGTTCCCCGGCGACGAGTGGTGGCTCAACGTCGACCAGCCCGTCTTCGTCTCGAAGACCTGGACCTGGAGGTAAAGCGTCCGAGGCTGTTGATTTCTCAAGCCTTTGGTTTAAGATGTTCTTGTGTGGCCGAGTGAAAAGGACAGGGGAACGACCATGTCTTTGAACCCCGTCAACTGGAGTGTGGTGATCGTGGCGCGCTGGAATCCTGCCATACTAACGCCGGCCGGGATGGCGCAGTACGTCTTTGGAGTGAAAGTGGACCCCGCGCAGCCCGTTGAGGTGCTTGTTCCCATTGATGGGCTTTCGCCGTATGTAGTGAAACACCCCAAGTTTAATCTGACTGCGAGGCTTGACGAACGTCGCCTTAGAATCGAGGCGCAAAAACCGGACTACCCGACGCTTGGCGAAGCCATGAACGCGGGCCGGAGGGTGTTGGAGGCGCTTCCGGTTACGCCGTTTACGGCGGCTGGCATCAACGTTCATTTCCGGACTGATGAAGACATGGAAAGGATCATCGAGATTGTTTCGGCGGACATTGACAGGCCTCTAAGCGACCTCGGATACACGATCAAGATGCGCAGTCTGGCGAGGACGCTCGAGTGGAAAGAGGGGGTAATCAACCTGGCCATAGGATCTGCCGAGAAGGGCTTTCAGGTGCAGTTCAATTTCCACAGGGAAACCCGTGAGGGGCCCGAGTTGGTTAAGTGGTTACAGATGGATGTCAGCGATGTTCGTTCCTGTGTTGAAAAAATTGCTAGTGGACTAAAACTTGAGATTGGGGAGACAGCCAATGGCAACGGAGACGAGTGAGAATGGTACGCAGGGCAAGCCTCTTCCCGAGCAGGCTGTGCCCGGCACAGTGGTACCGGCGCAACGGGAGGAGTCTAGCAGCCGGGCGGAGCCTCTCAAGACGGGCCGCACAGTGCCTTCCCCGGTAACGGGGCCAAGTAATTGGTTGCGGTATACTCCGCGGGAGCCAGCATCTGGCTCATGTGAAACTTCGACCGAGACGTAGGTGGCTTGGGGCCCCATGACACCTCCGCGGATATATGCTGAGCCCGGCGGCGACCTGCAGCAGGGCGACATCATTCAACGCACAGACGCGCTGGAAAAGGTATTGGAGAGCGTTCACCAGCACTTCCTCGACACGAAGTACACCGCCTTCATAGTTCTTACTCAGACTTGTGACCTTGTGCGTCGAAACGGGAACCCCTGTCGGTCGCCATACATCAACTTGGCCGTGGTCCGCCCGTTGGAGGACATTCTATTCTCTTACCTCAACCTTGTGTGTGGCACGGTCCGGATCCGGGGTAAGGATACCCAGGGCGTCTACCTGAGCGAGACGAAGAGGAGAGCCCAGCAGCTCATTGAGAGAATCATCAACCAGAACGAACAAGGCTTGGGCTTGTTTTTCTTGCACGGGGACAACATTGCCAAGGTGGCCTGTCCTTCGGTTGCGCTTCTACAGGTTAGCATTGCGCTGCGCGCCCGGGATCATTATGATGTACTTGTCGAGGCGCGCAGTGCCAGCTTGGATCGGCTGTTCCAGGCGAAACTGGGCTGGCTCATCGGCACTCTATTTGCCCGTGTGGCGACACCGGACTGGGAGCCATCCGAGAGGAAAGCATTCATTGCTTCAGTCATTGATGGCAAAGAAGGCTCTGTGCACCCTCCGCCGCGAAATCCTCCTCAATGGGTTGATCGTGAAAGCGTTGAGCGAGCAACCAAGGCCGGGGTTGATATTGAGGCTCTTTCTCCTGAACAGGTCGCCGCCGAAGTCGCGAAACACCGGCCACCTCTGCCGTTGGATCAGGCTGTGGCCCAAGTTCTGTCGCTTGTGAAAGAGGTATTGCCGGCGGTCAACAGCTCCACTCTTGACGCCTTAGGGTCAAGACTTAAGAACGATTTGCGTTTTCAGTCGGTGGTGAAAAGCAAGTGAATGCCTCGCCGCCCCACCACCCCTCGGATTTCGTCATTCATTCGTCATTCGGCCCTCGGGTTTCGTCATTTCTTGCCCCCCATCCTCCCTTTGCGTTCTCTGCGTTCTCCGCGTTGAGAACTACCCCCGGACCCGCCAAAAAGGCCTTGCCATCGGCTCCCCCTCCGGCTATAATCCCCTGGCTGGTTGGGTCCCATAGATAGGAGTGCTGGTCATGGCACATAAGAAGGGTCAAGGCTCGACGCGGAACGGGCGGGATTCCAACCCCCAGTATCTCGGCGTCAAGGTCTACGGCGGACAGACGATCGGCGTCGGCGGCATCATCGTTCGGCAGCGAGGAACGAAGTTCCGCCCCGGCCTGAACGTCGGCCTCGGTCGCGACGACACCCTCTTCGCTCTCGCCCCCGGCAAAGTCCGATTCCAGGGACGCAAGGTCCACGTCCTGGCGAACTAGCCGCGATTACAAACACGACGGCCCGAGGCCTTCCTTCGAAGTCGCCTCGGGCCGATTGCTTGCGCCGCGCCTTCACGAGCCGCCGCCGCGCACCCCTTGGGCTTGTGGCTCGGCCCGTGCTGTGTTAGGCTACCTATTATGTTCATTGACGAGGCGAAAATCCACGTCAAGGCCGGCGACGGCGGCCGCGGATGCGTCTCCTTCCGGCGCGAGGCCGGCATCCCCCGCGGCGGGCCGGACGGCGGCCACGGCGGCGACGGCGGCAGCGTCGTCTTCCACGCACGCGAGGGACTCGACACGCTCCTCGACTTCCGCGGACGCCACCACTGGCACGCCCCCGACGGCGAGTCCGGACGCGGCAAGGACCAGACCGGCGCGAGCGGCGAAGACCTCGTCATCAACGTCCCGCCCGGCACGCTCATCTACGACCGGCGTCTCGGCATCCTCATCAAGGACCTCTCGCGCCCCGGCATGACCGTCACCATCGCGCGCGGCGGGAAGGGCGGCCGGGGCAACGCCTCCTTCGCCTCGCCCACCAACCAGACCCCGCGCGAATCCGGGCCCGGCGAGCCCGGCGAAGCACGCGACCTGAGGCTGGAACTGAAACTCATCGCCGACGTCGGCCTGGTGGGCCTCCCGAACGCCGGCAAGAGCACGCTGCTCGCGCGTCTCTCGGCCGCCCGCCCCAAGATCGCCGACTACCCCTTCACGACGCTCTACCCGCACCTGGGGATCGTCGAGGCGGGCCCCGAGCGGCGATTCATCATGGCCGACCTGCCGGGCCTCATCGAGGGGGCCCACCAGGGCGTCGGCCTCGGCGACGAATTTCTGAGGCACATCGAGCGGACGCGCGTCCTCGTGCACCTGGTGGAGGTCGAGCCGCACTCGCGCCAGACGCCCGCCGACGCCTACCGCTCCATCCGCCACGAACTCGAGGCCTACAGCCGGACGCTGGCCGACAAGGAAGAACTCCTCGTCATGACCAAGGCGGATTTGCTCGGCGGCGATCCCGGCGCGCCTGCCCCGTTGGGGCCGGGACCGTGCCGCGAACTCGCCGAGGCCGTCGGCCGGCCGGTCCTCCTCATCTCCGCCGCCACAGGCCAGGGCCTCAAGGAACTCGTCGCCGCCGTCCTCGACCTTCTGGATCGCGTCGGCGAACCGGACCTCTTGGAGAACGCCCCATGAGCCGCGTCCTCGCCGTCACGCTCGGCAACACGACCGCCTCCGCCTCGCTCACCGACGCCGACGGCCGGCTCGGCGACGTGCTCCGCGTCCCCATCGGCCGGTTGGAGAACCTCAAGGAAGCCCTCCCCGGCGCGGACGCCGACCTCTCGGAGGAGGGCGTCTGTGTCGTCGTGGCCTCGGTGAACCCGCGGGCGCTGGCGCGGTTCCGCGGCATCGCGGTGGACGTGAGCGGCGCGGAGCCCGACGTGGCGGGCGCGGACTTCCCGATCCCGATCCGCGCCGAGGTCGATGCGCCGGAAGGCGTCGGGGTGGACCGCCTGCTGGCGGCGTTGGCGGCTTTTCGCCGCGCCGAGGGCGCCTGCATCGTCGTCGACGCCGGGACGGCTATTACCGTCGATGCCGTCTCCGCCGACGGGGCGTTCCAGGGCGGCGCCATTTTTCCCGGCCTCGAGATGATCGCCCGCGCCCTGGCCGAGGGAACCTCGCTCCTGCCCAAGGTGGACCTGCCGACCGAAGCGCCGCTGGTGGGCAAGAACACGCGCGAGGCGATTGCGGCGGGCCTGGTGCACGGCGTCACGGGCGCGGTCGCCGCCCTCGTCGAGGGCGCGCGCCGGACGGTTGGCCAAGAGGCCGCGGTGCTCCTGACGGGCGGCGACGCGGCGTTCCTCGCACCGCACCTGCCGGCCGTCCTGCGCGAGGTCGTGCCGAACCTCGTCCTCGAAGGCCTCGTGATCGCCTATCGCGACGGGCAGAAACGATGAACGCGTCCGCAGGATGCTGCGCAGGCGTCTTCTCGGTTCTGACGCCGCCCGGCCGCGGCGGCATCGCCGTCGTCCGCTGCCTCGGCCCGGCCGCGGTCCGGGCGATGGAAGCCTGTTTCCGCCCCCCGCGGGCCGTTCAAAGCCCGCAGATGAGCCCCAGTCTCACCGGGGCGAATCTGCGGGAACCGCCGCCCCCCGCGCCGGACCTCCCCGCTGTCGGGCGCCTCGCCTACGGCCATTTCACGGACGCCGGCGGCCGGCCCCTCGACGAAATCATCCTGTACCGCGCGGCCGAGACGGTCTTCGAGGTGAACTGCCACGGCGGCCCGGCGGCGGTCGAGGCCGTCTGCCGACGACTCGCAGGTCTGGGCCTCGAAAGGGTGGACCCGGACCGCCTCCTCGCGCTCGAAGGCGCGGGGCCCATCGAGCGCGACGCCGAACGAATGCTCCGCGAGGCCCGGACGCCGCTCGCCGGACGCATCCTGCTGGACCAACGGAATGGCGCGCTCGCCCGCGCGATGGATAAAATCCTGAAGGCTCTCGCGGCCGGCCTCTCGGCCGAGGCCGCTGAGGGAATCGCCGCGCTCCTGGAGCGTTGGCAATCTTGCGGTCGCCTGCTCGCCTCGCCGCCGCGCGTTGCCGTCGCCGGACCGCCGAACGTCGGCAAATCGACGCTCGTCAACCGTCTCGTCGGCGCGGAGCGCGTCCTCGTGAGCGCGACGCCCGGCACGACGCGCGATTACGTCGAGGCCGACGCCGCCATCGAAGGCGTGCCGCTGGTCCTCGTGGATACGGCGGGCCTCCGGGAGACGGAGGAACACATCGAGCGGGAAGGCGTCGCGCGGGCCCGGCGCCAGGTCGCCGGTGCCGCGGTCGTCGTGTATCTCCTGGATGCCGTGGAAGGCGCACGGCCCGAGGACGCGGCGGCGCTTGGTGCGCTGGGCGCACGGGCCGTCGCCGCCTGGAACAAGGCGGACCTCGCCGACCTTCTGGTTCGCCGGCCCGCTGGTTCGCCGCCCAGTTCACTGGGCGCGTGCCGTTTGCAGCGCCCCGCAAGCGGGGCGGCGAACCAAACCACCCTTCGCGTCTCGGCGCTTCACGGCGACGGAATGGACGCGCTGGGACGCGCGATCCTCGCGCGTCTGGGTTGGAGGCCGCCTGCGCCCGGCGAGGCCGTGCCGTTCACCGCCGCTCAGGCCGCGGCGATTGAACGGGCGCGCGACACGCTGGCGAAGGGAGATTCGGCGTCCGCGAAAGAACGCCTGGAATCACTCGCCGGCGGCGCTACATCAGCCGGCTGATGTCCTGCCACATGACGAGCAGGATGAGCAGGCCGACCATCACCCACCCGGCCGCCCAGAAAGCGGTTTGGACCTTGAGCGAGACGTGGCTGCCCTTGAGTTTCGAGATGATGGCGAAGAGGACGTGCCCGCCGTCGAAAGGCGGGAGCGGCAGAAAGTTCAGGACCGCAAGCGAGACGCCCAGCATTCCCCAGAAAGCCATCAGTGTGCCGAGGCCCTGCTCGGCAATCGCGAGTGACGCCTGGACGATGAGCACCGGCCCGCCGACCGTCTGCGTGCTGACCTGGCCCCTGACCATCTGGGCGAGGCTGGTGTAGATGCGTCGGAACCAGAGGCGCGTCCGCTTCAGGCCTTCGCCCGCGGCCGTCAGGGGATTGTAGATCCGCGGCAGGGCGACGTACACCGGCTTGCAGGCGATGCCTTCCAGCGTGAACCGCTCGTACGGGACGGCGTCGGGCGTGAGCGTGGTTTCGACGACCTGGCTTCCGCGTTCGACGGTGACGGCCACCGGCGCTCCGGGCTCCGTCCCGGCGCGCCGGGATTCCGCGATGGCCTCGTTCCAGTCGCCGGGCATTTTCCTGTCCGGGCCGACCGAGAGGATGATGTCGCCCGGCCGAAGGCCCGCGCGTTCCGCCGCGCCGCCCGCTTCCACCTGGCCGATCTGGACGGGGTCGCCGACGGCGCCGGCCATGGCGAGGCCGATCATCGGCTTTTGGCCGTCCTCGGCGTCCATCATGGCGACTCGGCAGGTTACTTCGACGCGCTCGCCGCCGCGAGCGAGCACGAGGTCCACTCCCGGCGCGCCGGGACCGGCGCCGGCGGCCTGGACGACTTCGCTGATTTGGCTCGGCGTGGGCCAGCGGACTTCGCCCGCCTGGACGACGCGGTCGCCCTTGCGGATGCCCGCCTTCTCGGCCGGGCTGTCGGGCAGGACTTTCTCGACGCCGGTCGGCGGCGCGAGACCGTAGCGGTATTCCTTCAACTGGGCGGGGTCGATGCGAAGGTCCTGGTTCCGCCCTTTGCGCTCGATCGTGAGGACGACAGGGCCGGCGGGCGCCTGCTCGAGGGCCTCGACCGCCTGGTACAACTGGGCGACGGGCTTGCCGTCCACCGCCAGGATGCGGTCGCCGACCTCGAGGCCCGCCTGATAAGCGGGCGAGGTGGTGAGCATCTTCGCGAGGACGGTGTCCTGCGGGACGTTGATGCCGAACATCGGCCCGAGCGATCCCTCGGGGCGGAAACTCTTGACGAGGAAGGTTTTTCGGACGGGCTCGGCGCCCTCGGCCGCGGGCCGCTCGACCTCGATGGTGAATACCGTTCCCGCGTTTTCGAGCGTCACGGCGTACATGAGGTCGTCGAAGGCCTGGATCGGGGTGGGCTCTTGGCCCGCGACGCCGAGGGCCAGGATCCGGTCGCCCGCGCGGATGCCCGCCTTCCCGGCAGGCGACCCCGGCAGGATCTCGCCCGCGACGGGGGCGATGACGTTGACGCCGACGAGAAACGCCGCCGAAAAAAGGACGATCGCCAGCAGCGCGTTCATCACGACACCCGCCGAGAAGACGACGATCCGCTGCCACGCCGGCCGGCGCCAGAGGGCCTTCGGGTCGTCGGCGCCCTCGGCCTCGGGGTGCTCGCCGGCGAGGTCGACGAACCCGCCGACGGGAATGCACCGGAGGGAGTATTCCGTGTCGCCGCGCTGCCACTTGACGAGCACCGGCCCCATGCCGATGGCGAACTTGCGGACGCGCACGCCGAACCACTTGGCCGTCAGAAAGTGGCCCAGTTCGTGCACGAGGATCAGGAGGCCGACGGCAACGGCTATTTCGACGACGTACAGGATGGTAGACAACGGGTCGCTTCCTCTCTGGACCGGGCATCGGTCGCTAGGATATCGTCCAAATCCGGCTCGGACTTCCACGGAAGTGCCGCCAGAACGCGCTCGAGGAGCGGCACGATGTCGTTGAAACGGATTCGGCCGGCGAGGAAGGCCTGGACGGCCACCTCGTCGGCCCCCGAAAGGGCCGCTCCGAGCGTCCCGCCGCGCCGGACCACCTCGAACCCCAACCGAAGGGCGGGGAACTTCTCGAAATCCGGTTCCTCGAAGTGCAGCCGACCGAGGGCTGCCAGGTCCAGCCGATCCCACGGCGCGCTCCGCCGCTCCGGATACGTCAGGGCGTACTGGATGGGCATCCGCATGTCGGGCGGCCCGAGTTGGGCGATGACGGAACCGTCCACGAACTCCACCAACGCGTGGACGGTGGACTCGGGGTGAATCAGGACGCCGATCTCGTCCGCCTCCAGGTCAAAGAGGTGATGCGCCTCGATCACCTCGAGGGCCTTGTTGACGAGCGTCGCGGAATCGATCGTGATCTTCGGACCCATGGACCAGGTGGGATGGGCGAGGGCCTCGGCGGGCGTGACGCGGGCCAACTCGCCGGCCGGCCGGCGGTAGAACGGCCCGCCGCTCGCCGTCAGGATGACGCGCCGCACCTCCTCGCGCCGGCCGCACGCCATCGCCTGAAAAACGGCCGAGTGCTCGCTGTCCACGGGAATGACTTCGGCGCCCGAGCGCGCCGCCTCGGCCATGATGAGCCGGCCGGCCATGACGAGGCTTTCCTTGTTCGCGAGGGCGAGGCGTTTGCCCGCCCGCACCGCCGCCAGGGCGGCCGGCAATCCCGCCCCGCCGACCACGGCCAAGAGGACGATGTCCACGTCGTCGCGTGCGGCCAGTTCGGCGAGCGCGCCGGGACCGACGAGGATTTCGGGGTTCACGCCTTTGGGGAGCGCGTCGGCGAAGGTCCGCGCGGCTTCGTCGTCGCCGACGGCCACGCACGCGGCCCCGGTCTCGGCGGCCTGCTCGGCCAGGCGGCGGGCGCTCGATGCCGCCGCGAGCGCGACGACCCGGAACTGCGGCCCGAGCGAGGCGGCCACCTCGAGCGCCATCCGCCCGATCGAACCCGTGGAACCCAGGACGGCGATATTCGGCACGAGGGCGTTCTCCGTTTCGTCCGCAGAGGTCGAAGTTTACGCTCCGCGAGGCGGCCTTTCAATCCCAAACCCGGTCGGCGGGGGCTGCGGAAACGAAACCGGCCGACCCCGGCGCGCCGGGGCCGGCCGGTTTGCTTTTCCATCGTGGCGCTTAGGCATCCCCCTGCGATGCAGGGGGCTTGGGCTCCGTCTTCGGCGCGTCCGCCGGGGCCGGTTTCGGCGCCTCGGCCGCAGGCGCGGACGCGGGGGGCGGCGCCGCCGATTCTTTCTTCGTCGCCGGCGCCGCAGGTTCCTTCCCCGGCGGGACGTTCCGCTTCCGGGGGGCCGGGGCGGCGGCCTTGGCGGCAGGCTTCTTGCCGGGCGCAGCCGGTTCATCGCCCGCGGGGGGCTTCGGCTTCTTGGCCTTCGGCTTCGCGGGCATCGGCGGTTTGCGAGCGGACGCCTTCTTCTTGCGTTGGGCCTCCGCCTGGGCCTCGGCCGCACTGACCACCTGCCGCGCGTCCCACCGGTACTTCTTCTGGAACTTTTCGACCCGGCCGGCCGTGTCCACGTACCGCTGCTGGCCCGTGTAGAAGGGGTGGCAGTTGGAGCAGACTTCGACCGCGAGTTGCGCCACCGTGGCCCGCGTGACGAAACTATTGCCGCAGCCGCACGTCACCTTGCATTCCACGTACTTCGGATGAATGTCCTCTTTCATCGTCCAACCCTCGCCAAGGCGTCCGAGTCACCAACCGCGAAGGGGGGCATTATACCCCGAAAGCCGGGCGATGCAAGCCCATTTGCCTCACAAAGACACGCTAAAACAGCCTTTACCGCAGAGAACGCAGAGGACGCAGAGGGAGGATTGGGGAACAGCAAAAGGCAAAAGGCAAACGACAATGATAATGATCAAGGCGCACAATGCCGTTCGAGCCGCGACCGGAAGGTCGCGGTCACGTTCTCTACCCTGGCCCCCGGCCGCCACGCCTTCAGGTCCGCGCGCAGACTCCGTGCTGGCGCTTCAGGGACCCCTTGGGTTCGGAACGGAGAGAGGCCGTCGGGCGCCTCAAGGGCTGGCCGGTGCCGAGCGGACCTTGGCCTCGGCCCAGAGGTGCAGCCGGCGGATCATCTGGCGGGCTGCTGCGCGGTCCAGCCGTGGCTCGGCCACAATGCCCTCGTACCGCATCAGGGTCGCATAGGGTGTCAGCGTGTCCAAGTCGGCGAGGTCATCGGGCAGGCCGAGGCGGGTGTCGGTCGCGGCATCCATTAACTCGCGCAGGTCATGCGTGCGGCGGAAGGAAACACCGTAGGCCGACAGGACACCTTTCAGCAGTTTCTCCGCCGCCTGCTGAAGGTGAAAGCCCACGATCTCGTCCGCGACGCGCTCGGAACCGAGCACCTCGTCCACCAGCGCCTCATCCTTGGCGGCCTTGGCGAGAAACAGGGCGGCCTGATCATGCCGCTTCATAGATCACCTTGCCCTCGGCGGCGGCCTCGTGGAGCACGTTGCCGGGCGTGTCCGACCACTCGTCGAACTGTTCCCGGCTGACCACGAGGACGTCCACGGGAATGCGCATCGGGCTCAAAAGCCGCCTCAGACGGACCATTTCTCCGGCGACGTCCGGCACATCGTCCTCCACCACCAGGAAGTCCACGTCGCTTTGGTCGGTCGGTCGGCCCCGAGCGTAGGAGCCGAACAGGATGATCCGGTGCGGCCTTGCGGCACGGCGCAGGACGTCCACGGCACGGGCGATCGTCTGTTCGTCAACCATGAATCGGCCTCCGGCATCTGCGCCGAATCTATTATGGCCGGGCGCGGGCGCATTGCAAGCGG
>Ga0315288_10009278_pt1 | contig 12397 bp, 21 predicted proteins | sample YL17G11_20_MG_FD_203454 | JGI IMG/M metagenome (GOLD analysis project Ga0315288, IMG submission 203454) | Sediment microbial communities from Yellowstone Lake, YNP, Wyoming, USA - YL17G11_20 | ecosystem: Environmental > Aquatic > Freshwater > Lake > Sediment | place: USA: Wyoming | collected...
ACATAGGCGATCAGAACCCCCGCTAACTGGGCCTTGTATTCCACAAACTGCTGCAGTTGGTAGTATGCCCAGGAGTTGAGGGAGTACTTGAATGACTTGGCTTGTTTCGCACGTTGTCTGATCCCTTCCAGTTCCTCCAGCTTTATGTCGCACTTGTGTTGCTTCGCATAGTCCACGAGTTTGCGGCTGATCTTGTGGTTCAAATCCCTCTGGATGTTGCTTTCACGGCGTTTGATGACTTTGAGCTTCCTAAGCTTCTTCAACCTCTGAAGCTTCCTTCTTATTTTCCTGTACTTCTCGTGGATGTGCTGAGCCTTTTTGCCGAGGAACATGACCTTGCCGGTACTGGTGCATGCGGCCACCGCGCAGTGGCCGGTGGTGTTCCTGTCGACTCCGACCCATCCTTCGGGTTCGTATCGGATCCCATCCTTGACCCTGACGGAAACATAGCACCAGGTGTTGTCAACCTCGACCTGCCGGATCCCTTCGCAGGGCTTGCTGAACGGGATGCTTAACTTGAGGCAGGGAATGGTGATTGTTCCATCATGGAATTTGATGCCCTGGCTGGGCACGATGAGTTTCACTCTTCGGACGAACTTGCACTTTTTGTCCCTTCCGTATTTGCGTAGAATCTGGTTTGACATGGCCGACTTGAGCCCGATGTGGGCGACCTCTTTCGAGGAGAGCCCGCCTCGGTTCTTGATGGCGAACTTGGCGACCTTCCTCGCCTTTCTCAGTTCGTCAGAGAAGTTGCGGCCGTGCTTGACTTTGTAGGTCAGGATCATTTGCGTTTCTTGTATATTCTGGGCTTGTTCCATAGTATGGAATGGCACCTTGGACACTGCTTGATTATTGTTTTCCTGGGCACCCAGCTTTGGCCACAGCGGATACATGTTGCCACTGGCAGAATAATTGGTTCCATATTCTATTATACTATAAGCCTTGTTGGAAACCCTCTTTATTTTCGTGGTCGCCATTCATCCCAAGGCTGAAGCATTTGGGCTTTCTGGCTCCCAGAAACTGTAAGTACGAATACTATTGCCAAGGATGGGAAGACACGTACGGCTACTTCTTGGTGTATGCCGATTCGTTCCGGGACGCCTGTTCCGAATTAACAAAACACCTGAGGAACGCCCATGACTTTGAGAACTGCACGTTTCCTCAGGACGACGGAACCTAAGTTGTCGGAGCCATAATGGGGAAACAAACAAGAGTGACACGACATGTCGAAACGGAAAACTAGTGCCGGAAAGGCCGTCTCCTTTAGGGAAGCCCTCTTCCCGCCACACGGGATTCCGACCGCACACTGTTCGCGGTGCGGAGCTAATTTCGGATACTCCTTCGACAGGCTGAGATGGCATGCCTGCCGGTCGGAGTGCAAACCAAGAGGGGAAAAAAACGGCACATTATGATTAAGAACTACACAAGCGGAGTTCCGATAGACAGAACCGTATCAAAAATTGAGGCGGTCTTGGTGGAAGCCGGAGCTTCCAACATCACGAAGGACTACGGAGACTGTGAGCTGAAAGCCATCTGCTTCACCGTCATCCACCCGCAGGACGGGACAAAGGTGTCCATCAGGCTGCCAGCCAACGTCGAGGGGGTCTATGCCAGCCTGAGTTCGGCAGTCAAGCGCCCGCGAAAGGGAACCATGGCCAAGCTGAGGGAACAGGCTGGAAGGACGGCTTGGAAGCTGATGCAGGACTGGGTGGAGGTTCAACTGTCGCTCATACAGATGCAGCAGGCCGAGTTCCTCCAAGTTTTCCTGCCCTATGTCTGGGACGGACACCAGACGTTCTATTCGGCGTTGAAGGATGGAGGCTTCAAGGTGCTATCGAACGGCGGATTCAAGATGCTGACGGAGGGCAGGCGGTGAAAGGGGAGATCTCTGTCAAGAGCTGATTTTCTTGTTGATCGGCAACTTTTCTAATGCTAAGCTATGCCCATATGAAAAATCAACCCCCTCCGTCTTTCCCGTCGGAATTCGAACCGCCCGACGTTCATCGGCTCCCGCTCCGCGTGCTCGAGAGTCGCGGCTTCAACATGGGCAGGATGATCTCGGCATCTAAATCCGGATATCCTCCGCACAACTTCGCCATATTCAACGCCAACATCATCACACTCAGCGAAGGCAAAATCTGGTATGGCGACCTCGATCTGACGGAGGATGGCGAAAAACTCAAGGATATCGCGGCCGAAACGGGTGAGACGCTGTTCGTCCTCAGAGAGCCCGACGCGAGGTTCGGAAAAGAGAACGACACGCCGAAGGTTCTCGCCGCTAGAGCTGTCTGGGACACCACCCAAGACATACCTAAATACGACAAGAACTACAAGGTCGTCTTCACGCCCAAGAAAAAGGGCTGAGGCACGGAACACCGAGCCCTTGACCTTGACCCTGCATGCCGCTTGTGATAGCGTGGTGGCAATTGATCATGGAAATTCACAACCATGTCTGGAGATGACTATGAGCGAGCTCAACGACAGCCAAGGAACGAAAGAGGAAGCGAAGCCGCCTGAAGCCGTGTTAGCCGCGGAACAACCCAAAGAGTCCGCTCCGCCCCAGCCCGACGCGCAGCCGCTTGCCGAGCCCCCGAAGGTCGAACCCGTGAAGGAGGAGGCCAAACCGGAGGCGAAGCAGGAGGAGAAGCCGCCTGAAGCTCCGAAGGAAGAGGCGAAGCAAGAGAAAAAAGCTTCAGGGGGCCCGAACCTCCCTCCGAACGCCGCCGAACAGGTCGGCTGCATCGTCTACGGGTCACAGCTCAACCGGGGCTTCTGGACCAATCAGGCAAAGCAGGAAGGGTTCGTCGTCGTGGATCGCGGCGACTTTGCCCAGCTCCACCGTGACAACAGCAAGAAACAGGGGGAAGCCAAACCGAAGCCGACCGAGCCCAAGAAACAGGAATACAAGAAGCCAGCCTGATCATGGAAGCTTGTAACGACTTTCCGGTCAATTACCCCAGCCTAAAGGCTGGGGCTTGCTCGACCAGCCCTTTCGGGCCGGGAGCATCTTGAGGGCTGATTGACATCAGCCCGGCTTGGATGGCCAATGGCGTCCAAGTAGTTTTGCACAATGTTACGGGAGGCATTGAGGTCGGCGTGAAGAGAGAAACCACATTGAGTGCATTTGAAGACCGACTGGCACTTCCGGTTGGAACGGGAGATGTACCCGCACTTGGAACACTTCTGGGAAGTGTATCTTGCGGGGACATGCTCAATCCTGATGCCCTTGGCATCAGCCTTGTAGGATGTGAATTGCTCCAACTGGAAGAAGTTCCACTTGTGAACTTGCCTCCTTTGGGTCTTTCGCATCCTGACGTTCTGTCGGATTCCAGTCAGTTTCTCGAACACTATGGTTCCTCCAACGCCGACCGAGTCCACCAGTGCTTTGCTGACGCAATGGTTGACATCCCTGCGAAACCGTCTCTCCTTCGCTTTGATTTTGCGAAGGTGTCTTTTGCCGGAATGTTGTTTGGACTGCAACTCGGAACGGAGCCTTTCGTAACGACCCGATATGTGCTTTATCCTTTTACCGCCGTAGAACTTGTTGGCAGAGGTAACGGCGATGTTGTTGATACCCCTGTCAATGCCGACAAACTCACCGGAGAAAGGGATGTCGGCAATCTCCTTCGTGAACACGACATGCAGAAAGACTTTTCCATCCTTCACGAACAGGTCGGCGGTTGTCCATTTCCAATCAGCATACCGTTTGAAGTATTCAGGCATCCCGACCTTGACTTTGATCCTGCCTTCGACAGTCTTGATGGACACTTCTCCACGGTCGAGCCAGAGGCTATAACTGTTGGCATCATAACGAACGGGGCAGGATTTGGATTTGGGACAGGATGTCTTGAGATTCTTAGAGAGTCTTGCTTTGGCGGACTTGATGGCTTCAGTGGCCTTCATTCTGGCAGAGATGGCAAGCTGGGACGGGAGGTATTCCCTGACGGCCTTGTAGGTCTTGTGGTGCAGGGAGACCCCGTTGGAGTCCTTCCCTTCCCACCCGGTGAGGCAGACGAAGTTGAACGCCTTGGTGTATGCGGCAATGGTTGGGAGGAATACTTCTGGGGAGGCCTCCAGCACCAGCTTGGCTGTTCTTACCAGCTTCATATACTATCCTTCTCTGATGGATTTGGAAATCCCTGCAAGAGAGTTAAAAAATAATGAAGCCGCCCTGAAGGGCGGGGTTTCAACCCGAAGGAGTTCTGATGACATATGGCCAAGGAACACCATATGACGAACGAACAGCGTGCGGACATCCGTCGGCGGGCGGCCGAACAGGCGGAACTTGTCCGGAACAACCCCAAGCTGAGGGATCTCAGCAGCATCTTCCACTCCAAAATCCAAGATGCCTCCAGGGAGAACCCCGAGAACGAGGGGCTGAGCGAAGCCGAGCACGAGCTGAAGCAAGTTCTCGCCGCCATCCCCGACGTTGAAAAGAAGGTGGAACGCATCAGGGAGCAACTGGAGAAGCTTGACTCATCCGCCTCGACGCTGGTCAGGATGCGTTGCGAAAATTGGCTCAAGCGCACGAACAAAACCATCGCCGAACTGCAGCAGCGAGCCAAGAGCCTCAAGGCTGCCGTCAGGCAGGACAAGAAGGCCTCAAGGAAAAGGGTTCCTGTCCTTGACGATCCGGAGCTGAGGAAGAAATGCGAAAAGTTGCACGTAAAAATCTGAGACTCGGGCGCATGGCATACGAGGCCGATGTACTCGTCAATGATTTGATCGCCGAGGAGCTCGACCCGCACCTCTTCATACCGCTGGAACAGCGGTGCAGAAGCCACATGAGCAAACTCAACTTCGCGGTGGTGGACGGGGCAATAGTGGACGTAGTCCATTCGCTGATATACGACGCCGTTGACGCCATCGTGCTCCATCTGCAACAAGGTGGCTAACCATGCGACGGGATCCGGCGTCCGAAGTTGTCTCGCAGGCCTGCCGGCTAGCCTCGCCCGTAAGCGACGTCTGGTACGGAGCCCAAGATCCGGCAAGCGCCATCTCGTCAAACAGGAGGCATTGGCATGCGAGAAGGCTGACGCCAAACGCCGTGCCATCGAGAAACGACATATGATGGAACATAAGCTCGAACTCGAACGAATGGGTCTTGTCGAGTGGGTAGAAGATGGTACAACCGAATCCGCACCGAGAGCAGATAAGAAGAAATTCGGAAGTCATCTGTATTCAGAAGTCTGGCACTCCATATCGAGCCGAGCCAGAATCCGCCCCACATTCCGGAGGGGACGGAATCCATGACGACCTACCTCAGTTGCATACTGATCAGAAACGTCATTGCCGATTGCAAGAAGTTGGCCGACAGTCCCAGCTACGGAATGGCGTCGCTCATCTTGCTGGGGGTTAACCCCCAGCCCGGCGGCAACTCGGACGAGTTCCACCGCATCCATAACGTGTTCCAAGGGCTTGAGAATGCGCTGGCGAGGCCTCGCCACGCCATCGAAAACCACATTGTCGAATCGGCTTTCGCCCGAGCCGACGGGGAACGCGAATGAGGATGTGGATGGTCAACCCGAGGCTCCTCTGCCGCCAACACCTCCTCGGCGAGCACAACGAAATCCACCAGCACCGCCACGTCTTCGCCAAAGGCTTGTCCATAGGGGGACGCCGCGGCCAAATCGAGCCCTCCTCAATGTCCGTCCGGCATGACGCCCTCGCCGCCGAAATGCTGTCTAGGGGCTACCGCCACAGCTCGCCCTATGCCCAGCCCGACCTGTCCGGATACGACCTCGACGGCTTCGTCGTCAACCCGACGGAATCACTTGCCATCCTCATAAGACGCTGTCCGGCGTGCAGGGCCAAGGTGCCGCTTGCCTTCGGGACGCTGATTGACGATCCTGTTTTCAACCCCATCGATCAAATGCAGTCTCAAATCTACAGCCGAATCCGAGACCGCATCACAAAGAAAGTTGAAGGACTAATCAGAGGCCAGATAGACCAAAAAACCGAAAGACAAGTTACTCTCCTGATCGGAGACGAGGTGTTCAACAGAACCGCGATTCAAATCCGAAGCGGCGGCGGGCTCTGAGCTGGGAACTAAAATGGCAAACATGACCGTTAGAACCCCGAACGGTGGCCTTAACCAAATGATCTTCGCCATCATGCATGATCTCAACAAGACTGGCGTCCATGTCAGCACACAGGTTTCCGACTGGCTTTACTGCAACCGTCCGCTTTCTGGACTAGCCATCCCCCCCGCCTTGTGATAGGATTTCGTTGACAACTACACAAGGAGGTACCATGTGAAAAAAGAACGCCGCAAGAGGATTACCCTTGCCAAGACGCTGTTGGACGAACTGGGTGACAACGAGGAAGTCCTGATGTCAGGTGAGCCGACCCCGCAGTTGGACGCCAAGGAACCCCGCTACAAACTCACCATCATTGGCCCGAAGAGACTGGTTCAGACCCTGTTCGACCGCATCGCGGATGGAATCAGCCGAACCACCGAGCCCAAACAGCAACCGCTGTTTTCCGGTACGAACAGCAACAAGATGTGGGGCGAAATCAACCACGCCAAGAATGTCAGCCAGTTGAGCCAGGCCCTGTACGGTGTCTGTTGCCGGTTGCAGGACCTGGAAGGCCGCGTCCGCAAATGCGACTCCGGTTCGCACACAAGAACCGTCATCTGCACAAGGAGCCGAAAATGACGACATCAGCCAACGTCACATACTACGGGGTCTACAAGGACGGCAAGAAAGTCGGCGAACACAGTCAGCACCACTATTGCAAGCCCAGAAACTGGAAGGAGGAGATGGCCGCCTACATGCCTCCGGCGGCCTTCACCGTCATCGGGAGGTGGCCTGACGAGAACGAGGCCGACCATTTCAGCGACCCCATGCCCCTGCCGGAATTCCTGAGCGGCAAATATGTCACTTGGCCGAAACAGGACAAGAGCCTGCAAGACGAGGGGCTGCAAGGCGAAGAGCTGCAAGGCGACCTCATCATGAGCGGACTGCAAGACGAAGAGCCGCAAGACGGCTTCATCGTCACGACCGTCCGCGGCTTCCACGAAGGCTATTACCTTGAGGGGCCGTTCGACCAAGGTGAAGCTCTGAGCCAAAAGGGGCATGGCAAGGACGACGTCATCGTCAGCACCAAAAAGCCGAGGGACCGCATCGCGTTCCAGTGGAACACGACAGACGGCTTGTGGGAGGAAATCTCGCACATCGACCTCTCGGGCGGCCCAGCGACGAAGGACTGGGTCTGGCTCCCCGAGGAACCCCTCGCCACCCGCCCTCTCGGAGCCGTCGAGCTGCTCAGGATGGCCGGACTTTGTACAAGCCAAGTGATGCCGGATTCGCTGAGCAAGTTCAACTCCCTTATGTGGGCTGCCTTCGACTTGGGACGGAGATACGAACTGAACGGCGTAACGGGAGCTCTCGATAGGCAGTCCACGGATCCGTACAACATGCTAGTTTCCAGCTTCTTGGAAAATGAAACAAGAACCCAAAACGCCACTATGAACAATCCAAAGCAAGATCAAGGTGCGGTTCCCAAAGGTGCTGGGGCAAGCCCCTGTTCGATGCAGACCATCGCCAACCAATGCCTCGAACTCTGCTGGGCAATTGAGAAAATCCCAGCCGGACCAGACCAAACTCGCTCCAGCGTTCTCGCGTCGGCACTGCATACGCGACTGCAGTTCGCCGCGGACGAGCCGGCTGGCGGAGGCGAGGGGCACGGTGCTTCGCCGCGTACCTCTTAACCTCCCTGTTTGCGACTTCAGTCAACTCATAAGGAAAATCATAAGGAAAAGTGAGGCGGGACATGACACTGAAGGAAGCAAGAACGTTGAAACCCAACGCCCCAGTGGAAGCAAAGAACGGGCCGTATGTCCAGCACGCCAAGGTCGTCAAGGTCAGGCTCCGCGAGACCGGGGGGTTATGGATCACCTACTCTTGGTTAAGACAGGGGAAACAACACTTTGCCACGAAGCGACACCAGTCCGTCTACCTGCCTGGGGAATCCGTTTTCGCACCGGTACGGAGAGCAACGGCTAACCTCTCATACGACGACGGCGTTTCGCGATGCCCGAAATGCCAGCGGCCCATACCGTGGGGAGACCCCATATGCGGGGAATGCGTCATCAAGTCGTAACAGCCCGGGGAACGACATTAGTAAACTACCGACGGGCAAGCCCGTCGGCTTTGGCCGTGGAACTAGACCGTTACTGAGGAAGTGTTATGGACAACATCCCGAGAAACGATTTCAGGCGTTCCCGAGCCTTCGGGGGTATTACAGCTCCCCTCGGTGACGAGGTTATGCCTAGTCACCACGGACCGGTTGCGTATGTTGATGCTCGCGACTCGGTCTGCATCCCCCCTGTATCCGCAGAGGGGGCAACGGAATTTCAGGCCGTTCCGGTTGCGGCTGTCGATGTGCCCGCACCGCGGGCACCCTCGGCTCGTGTTCTTCGGCGAAACCAATTCGAAGGATATTCCCTTGGCTTCGGCCTTGTACTGGACGAAGAATTGGCCCTGGGCATAAGGCCATCTGTTGATCCTGTCCCGCATCTCCTTGCCTTTGGCAAGGCTGGCTTCCCTGATGTTGGACAGTTTCTCCATGACGATCCTCCGAGCCCCGACGGTCTCGGAATATTGGACGAGCCTCTTGGAGGCGATGTGCATCAGGTGGGTCGTCACCTTGGCCTCATTCCCGGACATCCTCTGGAGGAGCCTTTTGGAGGATCGAGTTCCCTTGGATTGGACTCTGGCCTTGACTTTCCGGATGTTCCTCCTGCGATGGTTGAGCTCGCCTCCAGAGAAGGTGAACGTCCTGGAGTTGGCGGAATTGGTGGCCGTGAAGATCCTCTTGATTCCGGAATCGACACCGACTATGCATCCTTCTGTTTTGGGCTCAGGAATTGCAACTTTATGGCAGAGGATGAGATGCCAGCAGCCACCTTTTTTCTGCAGTTTGGAATCCTGCCATGTGTCGACTGGAGGGATCCTCTTGTCTTCGATCTTTATCGGCTTCCCCCAGAAGCAGAGACCCTTGGTCTTGGAAAAGGAGAAGTCCCTTTCCCAGACGACAGGAATCACTTCCCGCCTGAACTTTACGGGATGCCATCTTCTTTGGCTTCTCTGGGACAGGAACGCCGCCGTCACATGCCTGAAGGAGGAACAGGTGAGCTGGGACGGGAGGCCGAATCTTTTCCTGATGGTGGCATAGTGCTTCCTGTGGAGCTTGATGGAGTTGGTCTCCTTGGTGGAAAAGACGATATCAGACAGCCAGTTGCAGGCGGAAAGGAACTTTGTGCAAAGGAGATCAAGGTCATCCGACTGGCCTATTTTCAGCTTGATGGTCCTTTCCTGTTTCATCACACTATATTATTATCAGGAAATTTTGAAAATCCCTTTGTGGAAACCAGGAAATCGAAATCTTTGATCGGAAAGAGGAATGGCGGCGGTTCCTCCAACGGGCAAGCCCGTTGGTTTCCCCGCCGCAAAGGTTTATGAAATACTGCCTCACCAAGCCGCAAATAGCCACGGCCACCATATCCTGGGTCAGCTGGAAACCAAGGAAAGAGATCTCCGAGAAGATCGCGGTTCCCGTCGATTGGCAAGTCCTGTCTCAGGTTAATCTGCTTGGTACCCCCGTTGTAGGCCAACGGTTCTCCTCCCTTATCGGAAAAGGAGGCATCCGGTGAAGAGTTCATTGGACAGCCTGATATTCGGCCAAGTCCAGGAATCGATCAAGATGTCGATTCGAGACCTGTACAGGCACCAGATCGCGGGACAAATCGGAGAACAGGCCTGTAGCCGAATCGTGCATGTCCAATGGCAAGTCTTGAACCAGATTCGCCACGGGCTTCAGAATCAAATCCGTGACCACATCAAGAACCCCGTCCCGAACCGAACCGAAAGCCAGCCATGAACATTCTGGACGCCGCAACACAGATCCGCCCGCAGTCCTGTGTCGCCATCCGAACCGCCATCTTCAAGAACATACTTGAGAAAACCAAACAGCCGACGAGATTCCCCATCTGGCCCCCGATAACAGACGACCGGTTCCGTTTCCCGTCAACCGAAAGGTTCCTTGTCAAAACCGCCGCCACCATCATCAGAAGCGTCTTGGCTCTCGGAAGGCCGCCACAACAAGCAAGAACCGTGACAACCCAACAGGGCATTGCCTCACTTCCCATACAGCAACATTGCCGCCAGTTGCGTGTCGCCCTGACAGGAGCCCCGAAATGAGCGAAAGCACCATCGGGCAGATCAAGTACGGCGGCACCTTCGAGGAGAACCTGAAGGTCTCTCAGGAGTTCGTCCAAGAAATCTGCCGCACCCTCAGGGCACATGGACTGCTCGTCAGGGGCGAGGACGACACCGCTCCCTTCATAGCCTCCGATGGCAAGTGGGTCAGGCTCTGCGACATCATGGCCGTCAACCCCGCGACCTCGCAGGTCAGCTTCATAGAGGCCAAGGACAACTGCCGGTGCCTTTACTACGACGCGACCGGCCAGCCGAAAAAATACGTCGACGAGAAGCTCAGACTCCTGAACGGCGGCGATAGGGTCTTCATTGTCTTCAGGGAGAACATGGACTGGGTCGAGAGTAAGGCGGCACTCAAGGCGACAACCAAGGAACAGGTGCTGGAAAGCCTCGCTACCCAAGGGCTCGCCGAGATCGGGCTGGACGGGCGGCCCCGTTTTGTCCCGTACGGCCAAAGCTTGGCTTTCCTCCTCCGGAAGGAGAACATCGACTGGTCGCTCGAATACAGGGTTCCGTCGAAACTGAGCCGTTACAGGGGCGAGACCCAGTATATGTGGCCCGTCGACCGCATGCTGCCGATCGGGAGGCTCGTCAGGGAGGTCATCCTCGGCAAGGAGCCAAGAACATGAGACGTTGCCCCATTCAGACATATAAACTCGCCCAAGACGTGCAAGACATGGTCTTCCGACGTTTCGAGCACATCTTCGGCTGGCATTACCTTGAGATCGACCCCGCTGGCGTGAAAGCCGTGGAAATGCACAACTTGTGCGGAAGGAGGATTGGCAGACGCCTGCTCTACAGGCTCGAACGAGCCCTTGCCACACCGGACGCGCCGGCCGCTATAATCGCCCACATCCGGAGCAGAGTCGGCATATGACAACCACCGCACGAGACGTCGCCCTCATGGTCGCCAGGCTCGACATCGGCTGGGACGGTTCAAGAATCCCCCCCGACTATCCGAGCAACTTGAGGAAACTTGTCCGCGACGACATTCTCCGACGGCTTGCGTTCAATGTGCGGCTGCCGGAGAAATTGCAGCTGCCGGAGAACTTCACCGCTCAAGCCTTTTCCGGTGGGTTCGGTGTCGTGACATCCGTGCGGCAGGCAGTGGAAGGTGAGACAAGAATCGCCGCCAAAACGCTTCATTAAACCCAAATCAGGGTTTAATGTTGCTTGCCCGGTTTGGATTGGGAAGCTGGCTGCGTTGACTCCCACGGCCATATGTGAGATGATGGGTAGGAAATGAACCCATGCTGCCACAATGTTGTGTCACAAGCTGCGGGACTTTGCCTATACCGGCCGGAACGAGTGCACCAGCTGGTACGAAGAGTCGAGGGCTTCGCAGGCGGAGTCGTTTGCAACCCCCAGTTGCAGTCGCGATCGTTGGCCCCCCTTCTTGTAATCCGCCTGCGCCTCCTTGGCGTCTCCGGGGAAGTCATAGACGCATGCCGCACGCGGCTCGCGAAACAGGAGCCATGACAACCCGACAGGACATATCCTCGCAGACCGACAGACAAGTCCAGTTTCCCTTGGGCGAACTGAAATGCGAAGCGTGGAGGCTGACTTGGGAAGCGTGGAGGCTGACTTGGGAAGCGTGGAGGCTGACTTGGCTGGATCTCCATGCCCGCCTTGACAGGTATTCCGATGCCACCGTTCCCGTGTTCGAGGAGCTAAGCCAGCGAGACGCTGGCTCAAGATCCGCACGAAACGCCATGCCGTACGGCGGCGTAATCGTCGAAACCGCACTTGCCGTCCAGCAAGCTCTGCGTGAAAGCGGGAGGCCTCGGTGAGGCCGACATCGGATATGATTGCTGCCGTTGAAGCTCAGGTTCGGAATCAGGTTTGGGATCAGGTTCGGGATCAGGTTTTGGCTCGGGTTTGGGCTCAGGTCTGGGCTCAGGTTGGGGATCAGGTTGGGGAACAGGCTCAGGTTTTGACTCGGGTTTGGGTTCAGGTTCGGGTTCAGGTTCGGGAACAGATTCAGGATCAGGTTCAGGAACACTTTAGAGGAAATGGGAGGCTTCGGTGAGGTCGACATCGGACATGATTGCTGCCGTTGGGAATCAGGTTTGGGCTCAGGTTGGGGCTCAGGTTGCGGCCCAAGTTTGGACTCGGGTTGGGGCTCGGGTTGGGGATCAGGTTCGGACTCAGGTTTGGGTTCAGGTTTGGGAACG
>Ga0315288_10009279_pt1 | contig 12397 bp, 9 predicted proteins | sample YL17G11_20_MG_FD_203454 | JGI IMG/M metagenome (GOLD analysis project Ga0315288, IMG submission 203454) | Sediment microbial communities from Yellowstone Lake, YNP, Wyoming, USA - YL17G11_20 | ecosystem: Environmental > Aquatic > Freshwater > Lake > Sediment | place: USA: Wyoming | collected...
TCTTCCACTTCCTGGTTGCCGAGGGGTTCATCAAGGACGACCCGACTGCCACGTTGGACTCGCCACACGTGAAAAGGTACCTGCCGCGGGCCATCTCTCAGGAGGACGTGGAGAAGCTGCTCGAGGCGCCTGGCACGCATGGCCACCCGCGCGCGCTGCGCGACCGGGGCATCCTGGAGCTGCTTTACGCCACCGGCATGCGCGTTAGCGAGCTCGTGGCACTGAACCTGGGTGACATGGACCTGGCCTCGGCCAGCGTGCGCTGCTTTGGCAAGGGCGGCAAGGAGCGCATCATCCCTGTGTACGAGCGCGCAGTGCAGGCCATCGACACGTACCTGACCAAGGGGCGCATCCACCTCTTGCATGAGCCCGAGCAAAGGGCGCTCTTCCTGAACCAGCGTGGCGACCGCCTGACCCGGCAGGGGCTGTGGCTGATCGTGAAGGGCTACGTCAAAGAGGCGGGCCTCCAGGTGCCCGTGACCCCGCACACGTTGCGCCATTCGTTTGCGACGCACATGCTGCGCGGAGGCGCCGACTTGCGCAACGTGCAAGAGCTCTTGGGGCACGCCAACATCGCCACGACTCAGGTCTATACCCAGATCAGCAACGAGCGGCTGCGTGAAGTATACGACGAAGCCCACCCCCGCGCGAAATAGCGTAGTAGAGTCGCAGACAATGAGCCTTCAGTTCTCACAGACCGAGATCCGCGAAACGGCGGATTTCATCCGGCAGAAGACGAGCTTGCGCCCGCGCGTGGGCCTGATCCTAGGCTCTGGCTTGGCCGGGCTGGCTTCCGAGATCGAGCAGCCCGCGGTGATTCCCTATGTCCAAGTGCCGCACTTTGTGCCTGCCACGGTCGAGGGACATCCCGGCGAGCTGGTCATCGGCAAGCTGCAGGGCTGCCCGATGATGCTGATGCGCGGCCGGGCCCACTACTATGAGGGCTACACCATGCAGCAGGTGACCTTTCCCGTCCGTGCGATGTGGGCCCTGGGAGTGCAATACCTGATCGTGACCAATGCGGCGGGTGGGCTCAACTCATCCTTCCGCGCGGGCGACCTGATGCTCATCACGGACCACATCGGCCTGGCCAACATGGTGGGCCTGAACCCGCTGCGCGGGCCCAACGATCCGGAAATCGGCCCACGCTTCCCGGACATGTCGCAGGCCTACGACCCCGGGCTGCGCACGTTGGCGCTGCAGGCCGCCAGCGACCTGGGCATCCCGCTGCATCAGGGCGTCTACGTCATGCTTTCTGGACCCAGCTTTGAGACGCCAGCCGACCTGCGTTTCCTGCGACTGATCGGCGCGGACGCCGTGGGCATGTCGACCGTGCCCGAAGTCACCGTGGCGCACCACGCCGGCATTCGCGTGCTGGCCTTCTCCGGCATCAGCAACGCCGCCCCGCAGGAGCCGGGCCTCGACAAGGTCAGCCACGAGGAAGTGCTAGAGGCTGGCAAGGGCCTGGTGGCCAAACTGGGCCCGCTCATCCGGGAGATCGTGCGAAGGCTGGAACCCAAGGCCGTCAGCAGTCCGTCTATATAGTGCGCCGACCCGGCTAGACGGGCACCAGACGGCTGGAAACTGAGGAAGATGAGCCTTTCGAAGATACTGTCCTACGCAAATGCCTACTTCTTGTGGTTCTGTGCGGCAGCCTTCGTGGCAGCCCTCCTCTGCCTGCGCGAGATGCGCGCAGCACACACAGAGCAAGCGCAGACCATCTTCGCCCTGGAGAGAGAGCTGGCCGTCGGACGCCAGAGGCGCGCGCGCAACGCGCTGTGTGTCATCGTGGCGCTGCTCGCTGTACTGACGGTCGCCAAGTTTGCGATAGTCCCCGGGCAAGAATTGCCTCGCGTGCGCGAGCCTACGCCCACTCAGATGCTCATCCTGGTGCCGACGGCAACGCCTGAGACGCCCACACCCACGCGCACGCGCATCCCCACCCGGCCCAGGCCGACGCCTGCGCCTGTCACAGAGACGCCCTCGGTCACGCCAGTCCCGACCCTGTCCTGTCCGCAGCCGGGCGTGTGCATCGCCTCACCGGCCGCGGGCCAGGCCGTCCAGGGTCAGGTGACCATCCGGGGCACGGCCAATATCAACGCCTTCCAGTTCTACAAGCTCGAGTACGGCCAGGGTGAGGAGCCACAGCGTTGGAACAGCATCGGAGAGATCCAGCGCGCACCGGTGGTGGATGGAGTGTTAGGAACGTGGGACACCACGGGGTTCCCTGCGGGCGTTTATCGGCTGCGATTGACGGTCGTAGACATCTCGGGCAACTTCCCGCCGCCCTACGAGATACGGCTGGTGATACAGCCATAGCTTGTGACGAGCTCAGCAACCTGGCTTCCGAGGCCACTCAGGCTTCGGAAGCCTTCTTTGGGGGCTCCAACGGCCCCCGCCGCAGCACCCGATCCGCATGGCCCAAGAGAAATCCCAGGCCCAAAGACCACGCGCGCAGGTACAGCGCGGGCAGCGCGAGCAGGGCGACAGGACGGTCGCGCCGCCAGGCCTTGGCCAGGAAGGGCACAGCGCTGAGCGCGAAAGCAGCCATTGTCACGCCCAGCAACCAGACGCCCCATGCCAAAAGGAGAGAGAGCAGCGCCAGAGGAGCCGAAAGCGCTGCCAGTCCCATCTGTAGCTTGACGCTGAGTGGCGTGTGCGAGTCAATGCGCGCCTTGCCCGGGTGCAGGCGCAGTACCCATGTTTTCCAGTACCCGATGCGCACCTTTTTCTGCGCATAGCTGCGCCAGCTCTCGGGATGCCGGTGGTACACCGCGGCGTGCGGGGCAAAGGCCATGCGGTAGCCCGCGTCGGCCAGGCGAAAGGAAAGCTCCTGGTCCTCCAGATAGCGGAAGCGTCGGTCAAAGCCCCCACTCGCAAGCAGGACTTCCCGTCGGTAGCCCGCAGCATAGGTGTCCACCAGGTCAACGTATGGGCAACGCGCGGTGTGGTCGTAGCGCTCTTGGTACTCAAGCTGCACAAAGCGCGCGCACGGGCCTTTCTGGTACGTGCGATAGACGCCCTTGAGGCCGGCAAGCTGCGGGTCGGCCAGAGGGGCCAGCATCTCGGCCATCCAGTCCGGCGCAGGCGCGCAGTCCGCGTCGGTGAACAGCACCACGGAACCACGCGCGGCCGCCACCCCCGCATTGCGCGCCGCGGCGGGGCCGGCGTTGGGCTGCGTCAGTACCGCGGCACCGCAGCGCGCGGCGATCGCGGCCGTCGCATCCGTAGAGCCATCGTCCACCACGATCACCTCGTAACTGGTGCGTGGTACGGTCTGCTCGTTGAGCGCGCGCACGCACTCGGCAATGGTGGCTGCGGCGTTATAGGCCGGAACCACTACCGAGATCGTTGGCATGTCTGCGGTCATGCGCCGGCCTCCCGCGAAGTCATGCCGAGCGTGCTGAGGTCATAGTTCTCACGCCACATGCCCCACAGACCCAGTGCCAGGATGGGTCCGTAGACCACGAGATGCAGCAGGAATGCGTACGTCAAGGCCAGGCTCTGTTCCACGCCAAAGACTGCCAGTGTGATCAGGCACAGGTAGTGAAACACGCCGATCTGCAAGGGAGAAGTGGGCAGAATGGCGCCTGTCGTCAAGACCACCAGCAACAACGCCGACGCCAGCGGGCTGAGCTTGAGTCCAACAGCCCACAGCGTCAAGACGTTCGTTGACGCTGCCAGCATCCAGATCACAACCGACCAGGCCCACAATTGGGCCTGCACTCCAACATGGCGCAAAGCGCTCATCTCTGCACTGGCCTCAACCAGGCGCTCCGCAGGACGCAGAACGGACAGGGGTGGATAGCGTCGAATCCAACTCTCCAGTAGCTCCACAATCCTCTCGCGTTGACTGGCCAGGAGGATGAGCAGCAGCAACAGCGCAGCCAGCGCGCCGCTCACGATCAGACTGGAGCGGCTGAGCCAGTGCGGCAATGGGATCAAAGGGGAGAGACCGGCAATTAGCAGTAGCAGCATGACGCTGTCCATGGCCTTTTCCACCACCGTGGCGGCCAGCGCCAGGACCTTGCTGACGCCGTAGGCCTCGCCGATGAGGTAGGCACGCGCCAGCTCGCCCAGACGAACTGGCAGGATGCTGTTGGCCAACTGCCCGACATACAAGATGGACACGCACCTGCTCACCGCAAGCTTGGACTGCGAGGGGTAGAACAGCAGCCGCCAGCGCACGCCCTTGACCCAATTCGTGACCAGGAAGGAGACGACCGCCAGCAACAGCCAGGCCAGGTTGGCCTGCGCAAGCGCAGCGGCAACCCGGGGCCACTGCACGTTTCTGAGCGCCAGGTATAGCGCCAGAACGCTCAGCACGAGGCCCAGCACAAAACGCGGCATCCTCCATCTGCTGCTTTGAGCAGCGCTTGTGTTTTGCTTGCCCATACGCTACAATCCCACTAACCCACGAGAGGAGGCTGGAGGCCGACGCGACATGCAAATCAGACGCGAATACCTGCGGGCGTGGCTGCCCCTTGTCGTGTTCAGCCTCTGCTTCGCCCTCTACTGGGGCACGCTCGCCCCCACCATCACCTGGCAGCACGATGGCTACGACGGCGGGGACCTGATCACAGCAGCCTACACGCTCGGCATTCCGCACCCCACCGGCTACCCCACCTACATGCTGCTGGGCCATTTCATCACCCGGCTGCCACTGGGCGACGTAGCCTATCGCATGAACCTGCTCTCGGCGCTGTGCGCCGCGCTGGCCGTCGCGCTGTGCTACCAGACCGCCGTGGCGCTGCTCGAACCGGCCGACCACGCCCGGCTTGCGGCGCTGAGCGCCACACTCTTGCTGGGCGCTTCGCGCATCCTCTGGTCACAGGCCGTGATCACCGAAGTCTACGCACTGAATGCCATGTTCCTTTCTGCCGTCCTTTGCCTCACTCTACGCGCCCTGGCACGCCTGCAGGAGGCCTCGGAGCGGGCCGGCCGAGGACATCTGCGCGCACCGCTGGTGGCGCTCGCCGTGCTCTACGGCCTGAGCCTGGGCAACCATCTGACCATGCTCTTTAGCGCCCCGCTGCTGCTGTACGTATGTGTTGTCCTGTGGAGACGCCGTGCGCTCAACGCAGGCCACTGGGCAGCGCTGCTAGGCTTCTTCTTGTTGGGCCTGGCTGTCTACGTCTACCTGCCACTGCGCGCCGGCAAGCAGCCCCTTTTCAACTGGGGCGATCCGCGCACGCTACCCAGCCTGTGGTGGGTCATCAGCGGCGGCATCTACCGCCAGTTTGTGCTGAGCCTGCCGCCCGCGCTCTGGGCGCAGCGCATCCTGGCCTGGGTCGGCCTGCTGCGGCAGCAGTTTGGCCTGGCGGGCGCTGCGCTAGGCCTGCTGGGGGCCTGGTGGCAGTCACGGCACTCTGTCCGCACGTTCACGCTCCTGTTTGGCACCGCCGTCCTGTACAGCGTCTACGCCATCGGCTACAATACCACCGACTCGTACGTCTACTTGCTGCCAGTCTACTGCATCTACGCCCTGTGGATCGCGCAGGGAGTGCAGCGCGCACTGATGGCCGTTGCCAGGCTGCAGCCCGCCTGGCGGAGGCCGTTGTGGGCCCTGGCCTGGATGGCTTTGCTCGCCCTGCCGCTCAACGCCCTGCGCGAGAATCTGCCGGCCGTGGACCTCCACGCAGACCACACTGCATATGACTATGGCACTCAGGCGCTGAGCCAGGTGCCTGACCGCTGCATGGTCATTTCGGCCAGTGACGTGCACACCTTTACGCTGTGGTACTTCTCCCGAGTCGTCATGCCCCGCCACCAGGTAGCCGTGATCGACCGCGACCTGCTCGGCTACGTCTGGTACGTGGCGGGCCTGCGCCGGGCCTACCCCTGGCTGCAGTGGCCCGACGCGCCGCTCGGCAGCCTGGATGCGCTGGACCGCCTGGTGCAGGCTAACCAGTCCACCGTCCCTGTTTTCTGGGCCGACGTCGATGCCGAGTCCCAGGCCCGCTACCGTCTGACCCCGCAGGGCGTCCTGTTTCGAGCGTCAGCTCCCTAGCTCTGAGGGCGTCGAAGAACCTTCCCGAAACGTGCCACCTCAGTACGTGCGGACGTTTGCCGAGGGACCTTACGAGAACGCTGTTCCAGTTTCGCGGCCAGCTCCTAGTTTCGCCTCGTCCTGCGGACGGCAGAGAACAAGCCCGCCATCCCAACGACCACAGTCGCGACGCCTGCCACGATCGCCCACGGCGGGAGTCCGCCCGCGCCCCCTGCAACCAGCGTTGGCGCCGGCGTGGATGTGTTGGGTACCACGGTGGCGACCACAGGCGCCACCGTGGGAGGGACCGGGGAGGACGTTGGAGGAAGCGTCGTCGCGGTGGGCGGGATCGATGTGGCTGTGGGTGGGATGCGCGTGGCGGTGGGCGGCACCCGGGTCTTCGTGGGCGGAACGCGCGTGGCCGTTGCGGTCGGCGGCACGGACGTGGGCGGAATCGGCGTCGGTGGGATGGGCGTCGGCGGGACAGGCGTCGCAGGAACGGACGTCGGCGGGAGCAGTGTAGGAGTTGGCGCCGCTGGCGTCTCTGTCGGCGGCCTGGGTGTAGGTGTGGGTACGGTCTGCCGCAGGTGGTTCTGGTCCGGCATGGCCCATGCACTCCAGCCATAGGACAGAAACAGCAGAACCAGCAGGGGTAGAACGGCAGTCAGCGATGGCAAACGACGCATGCATCTTCTCCTACTGCAGAGTTAGTTCCAAGGAACGATCCACGCGCAGGTCCAGGTCATAGCTTAGCACGCGGTCTTCTCTGGCGCGGGGCGCGGGGCTTGAGGACAGCACGGCTGCACCTTCGGGCAGCACGATGTGCACTGCGCACGGCACGGCGTCGGTGCCCGCCTGCTTCTGGACCAGCAGGCTGTAGAATCGCGCGCCTTGCTCGGGCAGCCTGTATGTGAAACGCACGGTGCGGCTCTCTCCACCCGGCACGAGCAGAAAGGCGCCCCACACGATGTGGCCCTTCTCCTGGGGCAGCGTCTCCGTCTCGGTCACACCTTCGGCGGCCAGCAACTGGCTGCCCGCGGGCACGTAGAGGCGCAGGTAGTTCCAGTAACAGTCCTCCATCCACACGGTGTACGACCACGAGTCCTTGAATTGCAGGCAGGTCGTCGGGGGCACGCTATGGTTCACGTAGGTAATCGCCAGTGTCGCCGTGGGAGCCTTGCCGCGGCCTAGCGTCACCTGGTACTCGATGCGTTTGTCCACGTTGACGTTGACCTTGTTGTAGCCCATGTTCGTGTCAAGCGCCAGCAAGTAATCGCCGCGCGTGCCTTCCGCCAACGCGCCATCCCATCCGCCCAAGGCCAGCAACTGCTGCGCATCCGCTTGGTGAAAGTACAGTTGGACGTGTTTCTCCTGCACAGTGCGGCGCAGCGCCTGGAGCAGCCCGCCCAATTGCTCGAGTTGGGCCGGGCTCTGCAGTCGCTGCAACAAAGCGGACGCCATGACCCCGACAAAATCCTTGCGATGCTCGCGCCAGCCCGTGGGTGTGGGCGCCGACCAATACTCGCGCATCTTGCCCAGGACGTTGTCTGCGTCGACGCGGTCTCCGTACTGCTCCAGCTCCAGTGGCCCCACCGCACGAAGCACGGCCTGCACGGCTTGCAGGTCAAAGGCCACCAGGCCGTCTATCGTGCCGGCATTCTCCAGACGGTACAGGCTCTCCACATCGCGCGCGGTGGTGGGAAAATCCGGCGACCAGTTGCCATCGCGCGTGGTCCACAGGATGATGCCCATGTGGCGCTGCATGGGCTCGGGGGCAAATGGGTGGTCCACCGTGAAATGGTCGTAGGCATAGCTGTCCTTGACGACGAGTTCTCCCAGCTTGCCCCGCTCCAGGGTCAGCAGGCTGATGGTGCTGATGAACCCGCCACTGGCACGCAGTTCGTCGCTGTTCTGCGCCAGCAGCATGTAGGTAACGGGACCGTCCTCGCCCAACAGCGGCGGCGCAACGGCCGCCGCACCAAGCCCCACCCGCGCCAGCCGCACGTAGGAGTCCAGCTTGTTCACGACACGCGCCAGCGGGGACCACAGTCGGCGCGTCGTCAGGTCAGCGATCTCCTGCCCGGGCACCTCGAGGCCCTGCGCAGCCTGCTGAAAAGCAGGACGCGCCTGGACCAAGCCGACGAAGAGTGCCTCGCTGGTGCTCTGCCCCTCCGGGCGCGACCGCACGGCGGCCGCGACGCCCTGCAACCCATCGGCGACGCCCTGCCCGGCGCGTGCCAGATCGGCCCCCACGCTCAAGAGCAGATCCACTGCCCCCAGGTTCTGCACGATCGCGCCCCGGGCCAGCCAGACCGGGTGCAGGACAAACCCCAGTTGGGCGCGCAGGGCGCGCAGGTCCACCTCGATCCCGTCGAGTTCGGTCTTGAGCCGCGTAGGGCCTTGGGCTTGCAGCAGCTCCCCGGGGTTGCGTGCCAGGGTCCGGAGCCGCGTGGCGTGCACCGCCAGCGCCCCGACGTGCCAGCCCAGGTACACGGCCTCCACCAGGACCACCAGCGCCAGGAGCAGCAGACCCGAGCGCCACAGGCTGGGCAGCGACTTGGGCTTCTTGGACCCATCAGTCTCGAATGACAAACCCACTCCTTGTTGGTGCAGCCTGCTGTACTGTCCTCGCGGCTCTGATCACCGGCAGCAGGACCTTGGGACCCAGCAGCAGGCGCATGTAGCTGCGCAAGGCCACGCCAAATGGGGTGATGCTCGTCGGGTCGCGGTAACTGAACAAAGACCCATTGAAACCGCGGCCCGTGTTCAAGTCATAAGGCTGGTCATTGAGACTGTACCACAGCCACTGCTGCACCAGGCGGCCCTCGTCCGCCGCATAGCCTAGCCCGGGATCACGCGCGTTGACCAGGAAGGAAAAAGTGTCTTGCATGAAACCAATCAGCTTCCGATTGCCCTCAGCTTCGCTTCCAGACTCGACCAGATAGGTAGAGGGCATCAACACCCCGTATTCGGAGATGATGAGCGGCCTGTCCTGGAACCCTCGCTCCTTCATCCACTGCCGGAAGCCCAGCACTAGCTCGCAGAAGAGCACGGAATTTGCGTTGTCACGCAGTGTATACGTGACCCCGGACTGCGCCGCAAGGCCGACCGGGATTCCCGCTCCCCACGAACCTGGCAGCTCCTGCAACACCTGCACGTGGATGTTCCACACGTCCACGGGCATGGGCTCGCCGTACAGGCGCTGGTACTCGCTCAACACGGCGTCGAGCCACTGCAGCCGCAGAGGCGTGGGCTCCACCACGCCGCCGATGGCCACCGGGGCTGTCGGGTCGAGGCGTTTGATCTGCGTGTACACATCATGGTAGATGCTGGCGTACTCGCCTGGAGTGCGGCTGCCCTGCCCAACGGGGCACTCGGGCTCGTTGCCCACGATCCAGAGCGAGCCGCGCGTCTCCGCGTTGATGGTCTCCGTCAACGCCAGAGTGTCGGTGGGGTAAGAGCTGGCTCGCACCAGGATCATCTGCGCGTAGCGGATGCCACCGGGCCGCAGCGGGTGAGGACTGGCCCACCAGTCAGAGTACCACCCGACGTGCAGGCTGCCCACGTCATAGTCCGTGATCAGTGAATTGCGCACCTCGCCGCCGACGGACACGGTGATGCCAGTGTCAAGTCCCACGCCAAAGCGCTGGCTGATCGAAGCATAGTACGGTGCAGTGAACGGCAGAGGCTCTGGTTCCGCCGCGCTGACGCGCGTGGCAGAACGCGAGCCGCCCAGCACAGTGAGCCATGCGATCACGGCTATTGCGGCGAGCACGATGGCGCAGAATCCCTGACGCCGTTTGAGCATGATAGACAAGGAGTCACCTCAACACAATGGGCAAGTGCAGCACATGGTGCTCTTCTGTAGCGGTAGGCGTGGCAGTATCCGTCATCGTGGCGGTTGGCGAAGCCGTGGCGCTAGGCGTCGCCGTGCAAGTGGCCGTCAACGTGACGGTGGGCGTTGGCGTTGCCGTGACCGTGGGCGTAGCAGTGGGCTCAGGGGTTGAAGTTGGCGTGGCAGTGCAGGTCGCAGTCGCGGTTGCCGTCGGCGAGGGCGTGGGCGAAGGCGCCGTGTCGCTGGACTGGCCCAGGTAGAGCTGCCAGCTCCCATCGCGCCGGTCGCGCCAGACCACGTAGGCCGTTGCGCCGTCCGTGGCCACAGCCGGTTCGATGGACAGGCTGTCTCCAAACGATAGCCGCTGCTCAACCCAGGTCGCCCCGTCGGTGGCGCTGCGGCTGAGGTAGATGATGGGCCACCCAGCCGCATAGTCCTCCCAGGCCAGCACCAGCATGCCTGGCGCAGCCGCCAGGTCCGGATTCCAGGCGCCGCTGGCGCGCACGGTCTCCACAGTGCCCCAGGCCCCGCCCAGGTTCCCGCTCGACATGCGCTTGAGGGTGTGCGGCGGCTCCAGCCAGGCCGCCAGGACCTGCCGCCCGTTCGCAGCCACCGTGACATCGTGCGCGCCGCCGGCATAGGTGAGCCGGGCCGGGGTGCTCCACCCGGCGCCGCCGTCGAGGCTGCGACTGTAGCTGAGCGTCCAGTCGCTCTTGCCTGCGGTACCCTGCCAGGTCTGCTGCCAGAAGGCATAGGCCGTGCTCCCTCCGGAAGCGACGGCGACGGCTTGAGGCAACACCCGAGCGAATCTGGGCTCGTACGGCGTCTCGGGCGAGTTCACCACCGGGAAGGAAGTCCAGGAGCCACCTGCGGCCGGGCGACGCAGGACGTACAGTCTGTCGAGAGAGACGGGAATCGCGACCAGCACCTGACCCTGGCACACAGTGATTTCTGGCTCCCAGGTCTGCTGACAGCGTGTGTACCAACCCTCCGCCACGCTCTCCATCACCACATCCGGTTCTGACCAGGAGCCGTCGCCCGCACGCTGACGATGGTAGATCAACCAGTTGCCGGCCACCAATTGCTGCCACACCACGTGCACACTGTCGCCATCGGCGGCGATACTGGGGGCGCGCGCCTCGGTGCCGCTGGCGGTGAGTGGCGCATCATCGCTCCACTGGCCTGTGCTGGCAGAGCGCACCTTGTAGTACACCTCGCGGCTGCCCGTGCGGTCGTCCACCCAGACCACGTGCACGCCGCTGTCGTTGACCATCACGTCTGGCTGCTGCACGACCCCGCTCGAATGCGTCACCGGCGACTCGTCTTGCCAGGCCGCGCTCGCGGCGCGATTCAGCGCTGTGCACGCAACTGGCGCCGGCTGCAGCAGCATCTCGCGCAACACGCGCCCTGCCGCCAGGGGCGTGTCAAAGCCCATTAGCTCGCCCACTGTGGGGCAGATGTCGATCTGCTGGCGCAGGTCGGAGACCTCGGCGCCGGCGCGGATATCCGGGCCGAGCGCCAGGAGGAAGAGGCGCTGGCAGCCGGCGCAGATTCCGCTGTGGCTGTGAAAATCACCGTGCTCGTAGTCGTGCCGGCCGTGGTCTGTCGTGACGAGCAACGTGGTCTGGTCACGGTACAGCGGGTCACTCTGGATCTGGTTCCACAGGTCATTGACGATGCTGTCTGCGTCGCGGATGGCCTCCAGGTAGAGTGGCCAGCTCCCGACCTTGGGGTCACCGCCGTGTCCACGATGGTCCACCTCGCCCAGGTGCAGGAACACCAGCGAAGGATGATAGCGACCGATGACGTCTTGCATGCGTGACCAGGTCACAGAGTCATCGCGATCGGCCTCCCTGGGCGAGTCGAGCGATGCCGCGTAGTCCGGGCCGTACATGGGGTGATCGCTGGCCGCGATGCGGTGCAGGTTGTTCTTGCCCACCACGGCCCACACCTTGCTCTGCGACACTTCGGGGTGGGCGCGGCGGTAGTACTCGAACATGGTGGGGCAGCCCGGGCGGAAATCGCGCCAGTCTTCGTTGTTGGGCGTGATCTCCCAGCAGCCGTCCACGATGGTGTCGTTGCCGGGCGTGGTCCAGGTCGCACCCAGGTTGTAGAAATTGGTGTAGAGCGATCCCAACGGCCTGAGGTCGTTCCACATGTGCGGGATGTACTGTGCGGGGTCCTCCTCGGCGTCAAACGCCTCGGTGCCGCGCAGGCCGTCGATGCATACCACAAACACGTTGCGTGTGCGGTATGCGCCAGCCCGCGGCGCGACGGCGGGCGCTTCCCCCTGGAAGGTGGCGGCAGCCAGGCCGCTCCCCAGGCTAAGGAGCAGCACCAGGGCGGCCAGTCCGCTCCGGCAGCGCAGCCCCAGATGCCAATGGTTACTTGTCATGGTCCTTGCCCTCCGAATTCGTTGCTACATTTGCCTTCACTCGGCCGGCCCGCGCACAATCACGGGCAGCCAGAGCCGATCCACGCCCCAGACGTCGCACACGGCGACCCGCACATAGTCCACGTCCAGTGGCGTCCACGCCCCTGGAAAGATCACGATGGCCGGGCTGCCCAGGAGA
>Ga0315288_10009280_pt1 | contig 12397 bp, 16 predicted proteins | sample YL17G11_20_MG_FD_203454 | JGI IMG/M metagenome (GOLD analysis project Ga0315288, IMG submission 203454) | Sediment microbial communities from Yellowstone Lake, YNP, Wyoming, USA - YL17G11_20 | ecosystem: Environmental > Aquatic > Freshwater > Lake > Sediment | place: USA: Wyoming | collected...
GCTCAAGGCCGAAGACAAGGGCGGCGTCTATCTGCTCAACGGCACCAAGATGTGGATCACCAACGGGCCGGACGCCGACACGATGGTGGTCTACGCCAAGACCGAGCCCGAGCTGGGTGCGCGAGGCGTCACCGCCTTCATCGTCGAGAAGGGCATGAAGGGCTTCTCGACCGCGCAGAAGCTCGACAAGCTCGGCATGCGCGGCAGCCACACCGGCGAGATGGTGTTCCTCGACGTCGAGGTGCCGGCGGCCAACATCCTCGGCGCGCTCAATGGCGGCGCCAAGGTACTGATGAGCGGCCTGGACTACGAGCGCGCGGTGCTGGCGGCCGGGCCGATCGGCGTCATGCAGGCAGTGATGGACAACGTGGTGCCCTACATCCACGACCGCAAGCAGTTCGGCCAGAGCATCGGCGAGTTCCAGCTGATCCAGGGCAAGGTGGCCGACATGTACACCGTGCTGCAGGCCGCGCGCGCCTTCTGCTACGCGGTCGGCAAGAACCTCGACAAGCTCGGACCGACCCATGTGCGTCAGGTGCGCAAGGACTGCGCCAGCGTGATCCTCTGGTGCGCCGAGAAGGCGACCTGGATGGCCGGCGAAGGGATCCAGATCTTCGGCGGCAACGGCTATATCAACGAGTACCCGCTCGGCCGCCTGTGGCGCGACGCCAAGCTGTATGAAATCGGCGCCGGCACCAGCGAGATCCGCCGCATGCTGATCGGCAGGGAGCTGTTCGCGGAGACGATGTGACGCCCGTCGTGTTGCCCACCTTGCGTGGGCAGCGTTGCACCTTGCGGCCGCTGCTGTCGGCCGACGCGGCGGCGTTGCAGCGCCATGCCGACGACCCGGCGGTGGCCGAGAACCTGTTCGACGGCTTCCCGCAGCCCTACACGCTGGCGCTGGCGCAGGCCTGGTGCGGCCACCAGCACCTGGAGCCGGCCTTCGCCCACGTACTGGGCGTGGTGGTGGAGCGCGACGAAGTCGCCGGCTGCATCAGCGTGACGCCGCAAACAGGCCTCTGGGCCTGCAGCGCCGTGGTCGGCTACTGGCTCGGGCGGGCCTACTGGGGGCGCGGCGTCATGAGCGAGGCGTTGACGCTGGTCACCGCCTGGGCCTGGCCCGCGCTGCCGCAGATCACGCGGCTGTGGATGCCGATCTATGCGCGCAATGCCGGCTCGCAAGGCGTGGCGCGCAACGCGGGCTACATGCTGGAGGGGCGCATGGCGCTGTCGATCCTCAAGGCGGGCTGCGCCATCGACGCGGTGAGCTTTGGCTGCACGCGGCCGGGTGCCAGCGCCGGTGAACACCGCTTGCCTACACTCACGCCATGAGCGAACCCACTCCAGACGAACTGCACGAGCTGCTGGCCAGCAACCGCGCCTGGGCGGCGGCCACGGAAGAGCGCGAACCGGGCTTCTTCACCCGCCTGGCGCAGCAGCAGACGCCCAAGTACATGTGGATCGGCTGCGCCGACAGCCGCGTGCCGGCCAACGAGATCACGGGCCTGGACCCCGGCGAGGTGTTCGTGCACCGCAACGTCGCCAACGTCGTGGTGCACAGCGATCTGAACGCCTTGTCGACGATCCAGTTCGCGGTGGAGCACCTCAAGGTCCGGCACATCATGGTGGTGGGCCACCACGGCTGCGCCGGTGTGCGCGCCGCGATGCGCGGCATCCGTGTCGGCCTGGCCGACAACTGGCTGCGCCATGTGCAGGACGTGCGCCTGCGCCACAGGAAGCGCCTGGACCACCTGCCGAGCGAAGAGCAGGAAGACATCCTGTGCGAGATGAACGTGATCGAGCAGGTCGGCAACGTGGCCCTGTCCACCGTGCTGCAGGACGCCTGGGCGCGCGGCCAGCAGGTGGCCGTGCACGGCTGGGTCTACGGCCTGCGCGACGGCCTGCTGAAGAACCTCGAGGTCACGATGGACCGACCTGACACCGTGGTTCAGGTGTTCGGCAACGCCCTCAAACGCTACCCTCGCGCCGCCACCCCTGACGACGATTGAGCCTGCTGCATGTTCCCGAAACTCACCGACCCCCGTGCCTTCGATATCGCACAGGCAATGCTCGAGGGCTTCAACCGCCATTACCGGCTGTTTCGCGAAACCACGCGCGAGGCCAAGGCACGCTTCGAGGCGGCGGATTGGCACGGCCAGCAGCGCGCGCAACGCGAGCGCATCGAGTTCTACGACCTGCGCGTCAATGAAGCCAGCGAGCGGCTGACGCGCGAGTTCGCAGCGCCGTCGTTGCCGGCCGATGTCTGGCAGCAGGTCAAGCTGCATTACATCGGCTTGCTCACCAATCACCACCAGCCCGAGCTGGCCGAAACCTTCTTCAACTCGGTGACCACCAAGCTGTTGCACCGCAGCTATTTCCGCAACGACTTCATCTTCGTTCGCCCGGCCATCTCCACCGAGTACATCGAGAACGACGAGCCTGCCGCCACCCCGACCTATCGCGCCTACTACCCGACGCGCGAGACGCTGCGCGAGACGCTGTTGCGTGTCGTCGCCAATTTCGGGCTGCAGTGCGAGTTCGAGGACCTCGAGCGCGATGTCGACCTGGTACTCGGCGCCGTGCTCAAGGCGCTCGGCGACTGGCGTTTGCGCACCAATTTCCAGATCCAGGTGCTGTCGTCGCTGTTCTTCCGCAACAAGGGCGCCTACCTCGTCGGCAAGGTCATCAACGGCTTCAACGAAACACCCTTTGCGCTGCCGATCGTGCACGGCGAGCGGGGGGGGCTGACGATCGACGCGGCGCTGTTCGGTGAGGACGACCTGCTGCTGATCTTCAGCTTCGCCCGCGCCTACTTCATGGTCGACATGCAGATCCCGAGCGCCTACGTGCAGTTCCTGCGCTCGCTGATGCCGCGCAAACCGCGCGCCGAAATCTACAACGCGCTCGGCTTGCAGAAACACGGCAAGAATCTCTTCTACCGCGACTTCCTCTACCACTTGCGGCACTCGACCGACCGGTTCCGCGTCGCCCCGGGCATCAAGGGCATGGTGATGCTGGTGTTCGACCTGCCGTCGTTCCCCTACGTGTTCAAGGTCATCAAGGACTTCTACCCGCCGCCCAAAGACACCACGCGCGAACAGATCATGGGCAAGTACCTGCTGGTCAAGACGCACGATCGTGTCGGCCGCATGGCCGACACGCTCGAATACACCAACGTGGCCTTTCCGCGTGCGCGCTTCGACGACGCGCTGGTGGCCGAGTTGAAGCACCACTGTGCCAGCGTGTTCGAGGAGGACGGCGATGCGCTGGTGATCCGCCACCTGTACATCGAGCGGCGCATGATTCCGCTCAACATCTACCTGCACGACGCCACGCCCGCGCAGATCGAGCACGCCGTCATCGAGTACGGCAACGCGATCAAGGACCTGGTGGCCGCCAACATCTTCCCGGGCGACATGCTGTGGAAGAACTTCGGCGTCACCCGCCATGGCAAGGTGGTGTTTTATGACTACGACGAGATCGAGTACATCACCGACTGCAAGTTCCGCCGCGTGCCCACGCCGCGCAACGAGGAAGAGGAGATGAGCGGCGAGATCTGGTACCACGTCGGCCCGAAGGACGTGTTCCCTGAAACCTTCGCCCCGTTCCTGCTGGGCAACGACAACGTGCGCGAGGTCTTCATGAAGCACCACGCCGACCTGCTCGACGCCGACTTCTGGCAGGGGCACAAGGAGCGCATCGCCGCCGGCCACGTGCACGACGTGTTCCCGTACGACGCCGACAAGCGCTTCCGCCACCCCCGGCTCGCCGCATGACCGTCCTCGAGACCTTCGAGCTCGCCAGCTACGTGGTCACCGTGGTGGCGCTGCCGTTCGCAGTGTGGGTCTTCCTCGCCGAGCAGCGCAAGGAGCGCGAGAACGAGGAGGAGGAGGCCTACCAGCACCTGTCGGACGCCTACAACGACTTCCTCAAGGTGGTACTGACCAACGCCGACCTGCAGTTGCGCTCGGCGCCGGCCCTGCCCGACCCCTCGGCCGAACAGAATGAGCGCATGCGAGTGATCTTCGACATGCTGGTCTCGCTGTTCGAGCGCGCCTACCTGGTGGCCTACAAGGACGAAATGACCGCCGCCGAGCGCCGCCGCTGGAACTCGTGGGACGACTACATGCGCGAGTGGAGCCGGCGCGAAGACTTCTTCAACGCCCTGCCCCAGCTGCTGCGTGGCGAAGATCCTGCATTCCAGACCTATATCAAGCGCGTTGCGCAGGAAGAGCGCACGGTGCAGAGTTCTGACTTGCCCACCTGACCGAAAGGAGCCCGCCATGGCCACCGAATCCATCGTCATCGTCTCTGCAGCCCGCACACCCATCGGCGGCCTGCTCGGCGATTTCTCCAACCTTGCGGCCTGGGAGCTGGGCGCCGTGGCCATCAGGGCGGCCGTCGAGCGCGCGGGCGTGCCCGGCGACGCCATCGACGAAGTGCTGTTCGGCAACTGCCTGATGGCTGGCCAGGGCCAGGCCCCGGCGCGCCAGGCGATGCGCCGTGCCGGCCTGCCCGACAGTACCGGCGCGGTGACGCTGAGCAAGATGTGCGGCAGCGGCATGCGCGCGATGATGTTCGCGCACGACATGCTCGTCACCGGCAGCGCCCAGGTGATGCTGGCCGGCGGCATGGAGAGCATGACCAATGCGCCGCACCTGATATTCGCGCGCAAAGGTGTCAAGTACGGCGCCGCACAGCTGTACGACCACATGGCCCTGGACGGCCTGGAAGACGCCTACGAGCGCGGCAAGGCAATGGGCGTCTTTGCCGAGCAATGCGTCGGCAAGTACCGCTTCACTCGGGAAGCAATGGACCAGTTTGCGATCGCCTCCACGCAACGCGCCAAGGCCGCCAACGAGGACGGCAGCTTCGCGTGGGAGATGGCGCCGGTGACCATCCCTGGCAAGGCCGGCGACAGCGTCATCAAGTTCGACGAGCAGCCCTTCAAGGCCAAGCTCGACAAGATCCCGGGGCTCAAGCCTGCGTTCAAGAAAGACGGCTCGATCACCGCCGCCACCTCGTCGTCGATCTCTGACGGCGCGGCGGCACTGGTGCTGATGCGCGAGAGCACCGCTGCGAAGATGAATCTCAAGCCGCTCGCCCGCATCGCCGGCCACGCCGTGCACGCCCAGGCGCCCGAGTGGTTCACCACCGCGCCGGTCGGTGCCATCGACAAGGTGCTGAAGAAGGCCGGCTGGGACGCCGACAGCGTCAACCTGTGGGAAGTCAACGAAGCCTTTGCCGCAGTGACAATGGCGGCGATGGCCGAGTTCAAGCTGCCGCATGAGATCGTCAACGTGCACGGTGGCGCGGTGGCCCTCGGACACCCGATCGGCGCCTCGGGCGCACGCATCGTCGTCACTCTGCTGGGCGCCTTGCGCAAACGCGGCTTGAAGCGCGGCGTCGCGGCGCTGTGCATCGGCGGCGGCGAAGCCACCGCGCTGGCCGTCGAGCTGCTCTGAACCCGGGGGCCTGATCGGCATATTCGGCATGTTCGGCACCCACGATCTGGCCCTCTTTGCCGTCACCGTGCTGGTGCTCAACGCGACGCCCGGCGTTGACCTCGCGTTCACGCTGGTGTCGACGCTGAAGGGCGGCCTGAGCGCCGGTCTGGCCGCCGCCGCCGGCATCTCGGCCGGTTGCGTCGTGCACACGCTGGCGGCCGCCTTTGGCCTGGCGACCCTGTTGGCTGCGTCGAGCGCAACGTTTGGCGTCGTCAAGTGGGCGGGTGCGGCATACCTAGCGTGGCTGGCGCTCGGCATGTTGCGCCAGGGGCTGGGCGGTGGCGGGCGGGTGCCCCCCCTTGAGGGCAGCGCAGTACCCCGCTTGTCCGCCGCCGAGGTGTTCCGCCAGGGCTTTCTCACCAACGTGCTCAACCCCAAGGTGGCGCTGTTCTTCCTTGCCCTGTTACCGCAGTTCATCGACATCGACACGTCGCACAAGACGACTGCCTTCCTGTTCCTCGGTGCCTGGTTCATCGTCCAGGGCTTTGCCTTCCTGGTGGCCTTCGTGCTGTTGGTGACGCCACTGCGCAGCAGCCGGCGCCGACCCGAACTGGCGCGGCTGCTCAACCTGGCCGGCGCCGGCCTCTTCGCCACCTTGGCCGCGCGGCTGGCCCTCGCCGAGCGCGGCTGATCGCATCATGCGGGTCATCGTCATCGGCGCCTCGCGCGGCATCGGCCTGGAGTTCGTGCGGCAGTACCGCGCCGACGGCGCCGCCGTCACCGCGACCGCTCGCAGCGCAGCGGGCCTGGTCCAGCTGTCGACGCTCGGGGCCAGGGTCTTGCGGCTCGACGTTACCGAGGCCGCCAGCGCGGCAGCGCTGGCCTTGCAGATCGACGGCGCCGCGTTTGACGTCGTCATCTTCAACGCCGGTGTGTTCGGCCCGCGCGAGGCCGACCTGGCGCCGCCGCCCCAGGACGACTTCGATGCCGTGATGCGCACCAACGTGCTCGGCCCGATGCGCGTGCTGCCGCCGCTGGCCGGCGCCCTGGCCCCCGGGGCGAGGGTGGCGCTGATGTCGTCGCGGATGGGCTCGATCGGCCAGCGTACGAGCACCTCGGGCTGGCTCTACCGCGCGTCCAAAGCCGCCGCCAATTCGGTGCTCAAGGACCTGTCGATCGCCCTGGACGGCAAGGCAACCTGTGTGGCGCTGCACCCCGGCTGGGTGCGCACGGACATGGGGGGCCCGGGCGCCGAGCTGCCCGCCGATCACAGCGTGGCCGACATGCGTCGCACGCTGGCGGCGCTCACGCCGGCCGACAACGGCCGTTTCCTGAACCATGATGGACAGGGCATCGACTGGTAAGAGGGCTGCACCGCCGCTCGCCAGCGCCCCGTTTCGAGAGTGATCCAACCATGCTGCTGACCGAAGACCACACTGCCGTGCAGGACGCCGTGCGCATCTACGTCCAGGACCGCATTGCGCCCAGGGCCGCCGAGTGGGACAAGACGCACCACTTCCCGAAAGCCGAACTGCGCGGACTGGCCGAGCTCGGCTGCTATGGCGTCGCGGTGCCGGCCGAGTACGACGGCGCTGGGCTCGACTACCTGGCGCTGGCGCTGATCCTCGAGGAGATCGCCGCCGGCGACGGGGCCACCAGCACCATCGTCAGTGTCAACAATTGCCCCGTCTGCGCGATCCTGGTGTCCTGGGGCAGCGAGGCGCAGAAGCAGCAATGGCTGAAGCCGCTGGCGCGCGGCGAGATGCTGGGTGCGTTCTGCCTGACCGAGCCGCATGTCGGCTCCGAGGCGGGCGGCCTGAAGACCACCGCCGTGAAAGACGGTGACGCTTACGTGCTCAACGGCGTCAAGCAGTTCATCACCAGCGGCAAGCACGGTGACGTGGCGATCGTGATGGCCGTGACGGACAAGGCCGCTGGCAAGAAGGGCATCAGCGCCTTCATCGTGCCGACGGCCACCCCCGGCTACACCGTGGCAAGGCTCGAGGACAAGACCGGTCAACACGCCAGCGACACCGCACAGATCCTGTTCGAGAACTGCCGGGTGCCAGCCGCCCACCTGATCGGCGACGAAGGCCAGGGCCTGAAGATCGCGTTGTCGGGCCTGGAGGGCGGGCGCATCGGCATCGCCAGTCAAAGCGTGGGCATGGCGCGCGCGGCGTTCGACGCGGCGCTGGCCTACAGCAAGCAACGCGTCACTTTCGGCAAACCGATCTTCGAGCACCAGGCCTTGCAGTTCCGCCTGGCCGACATGGCCACCGAGATCGAGGCCGCGCGCCAGTTGATCCACCACGCCGCGAGCCTGAAGGACGCCGGCCGACCGTGCCTGAAAGAGGCGGCGATGGCCAAGCTGTTTGCCAGCGAGATGGCCGAGCGCGTGTGCAGCGCGGCGATCCAGATCCACGGCGGCTATGGCTACGTCAGCGACTTCCCGGTCGAGCGCATCTGGCGCGACGTGCGCGTGTGCCAGATCTACGAGGGCACGAGTGACGTGCAGAGAATCCTGATCGGCCGGGCGCTGGCGTGATCCCGCTGTATCGGTTGCGGCGGCTGCCGATGCCGGCGCTGCCGCGGGCCCCGGCCGAGCCGCGCGGCCCGCACTAACCGTAGTTCTGGATCCAGTCGACGCCTTGGGTGTAAGCGGCATCGATGGCGACCTCCTCGCTCAGGTAGTCGCCTCGCGGCACGGCGATGACCCGGGGCCGCCGGGGCCAGGCCTGCTTGGACAACACCAGCATCGGCGCGAATCGCCCGCCATCGACGGCGGCAGCGCTGCACGTCATCTCGTAACCCTGGTGCCGAACTATCCTGGTTGCGTCCATTGCGGCTGCATCTGCTGAAAGACCCAGTATGCGCTCCGTACGGGCTGGCCATCCAAGCGGCGGGTACGGCTTACCCTAGCTTGATCGACGGGTCCTGCGGGAGACGGGCCAGCCGTGCCGGCAGGAGCGCCCAGACCGCGTGCTTGTCGTCGTCGTCGAGCACCGACCACAGCGCGATCTCGTCGAGCGTGCGGCCGCAGCCGATGCAATACCCACTGGGTTCGTCCATGCGGCAGATGTTCCTGCACGGGCTCGGCAACATCGCGCCTCAGCCCTGAACCACGTCGGCCACCGGCGCGCCGGTCAGGGCCTCGAGTTCGGTAGGCGCGAGCCTGAAGACCCCGTTCGGGTGGCCGGCGGCGGCCCAGATCTCGACAAAGCGAAACAGTTCGCGGTCGATCAGCATCAACGGCGGCTGGCTATGCGCGAGCGGCGCGACGCCACCGATCGAGAACCCCGTCTTCGCCTTGACGAAGTCAGCGTCGGCGCGGGCCAGCGCGCCGGCGATGGCCGCCACCTTGCGCTCGTCAACGCGGCGGTCACCCGACGTCACCACCAGCACCGCACGCTCGTCGTCCCGGCGCCGGAAGACCACGCTCTTGGCGATCTGGCCAAGTGCGACGCCGAGCGCGTCGGCGGCCTCCTGGGAGGTCCGCGCCGCGACCTCGAGCCACAAGGGTGTATGCGGGTGGCCGAGTTCGGCGAGCGCCGCCACCACGCGCCGAAAGCCCTCGGGCTTGTCGTCGAGCTGCGTCACGCCACGATCTTCTCGCGCTTGCTGAGCAGCGCCTTGGCAGCTCGCGAGATCGGCGCGCGGCCGAGCGCTCCGGAGATGAAGGCACCGGCATCGACCAGGGCCTCGAGATCGATGCCAGTGTCGATACCCAGGCCGTTGAACATGAACACCACGTCTTCGGTGGCCACGTTGCCGGTGGCACCCTTCGCATACGGGCAGCCGCCCAGGCCGGCGACGCTGGCGTCGAAGGTGTGCACGCCAAGTTCCAGGCAGGCATAGATGTTGGCCAGAGCCTGGCCATAGGTGTCGTGGAAATGGCCACTGACTTCGGCCAGCGGGAAGTGCTTCAGCGCCCGCTCGAGCGCCGCCTGCGCACGCCGCGGTGTACCCACCCCGATGGTGTCGGCAACACCGAGATGCTGCACACCGATGTCCTTCATCAGCCGCACGACCCGCTCCACCTCATCGGGGCTGACTTCGCCCTGGTACGGGCAGCCGAGCGCGCACGAGATCGCGCCGCGCACCTTCAAGCCCGCCGCGCGGGCGGCTGCGGCCACCGGGCGAAAGCGCTCGATGCTCTCTTCGATGCTGCAGTTGATGTTGCGCTGGGAAAAGGCCTCGCTCGCCGCGCCGAACACCACCACCTCATCGGGTCGCGTTGGCAGTGCGGCCTCGAGCCCCTTCATGTTGGGAACCAGCACGCTGTAGCGAACGCCGGCGCGACGCTCGATCGCGGCCATCACGGCGGCGCCATCGGCCATCTGCGGCACCCACTTGGGGGAGACGAAACTGGTCACTTCGATCTCCCTGACACCCGCAGCCTGAAGGCGCGCGACGAGTTCGACCTTGCTCTCGGTAGCCACTGGCTGCTTCTCGTTTTGCAGGCCGTCGCGCGGACCGACATCGACCAGGGTGACGTGGGTGGGCAGGGCCATCGTGAATCTTCCTCGTTGGGTGGCGGCATTCACTGTAACGGAGGCGCAGCGCCCCCGACCCGGGGATGGTCAAGCACCCCGAGGCTGTCGAGACTGGCCTGGCCTCAGGAGTGCCCCTTCATGGACCCGCGCGCTGTCATCGCCAACCGCATCGACCTTCAACTTCGCCGGGAACTCGGGCAGGGCGTGGACCCCTGCCGCGCGCTCAGCGAAGCCCGTTATGCACGCGACATGCTGCTGGTGTGCGACGCGCTGGTCGGCACCGACTTGCCGCTGCTGGCGCGACAGTTCCGTGTGGCGGGCCAGCGCATGGCGCAGGAAGCGCGGCGCCCAGGCCGCGATGCAGGCCCGCCGCAGGGCTGGGCCGCGAACACTTCGGGCTTCGGTGCCTCGCAGCCGCCCCGCGTGGCCAGCGACAACCAGCGTAACGTCCACAAGGCCTGGTTCTCGCCGAGCCGCTGGTTCGCCAACTGACCAGGTCGCCGCCGCCTGGGCCGGGTGGGCATCGGCCCACCGGTGGGTGCCGCGGCCGCGTTTGCCGTATAACCACGGCTCTTCCAGCTACTTGCCCACCGACCATGAACGACGTTCAACAACGCATCGCCGATCTCGTGCAGCAAAACCGTGTCGTGCTGTTCATGAAGGGTACGGCCCAGTTCCCGATGTGCGGCTTCTCCGGCCGAGCCATACAGATCCTCAAGGCCTGTGGCGTGAATGACCTGAAGACGGTCAACGTGCTCGAGGACGAGGGCATCCGCCAGGGCATCAAGGACTTCGCCAACTGGCCGACGATCCCGCAGCTCTACGTTGGCGGCGAATTCGTCGGCGGCTCGGACATCATGATGGAGATGTACCAGGCCGGCGAGCTGCAGCAGGTGCTGAACTCGCAGTGAGTCACGCGACACGTCGGCTGGTGATCGGCATGACGGGCGCCAGCGGCGCCGTCTACGGCGTGCGCTTGCTTGCGCGCGCTCGAGCGCTTGGGGTTGAAACGCACCTGGTGGCCACCCCGGCGGGCGTGCTCAGCGTGCACCACGAACTGGGCCTTGGCCGCGAGGCTCTCGAAGCGCTGGCGACCCGGGCGTATTCGCCGGGAGACATCGGCGCTTGCATCGCCAGCGGCAGCTTCAGCACCAGCGCCATGGTGGTGGCGCCTTGCTCGATGAAGTCACTGGCCTCGATCGCGCACGGCTTCGGTGACAACCTGCTCACCCGCGCTGCCGACGTGACGCTGAAAGAGCGCCGCCGTTTGCTGCTGATGGTGCGCGAAACGCCGTTCAATCTGGCCCACCTGCACAACATGACCGCGGCCACCGAGATGGGTGCAATCGTGTTTCCGCCGCTGCCTGCGTTCTATCACCGCCCGACGACGATCGATCAGCTGGTCGACGAAAGCGTCGAGCGAGTCTTGTCGTTGCTTGGCCTCGACGACGCGCAGCCGCAGGCCTGGCAAGGTTTGTAGGGGGTCAGGCGCTGACAAGCCATTGCCCTCGCGACGCCAGCACGGCGTTCGGGTATTCGGGCCGGCCCCGGCTGCCGTTGTAGCGCCCTAGCGCCATGAACAGGTCACCGCGCTCGCGCTCGAGGTAGTGGCGCAGGATCACGCAGCCAAAGCGCAGGTTGGTCTGCATGTGGAACAGCTTGGCCGCATCGCCGTCGCCAATCAGTCGGGCCCAGAACGGCATGATCTGCATGTAGCCGCGTGCACCGACGACGCTGACCGCGTACTTGCGAAAGCCGCTTTCGACCTGGATAAGCCCCAGTACCAGCGCCGGCTCCAGGCCGGCGCGCTTGGCCTCGTACCACAGCGTCTCGAGGAACTCGATCCGCGTGCGGGCCTCGCTCTGGCGCTTCTTCAGCCGCTCGCTGGTCGCGCCGAGCCAGCGCAGGTAGGCCAGCCGCTGCTCGATGTCGACAAAGCTGGGCCGCGGTGGCGCGTCGGCGGCCACCGCCGCCGACAGCGCCGAGCGCACGGAGTCGGCCAGCGGTTCCTCGACCTGCGCGCCGGCGAGCGACGGTGGCGGCAGCGCACAGGCTGCAACGGCGATCAGCGCCGCGCGGCGAGTGCTGCTCAGACGAGCGCCAGCGTTTGCTGCCGCCATGCGTTGAACTTGGCGAGCACCGCGTTTACGCTCATCGGTGAGGCCGTGGCGTCACACCGGCCCTGGTACTCGAGCATGCCATCCTTCAGGCCGCGCTCGGAGATGACCACACGGTGCGGCACGCCGACCAGCTCCCAATCGGCGAACATCGCGCCGGGGCGCTCGCCGCGGTCGTCGAGCATCACGTCGATCCCGAGCTGAGTGAGCTGGTCGTGCAAGGCTTCGGCCTGCGCGCGAACTGCCTCGCTACGGTCGTAGCCGATCGGACAGATGACCACGGTGAAGGGCGCCATCGCGTCGGGCCAGACGATGCCGCGCGCGTCATGGTTTTGCTCGA
>Ga0315288_10009282_pt1 | contig 12396 bp, 9 predicted proteins | sample YL17G11_20_MG_FD_203454 | JGI IMG/M metagenome (GOLD analysis project Ga0315288, IMG submission 203454) | Sediment microbial communities from Yellowstone Lake, YNP, Wyoming, USA - YL17G11_20 | ecosystem: Environmental > Aquatic > Freshwater > Lake > Sediment | place: USA: Wyoming | collected...
CGACCCAGCCGATGAGCTATCTTATCGGGAAATTGGAGATCGTCAAGCTCATTGATGAATACAAGAAGAGGCATCCTCAGGCGTCGTTGAAGGAAGTCCATGATGCTATCCTATCCTGCGGCTCGCTCCCCCCGCGGCTCATGCGGGAGCGGCTGCTGGCGAAGTGAGGCTGGTGTCGTCGAATCGGGCCGAGGGAACCCTCTTAGCTTGATGGTTGCTGAGACAAAGCCCTATTCTGCCTCCTGAGACACGTTGCCTCAGTTGGCTGTGGCCCAGTCCTGATAGGGCCGGGGGTTGTGGCTCCAATCCACGTTGCTCCGTTCCGGCAATATGATTATCTGAGCCAGGCGTCAGGAATTCCCTACCGTTTTCAGCGGTCCGATTCTTGACTTCTCTTATCCGGCAATCAGATTACCTTGCCTTCCAGAACAAAAGCCCGGCGGAATGTTACGGAGGAAGAAAGTCCATGGCCGCCAATTTGAACGATGAGCCAGATTTGACTACTCACGAGTAGATCAGATAGCATATCTGAGGACTAGCCACAGACGATGTCCTGAAGACAGCAGCCGACAGTCAGCGGGACATAGTGAAGGCAGAACGCATTGAGAGAACGAATAACCCCGAATGTTTTTTACAGGCATCCGCATGAACATCGGGCTGTAGAGAAGAAGAAACTCATCTTATCACTATCTATTACGTCGGTAGTGATGGTCGTTGAGCTCATTGGTGGCTTCCTCACCAATAGTATTGCTTTGATAAGTGATGCCGGCCATATGTTCACCCACGCCTTTGCTATTAGCATAAGTGTGGTAGCAATAACCATCGCAGCCAGCAACCCACCCTGCCATCACAGGACTTTCGGTTTGTACCGAACGGAAATACTGGCTTCGTTTATTAACGGATTGTTTCTCCTCTTGGTGGTGGGGGTGATTATTTACGAGGCAATTCAGCGCATCCTTCATCCTGTAGAAGTTGTCAGCCTTCAGATGCTGGCGGTGGCCGCCGTCGGACTTGGCGTCAATATAGCCAGCATTCTTATTTTACGTGGCAGCCATAAGGAAGATATGAATGTCAGAAGTGTGTTCTATCACATGATAGCTGATGCAGCTTCCTCAGTAGGGATTGTGATAGCAGCGGTCATAATATTCTATACCGGGTGGCAGATGATAGACCCCCTGGTGAGCATTGGCATATGCGCGCTTATAACCTATTGGGCGTGGGGGCTTCTGAAGGCCTCGACCAGAATCTTACTGGAAATGGCCCCAGCAGGACTAGACACCAACACCGTCGGCGATGACCTAAAGACTAGTTTCCCCGAGATTGAGGAAATATACAGCGCTCATCTCTGGACAATCACGGCTGATATGCTTGTCTTCTCTGCCCACGTGAAGTTAGATGATAATATTCATACGTCTGTCGAGCAGCAGGAATTCGCCTCAAGAGTAAACAAACATCTATTCGATAAATACAAGGTAATCGAATCGACCATCCAAATAGCCTCGGCCGATGAATCTGAAACATGCAATATCCCCCAACGCGGGGAAAAAACCGGGCGAGACGTTATACCTGACCACATCGAAAACGGTAGCTAGAACCAGAGCTCTTTCTTTAGATACTGGAACACAATAACTGGAAATTCACGGGCGCCAAAGACCCGCTATACATTCAACACCTAGGTCGTGGATACCAGACTAGGGGTTACTGTATCGCCAGAATCAGCCGCTGCTTCACAAATAAGAGTTCGGGAACTATCCCCAAAGCCCATTTCTTAGTTGCGGAAACTTGGCAAACTAGGCACCCTCCAAGTCACTCTATTGACAAACTCTAGGCCAGCATTTATGTTGTAGATAATTGAATACAGGGAAAGCCTGAGAACAGGCTCAACACAGCCTTCAAGTTGGTTCATACCCTGGCCCTCTGGATGCTGGCCGAGCCTGAACATGTCTGCTAATTAGCAAGTGGCTCGGCCTCGGGGTCATCCCATCAATCCGACGATTACGACCTCGTCATGCCCGCAGAAATGCATCCCGCTATATAGGTAGCCGTGCAGACACACTGCGGTGTCTCCCGGCTGTAGACCGACGTTCTTGACTATGAAGTGGAAGATTATGTCAGTGTAACCATCCTGATTGACGTCCCGAGAAGCCTGTTTTACCGGAGCAGCTGCCTGCTCGCAGCGACCCATAGGGTGCAATCGCACCGTCGTTGGGTCAACACTAACTACGCTGAAAGTAGCGCTACCGAGAAGTGCCACCGGAATCAGCCCCTCGCTCCTGAGGTTAATCGCGTTCGGGTCGCTTCCTGGCTTCGCATCAATAGTTGCCAGGATCATGTCGTCGGGTTGAGGACAGTTGGCGGCGTAGACCGGGGCAGCCCCTACGATAAGTAAACCGATAACTATGCCCAACAAAGCCAGCAATGAGAACTTATTCATAGCGTTCCCCCTTTCATTTTCCGTTTCATTTGGTTTTCTCAAGACTCACTGATTGAGTTCAGTTTGTTAGAAGTGCCAGGTTTGTGTCCCTAGGGCGAAGTGCTAACCACGACCTTGTCTACCAGGAAGCTTGTTGCTCCCCTCTGCTGATATACCAACTCAATCTCCACAATGTTAAAGGGCTGGCCGCCTGAATCGAACGATAGCGTGCCCGGGGATACGTATAAACCTCCGGAAAGACCCCGCGCGCTGTCGCCGACCCCACAGCGGGGGTTCCTGCTGAATGCACATAAGCGGTTAATTCAATGGTAGTAGGCTGATCTACTTCGCCGACATCATGATACTCGATGGTTGCGAAGGTCAGGGTGATGTTGATGAGTGCCCGGCTAAACTCTATACGCAGTTTTGTTCTGGAGGATTCGTTCTGATACAGATAGTTGCCGGACAACTGGGGGAGTACGAAAAACGTGGTGTCCTGGTTCTGGATGGAGAAAGCAGCAGGGTCCGTGGGCGAACTGAAGTGCGCCGTCACCCCACCCACCGTTTGCTCGAAAGGCGTATTGCTCGCCTGCGCTGCGAGTGCCGGCGAACCGGTATCGAAGTCGAATGCAAAAGTGACTGACCCTTCCGGCGGATTGTTGTTCGGCGGGGTACCATCAGACGGAGGTAATACTTCATTGCCGTTATCATTCGCGCACTGTGCGGTGAGAAGTAATAAAATGAGCAGGGGCATCACCTTGAGGATAATTTTCATAGAAGCTCCTCCTATCGAATGGATGCGGGAGGGAGCTCACGCTCCCTCCCGTACTTGTGTTGAGCTATGCTGGCGTCAGTATTGGGAATGGAGTTGCGTTCACCCATGCAGACACACCAGCGCTGTTGGACGCTCGGATCCTTAGGTAATAGTTGGTATTGCGCAGAACGTTGCCGCTGGTCCACGAGGTGGCGCTACTGTTCAGGTTAGCTGTGACCAAGCCTTGCGTAAAGCTACTGTTTCTCGCCAGTTGCACGTCATAGCCGGTAGCGCCAGCGGAAGCTGTCCAGGTGAGTGTAATCCTGTCGCTGTTCGAGTTCTGCACCCTGGCGGCTGTTGCCATTACGTTGGTTGGAGCAGCCGGCGGCTGGACTAGAGCCATCACTGCAGCGGTCGGCTCAGAACTCACAGACATGGTTGGGAAATTGGGGGTGAGAGTATCACCGACAGTATTGATAGCGATTATCCGGTACCAGTAGACTGTGTTGGTGTTGCCAATCGGATCAGTGTATGTTGTGGAAGGTGCGGCTACCGACGCGATGTCGGTCCAAGTGCCGTTACTGGCGGTGGCTCTCTGGACAGTGTAGTCGCTAGCACTCATGACACCCGTCCAGGTCAAAACTGCCCGGGTATTGGCACCATTACCCACTCGGATGGCAGTTAGGTTGGTGGCTGGCCCTGGTGGAACGGCAACCGCCACGCCATGCATCATGTCCATCTCTTCATGGGCCAGAAGATGACAATGGTAGACGTACTCCCAGCCGTAGTTGACTTCGTGGTTCATGATGTCACCTTCAGTGCCCCAGAAAGTAACTGGGTTACCCAGCGGGTCGAAGAACCCAGCAACTCCTGGCCAGTCCAGCATCATACCGTTCATCATGGTCGGGTTAATCAGCCGATTGCTATTGGGCACCTCGAACGGCAGGTCGGGGATAACCGCTCTGAGCGCAATAATGGTGTGCTCCAGCGGGCTCACCCTGAAGGTCTCCTTCCAGCCCAGCTCAGTCGGGTCGGGCGGATAGATGAAACCATCCCAGGCAACGCGGTTGACGAGCTGCGCGTTGTAAAGGTGGACGTGGATGGTATGAGTGTCCACGCCATTATGGGTTATTCTCCATATTTGTGTTCCATCCTCGCTCAGGCCAATTTGGCTGGCGTACACACCCTTGATTATTTCGACGGGCGGGGATGCGTAGCCGTACATCATGAAGTTCTGGGCCCCGGGTGTAGTGACCGGCAGCTCCAGACCCAGCTGGACCATCATCCTTCCGTAAGGATCGAAGACCTCGCCCATCTCGTCCTGGAGGGCTTTCGCCTGTATGGGAAGCGTGTAATTCGTGCCACCGACGCCTTGGAAAGTGACAGTGTTATCATGCTGTCTGATGAAGGGATCGGCTGGGAATGCCGCGTTATAGGCAGTGTCGTACTCGGATGATGGGATGATGATCGGATCCTGAGAGACCTCGAAGACACCTCTCTTGGTAGCTGTCTTGGCGAATACTGCTTCCAGCGCCGTGAGGTTGTAGGCGGGTGGTGCAGCGGGGTTAAACAGGATAGCCGTAGCACTGGCGCCCGAACCTGTGCCGTTAAGGTCTGAAATGGCAACAATGGGAGTCGCAGTGTAATTGGCGCCCGCGGCGGTAAGCGTAATACCTGTGATGGTCAAGGTTGCCTTAGCTGAAGCACCAGTCCCCCAAGCATCACTGATGGTCACGTTCGGAGCAGCAGTATAGCCTGAGCCCGGGCTCGTGACGGTGATTCCAGTGATGAAACCGCTTGTCACAGTGGCTATCGCCGCAGCCTGTGTGCCACTTGATGGCGCGTCAATGGTGAGAGTGGGAGCAGTATGATTAGAGCCTAAGGCGTTAAGCGAGATGCCATCAACTGCACCGACCGCAGTGGCGTTAGCGCCTGCGCCGGTAACATCGCCGGTAGCAGGAACGATAGTAACGGTGGGGGTAGTATAGCCGGAGCCGCCAGCGGTAAGGCTGATGCTCCCAACTTCAAGGCCGGCAGCTGTGCCGCCCACTCGCACCTGCATAACGGTGCGGACGTTGGGGCCGTAGCCCGCCTCAGTAGAAGGCGCGCCACCGATGTCCATCCGGTTGGGACAGCCAGTATAATAGTCATACTGCGGGACATTAGCCGGAAATGCCGTCGGAGCGTCATTGTAGAGAATCAGGGTCTTGCCGGCGTACTGGGAGAAGTCAACAATGACGTCTGCCCGCTCTGCGGTACCCAAAAGCAGTGAGTGTTGGTCAACGTTTCCAAAGTTGAAGAGTGTCGGGTCACCGTTCCAGGTGACCGGCTGGCTCGGTACTACCACGGGTTTCGGCAGGAAACCGCCCTCGGTTCCGATTTGAATCCAGTCGGGCCCCTTCATGGCCGGGTCGGGTATGCCGCCCTCCCTGCCATCAGGCGCCGTTACCATCCTGACCTCGGTATTGATCCTGCCGTCCGGTGTAACTACCGACGGATCTGCGATGTACCACTGGAGGTTGAAGAAGCGGTCATCGGCAGCGCTGAGGATGCGGAAACGGTAGGCTTGCGGCTCAACCTCAAAGTAGGGATAAGCTACGCCGTTGACGGTGGGGGTGTCCATGAAGGCCTCACCGGGTGAAGATGGGTTGGGTGTGCCGGGGATAAACGGCGCTTCCCAGGGCGCGTCGCTATTATCCCAGACATTCATATTACCTTCGAAACCTGGCACCTGCCCCGGCGGGTATGGAAGACAGTAGGGATTTGGAACTGGCGGATACTCAAGGTTAGTGGCTGGCGGCCAGAACCAGGCGGCATAGTGCCAGCGGCCAAACGGATTTGACCCTCCGGGGTCATAGGGGTTCTGGGCCGGTACGTAAACGTGGGGATACCACAGGTCGCCGGTGACAGGCGTCGGGTACCCGGTGAGTGGGTCTATATCACCAGTGCCCCATGCCCAGGTGGGATCGGATTTAAGGATGGTACTGTTATCGACCCAGGTCTTGTCCTGGAGGACCAGCGGAATGCCAAGATCGGGCAGAAGATGCAGCAGATCGGGGTTAACGCCGGTGCTGTTAGTACCATTGATCAGATCCTGCTCGACCTGGTCAGTGACCAGGTACGCCGCGGCCTCGCCGGCGTAGACGTTCAGTCGGGTGATGCCGTAGGAATGGTCGTGATAGAACATCAACCGGGCACTATGCTGGTTGGTATAGTAGAAAGTCATCACGCCGTCATCGGGTAAGCCGGGATCAACATCTCCCATGTCAGGGACCGGGACGACGCTGACGCCCTGGGGGTAACTGGTAGTCTCATTGGCGGGTGTGATCCACTGGTGCGGCGTGCCGTCGCTGATCCAGACGGTATCAGTGCCATGGAGGTGGATAGTGGCGCGGTTCTGGGCGAAATCGCCCATTATCATGGAGCCAGGGTTATTGGGATCCTCGATATGGAACATCCCCGAACCCATCACTGTAGTGTCCACGGGTATGAAGAGGTCCCCACCAGCACCGGTGGGCAGCAGATTGTAGAACTTCACACGCACCGGTGTGGCATTCTGCCCTGCCGCTTCTCCGGTGGCAATTATGGCGGGACCAAGGTAATGGGGCGCGGTGGCCCCATATAGCTGTGTACCGTTATACGTAAGAGGTGTACTACCGTCGGCCTGTGTGAGGTTGACGGTATTGTACACATTGCCCAGGATGTCAGTTCCGCTCCAGCCCTCTGGCACCAACTGTACATAGCCACGTAGCCTGGTGCCGAGCGCGCCCAGAGTGCTCGGGTTGTGCGGACCCGGCAGGTCCGAGTGCATCTGTTCGCTGAATTCGACCACAGCGATTTCGTAGTAATCAGCACCTGCATAAGCCGTGGTATTCGGAACGGCTATGGGGATGTACTGCCCCAGATTGTTGGCAGCAGCGGGTCCAAGACCAGGCAGCGAGTCCATAAACTTCCTCAGCCCGCCAGTCAACGTGGCTGGGTCCAGTGCTGCGGTGGCGGCAGCGCCTGTGCCGGTGGCATCTTCAATGGTGACCATCGGGGCAACGTAGCCGCTGCCTGCAGCGGTCACGTTGATACCGATAATAATGCCACCAATTACTATTGCCGATGCGTTGGCGCCCGCGCCCGGACCGTAGACATCGGTGATGGTTACGTTTGGTGCGGCCGAATAGCCGGTACCTCCATTTTCAACTGTAATGGAGCCGATGCTACCGCTGGGCAGCGGACTGTAGGCCCAGTTGGCATCGGCGAAGTAGTCCGGGACCAGGTACCCCGTACTTGGGTCAACTGTGTAGTTTGTGGCTGCGGCCGTGACCCCCCCTTGCTCAAGGAAACGGGCTGCCGCAGCTTTCTGATCAGCTGGTGTTATTTTATTCTTGAAGTTCAGCTGTCCGTTGCCCTGTGGTCCCTGCGCACCTGTTTGGGCGGCTGGCAGGACAAGGGCGATAAGCACCAGGATCAACATCGGATAGACAAAAGTTATGATTTTGCGTTTCTTCATGTAATCCTTTCTCCTTTTTGCATTTCGGTTTCTAGTTTTCATCTCATAAGTAATAAACTTCTTTCTGTCACATACCCCTCACCTCCTTCAGTCTCGTTGTTTCGTGCTCTCGTTGCAGGGTGATAGAACAAAAATGCGCTCGGGCTCGTACTCTGGGCGCTGGAAAACCCTAGTCTGTTCTGTCGGCCGGATTCTCCGTTCTTCCATTATTGCAGCAAGTGCGCAGTTTGAACACCACTGTGGGCCCGTCCACAGGGACTGGAGCAAGCATGGCTGGACATGACGTCAATGCCGCACCTCACATATTCTGCGTAAATAACAATCTCTTGGGCAGAATCACGAAGAAGCACATCCATGTCTACTTTGAATTCGTTCAGTAACACTGACCAAGATGACCTCTTCTGTGTCGCAGTCTCTAGCCAACTCTTCCACATGGGGATGAGCACGCCCGGCCAGCTTAGAACCATCCAACGGTATAGGATTTTCTTGTACATCTTGCGTTCTTTTGATCGCTTGATTCAGACTAAAGCCTCGATTATTGCCTTATCGAATTTCGGCAGGTCAGCAGGTTTACGCGCGGTGATGATATTGCCATCTCTGACCATCGGCTCATCAACCCAGATAGCACCAGCATTTTTCAGGTCTACTGCTACCGACGGCCATGAAGTTACACGGCGCCCCTTGACTATATCGGCTGAGATCAGAAGCTGAGGACCGTGGCAGATCGCGGCTATTATCTTCCCCTCGGCGTGTGCCATCTGTACCAGATCAATCATCGGCTGATACAGGCGCATCTTGTCGGGAGCGTAGCCGCCGGGCACAATTATGGCATCAAATTGATTGGCGTTGACCTTATCGGCAGTTGTGTCTACCGCCACTTCAGCCGAGCCTCTTTTTCCCTTGTAGGTTCTCTTCGAGCCACTGCCCACAATCAACACACTGGCACCGGCGTCTTTCATCGCCCGTAGCGGTTCCATGAGCTCAGAGTCTTCAAAGTCTTCCTCAGCCAGAATGGCAATGCGTTTTCCCGCGAGCATATATTTTGGCTCCTTTCGAAATTGTTGTTACGCTAGGAGTACTTCGGTAGGAGAATTCTACTAATCAAAGAGTGGAAAAGTCATAAAATGCAGGTGGAAAAAGTTACAAAACCATGACATTTGGGCGAGTATTGTGAGGTTTGACTGAAAGCACTCTCAGGCGGACTCTACGTCCATCATGTAACCTGTCTTGGGTATCGTACGGATCAATTTGGGACTGTCGGGTTCACTTTCTATCTTTTTTCTTAACCGGCTCATCCATGTGCGCAGTATCTGTACATCATCCCGATACTCGGGACCCCAGATTCGTGTGAGGAGATCACTGTAAAGCATCAGCTTTCCGGCATTCTGAGCGAGTTCACTGAGCAGAAGCCACTCGATGCGTGTCAGCCTGATCTCTTGTCCCCGCATGACGACAAGTCGTTTCCTGAAATCGACGGTCACCTCACCCAAGGAGAGACGATCGTAAGTCCTTCGTTTCTCAGATGGTGACAGGCGGCGCCTGATCGCCTCAATCCGAGCTACCAGTTCATCAGGGCTGAAAGGCTTGGCTATATAGTCGTCGGCACCAAGGCTGAGACCCTTCACTTTGTCTGCATTGGCACCTTTGGCGCTGAGGATGATAGTCGGCACCGGAGAGAAGGTGCGGAGTTCTTTCAATGTCTCAAAGCCATCTTTTTTGGGCATCAGGACATCAAGCACCACAAGGTCTGGTTCTTCCGCTTGCACTTGCTCCACGGCTGCTACGCCATTGCCAGCCGTAATAACCTCGTAGCCTGAAGCCTTTAGCTTGGAGCTGAGGAAGTTAAGAATGCGCTGTTCATCATCGACTATCAGTACCCTGAACTTCTTCACGATGTGGCTCTTTCTCGCCTGTTTACTCCGAATCATATAAGCAAATATCAGCGATGTCAAAGCACTTCCTCTGCATCTTGTTGACTGGCAAGCAAGGCATAACTAGAATATGACCAGTGAGCTGGTTACTAGGCTGAGGTAAGGAAGATGCCAATGGAAGATGAACTTAGAAATGGCGGCAAAGAGGCCGTGCTCCAGAGCCGGGAAGAAATGGCCAGACACAGAGATCAGATAGCCAACATTCTGGATTCAATGGTGGATGGAGTCTATATCTCGGATCAGCAGTATAATCTTGAATTCGTGAACCGTGCACTTGAGACTCAATTTGGCGCAGTTGAGGGACGCAAATGCTACCAGTATTTGAGTGACAGGGAAGAGGTATGCCCTTGGTGTAGAAACAGTGCTGTCTTTAATGAGGGTAAGATCGTCCGTTGGGAATGGCATTCGGAGAAGACAGGCAGAACATATGACCTCATGGATGTACCTCTGAAGAATGCAGATGGCAGCGTTTCCAAGCTCGAGGTTTTCCGTGACATCACAGAACGCAAGCAGATGGAACAGGCACTAAAGGATAGCGAACAAGACCTGAGCCATGCCCAGGCAGTAGCTCACACCGGTAGCTGGCGCCTGGATGTTCGACACAACCGGCTTTCGTGGTCAGACGAGACCCACCGGATCTTTGGCATCCCCAAGGGAACGCCCATGATCTACAAGACCTTCCTTTCATGTGTTCATCCTGACGACAGGGAATACGTTGACCGGAAATGGCAGGCGGCGCTTCGCGGCGAGCCATACAACATCGAACATCGCATCGTCGTTGACGATGAGATAAGGTGGGTACGTGAGAGAGCCGAGCTAGAATTCGACTCGCAGGAATTGCTCCAGGGCGGATTCGGGACCGTCCAAGACATCACAGAGCGCAAGCGGTCGGAAGAGCAATACCAGACAATGATCCGTACGGCTATGGATGGTTTCTGGCTGACTGATGCACAGGGAAAGATAATAGATGTGAACGACAGTTACTGCAAACTGATTGGCTACAGCCGGGAGGAACTACTCACGATGAGTATTGCTGATGTTGAGGCCGCAGAGTTGCCGAAGGAGACGGCTCGACATATCGAACGTGTGAAAGAGAAAGGGTATGACCGTTTTGAAACCCGACACCGCGACAAAAATGGCCAGGTTATTGATGTCGAAGTCAGCGTCAACTTCACTGGGAAAATGGGTGGTCGGTTCTTCGTCTTTGTCCGTGATATCACCGAGCGCAAGAAAGCCGAGCAACTAAAGGATTAGTTCATCGGGCTCGTATCCCACGAATTGCGGACACCACTGACTGTCATCAGCGGCTGTTTGAGTACTTTGCTCACAGAGTGGGACCGTTTGTCAATGAGCGAGGTACAACAACTCCTTAAAGATGCCCTTTTAGAAAGCGAGTCTCTCTCACACCTGATAGAAAACCTGTTGGAGCTTTCACGAGCCCAAGCTCAGCAACTGGCTCTTTATCCGGAACCAGTTGATATTAGAACTCTGGTTAGAGATACAGTATCCAAGATAAAACGGCAAGCTACTGCGCACCGGTTCATTACCTCCATCCCCAATGGCCTTCAGTCCATAAATGCCGACCCGCTGAGAGTCGAACGCATCCTCTATAACCTGCTAGAGAACGCAGCCAAGTACTCTCCTGCGGGAACTCAAATAAAGGTCTCAGTTAGTGCAGAGCCAGAGTGTGTGGTCATAGGAGTCAATGACAAGGGTAAGGGCTTATCCTCTAGCGAGCAGGCCAGAATCTTTGGACTATTCCGACGACTCGAGAATAGCAGACCCGACCGAAGCAGAGGGGCTGGTCTTGGCCTGATGGTTTGCCGGAGACTTGTTGAAGCCCATGGCGGAAAAATCTGGATAGAGTCCAAGAAAGGTAGGGGGTCCACCTTCTTCTTCAGTCTGCCCCGTAGAAGAGGCACAGACGCGGCTAAGGTTATCCCTGAGGCGGCAAAGTGAAGCTTATCGTTCTTAATCTGAATCAGATGCTGGTAGAGTTTCTATAAGGGGATGGGGTAAGGGAGGTAGTTTCAGGGTCAAGGTTAGAGTTAGCGATTGATACAAAAGTCACATACTGGAAGGGTGGTGGGTTATAAAATCGGTGACTGCAGAGCTAGTGTCGTTGTGAGGCGCCAAGTGCCGTGCCAATCTGAGCAGATTGCTTTGATGTGCTGGCAACAAGATACAAGACTGTGAAGAGTTGAGGATAAACAGAAAGGTGAGAAGGGAGGAGAAGATGATCGAGCAATTATGCCCGGCCTGTGGCTTCACCGTTGTAGGAGAAGGGTATGAAAAAGAAGAGCTTTAGATCAAGAATATGGAATACAGTTTCGTTGTTGAGGAGCAATGGGTTCTATGCCCACCCGTATATGTCAGATGCCAAACGAACCTGTCCAGGCGCCCGGCGAGGCTTCTTTGAAATCCGCCTGCGGGCCAGTGAGGCATTTCCGCCAAGGCGATAGCCCTGAAAGCGCAGACTTCGTGCTCCAAGACAGCGCCATCGGGTCAGCAAATTGCCCTGGGGCCGTCACTAACTAATTGAAGAGTTGCCGACCTAGTCCGCTCGGCTCCATTTTCTACCTGCCAAATCTGGCAAATCAGGCCCCATCTAAATCCCGCTATTGACAAACTAGGGGGCAGGATCTATATTGTAAATAATTGAATATGGGAAAAGGCTGAGAACAGGACTAGTACAGCCTGAGGCGGAGTTCAGAGAGTCGGGTAAGGTGTGAGCCGACACTTGCGCAAGGCTGGAATGGACCTGGGAGCCGCAAACCGAAAGGTTAACGTCGAGTAG
>Ga0315288_10009283_pt1 | contig 12396 bp, 10 predicted proteins | sample YL17G11_20_MG_FD_203454 | JGI IMG/M metagenome (GOLD analysis project Ga0315288, IMG submission 203454) | Sediment microbial communities from Yellowstone Lake, YNP, Wyoming, USA - YL17G11_20 | ecosystem: Environmental > Aquatic > Freshwater > Lake > Sediment | place: USA: Wyoming | collected...
TCCATCGGTTCAGCGGAAGCCGCGGACCTTCGACCGTTCCCATGAGAGCCGTGGAGATCACCGCGGTCGTGACGATCTGCCAGAAGGCCAGCGGCGCCGCGTCGTGTCGGGGCGCGACGCGCTCCGCAATGACGATGTGGACGGCAAAGGCGAAGGCGCACCCCAATGTCAGCAGATCGCCGAGGTTGAGCCCGAGGCTGCCGGGCGCAGTGAGCAGATAGAGCCCGCTCGCGGCCAAGACGACCGCGGCCAGGGAACTCCATCGGGGACGCACGCGAGACAGCGCCAGCGAAAAGATCGGCACCAGGATGACACACAGGCCGGTGATGAAGGCCGACTTCGAGGCGGTCGTGTATACCAGGCCGACGGTCTGCAATCCGTAGCCGGCAGCCAGCCAGAATCCCAGCAGCACGGACACCAGCAGCGTGCTGCGGGAGATGCGCAGCACGCCCCGGGGAAACACCAGCAGCAGCACCCCCGCGCCCAGAGCAAACCGGGCTGCGAGAAACGAGAACGGCCCGGCCGTCTCCAGCGCGCGCTGCACGGCCGTGAACGTGAGGCCCCAGACGGCCGTCACCGCGAGCAGTGCAGCATCGGCCCCCAGCGAAGCTCGCTCACCCCTCATTGGCCGGGCATCTCACACGTGCTCGTCCAGCCAGGATACGATCTCTTCCGAGGTGGTGGCGCCCTGCCGACGGGCCACCTCCTCGCCCTCCCGGAAGAACACCAGCGTCGGCACCGCGTGCACGCCGTACTGGCCAAAGAGAGCTCTTGCGTCCTGAACCGAGACCTTCACGAACTTCACCTGCCCGCTCTGAAGCTCGGCCGCCTTGTCGAAGTCATGCCCGAGCCGGAGGCAGTGCGGGCAGGTCTGCGACCAGAAGTCAACCAGCACCGGCGTCCCGCAGTCCAACACCTCTTTGCCAAAGGTGTCCGCGTTCAGTTCAAGCGGTTTGCTCATGCAGTCTTCTCCCGGCCCCCTCATACGGTCAGCCGGTACAACTCCCTGGGGTTATCCCACAGCCACTTGCGCGCCAGGCCGATGGCCTGCTCTTCGGTCATCAGGCCGCGCTCGATCCGGGCCCCCAGCACCCGCGCGATGTCCTCTCTGGCCATGGTCAGATGCCCGTACACCTTCTCCACCGGCAGGTTGTAGTCGCCGCCGAATCCGATCACCTTGTTCATGGGCACCATGTCTATCACCTCATCGAGCGCGTCCATCGCAAATCGCTGAGAGATGATGTGCGTCCAGCAGAAGTTGAGCCAGACGTTGTGAAAACCCTTGCCCAGCATGATGGACTCCCGCACCCAGGGGTAGCCGATGTGATACATGTCGAACCGGACGTTCGGGTGCCGCTCAAGCAAAGGTATCATGTGCAGCGGATCGAGCATCCGGAAGTCGCCCCAGTAGCCCGTGTGCACGCATATCGTCAGGTCCTGCTCGCCCGCGAAGCGGATCATCTCGTTTATCACGTAGTCCCTCAGCGGGTTACGCATCGGCAATGAAGCGACTGCGCCCGTGCGGAGTTGCTCGAAGCACTCGTTGGCGGCGGCGCGGCTCGGCTGCTCGTAGGGGTTCGACACCATCTTCAGGCCGACCGCGCCCTCTGACTTCACCCGCCTGATGTAAGCGCGACCGGTGTCGAGCAGGTCATCGAGCGTGCGAACCGGGCCCGGAGCTTCATAGACCGAGGAGATGCCGCGCCAGGTCTCGATATCCCACATGTTCGCGAACAGCGGCATGACAGGCGTCAGCAGCGGCGTGCCCAGGTCGGTGCGTTGGCACTGCGTAAGCGCGGTCCGGATGTTGCACGCCTCCCGCAGCACGCGCTCGTACAGCCCCGGCTTGTTCGCCGCCGCCATCCTCTCCGAGATCAGCGCATAGGTCTCGTCGTTGATGTCGTCCACGTCGTAGAACTTCTCGACGGCAATCAGCGCCGCGCGGGCGTAGCTATCGAACCGTATCTGCTCCCAGTAGGGCGCAAACAGCTTCCAGCGATACTCCAGCGGGAGTTCCGGTTTCTGCATCTCCTCCAGGCTCGTCTCGGACATGCCGGCCACTCGCAGGTCGCCGCGCGTATAGTGGGAAAAGAACGTGAGCACATCGGTCTTCGTGTTGACGCGCACGCTCTCCGGGAAGATGTGCTCGTGGGCATCTATGATCTCCATCTGCTCGAGGGCGGCGAAGATGCGGCTTTCCAGCGGGGACAGTCTCACAGCCACCTCCTCCAGGCAAGCTCCCGCGATATTCGCAGCGCGCAAGGGCAGGTCCTGCCGGCGCGCATCTGCGACCCGATGGGACATGGCTTGGCGCGCCGCCGCGACACGCGCCTTCGCCGCGCCGGAGGCCAGCCGGGAACGTCGTTGAAGCCCTCAGTCGCACCCTAACAGACAGGAGTTAGCATGAAAGCGTTGCGAGAGCGTCCCTGACGGTATCCTGCTGAAGGAGAAGAAGCGCGACGGCGGGAACTGGCACTTGCTGGCACAGCTCCCATGCGCCGCAGGTTCAGCCTTCAAAAAGTCGGGCTGCTACTCCTCTACCTGGGTCTCGGATTCGTGAGCGCCCTGGTGTGGGCGCGCATCGCTGACCTGCCTCACCTCCCCTCTTGGCACCTGGACATGATCCAGAGCCACGCCCCCGCCCCCAACCAGTACCGGCCGCTGACGCCTTGGCTGGCCGAGGGCCTGCGGCTGCTCCTGCCTGGGCAGCAGGTCTTCTTCGCTTACCTATTGCTGCGCGGACTGGTCACCGGCCTGACCCTCTTGCTCTTCGACCGTTACCTGCGCACTTGGTTCTCGCCGCCGGCGGCCGCCGCCGGCGCGCTCGCGCTCGCCGCCATTCTGCCCTTCACCTATTTCCGCGTTGTCCAGGAGAGCGATCCGATTAACCTGCTCGTCTTCGTGCTGGCCTTCTCCGCCTTGGCCGCCGACCGCGACCTCCTGTTGATCCCCCTCCTCCTGGTGGGAACGCTCAACCGCGAGACGACCGCCTTGATCCCGGCGCTCTACCTCGTCGCGAACTGGGGCCGGCGTCCGGCGGCGCAGCTCGCCTGGAAGACGGCCGCGCTCGGCGCTGCCTGGGCCGCCACTTACGGGGGGCTCCGTCTCGCCTACGGGCATCGCGAGTACTACTGCCCGGTGATCATGTGGGGGCAGAACACGGCCGGCTGGGCTCCCACCATCCACGTGGCGCTGGTCTTCGGCGCCATGTGGGCGCTGGCCTTCGTCGGTGCAAGGGGCGCGCCCGCCCTGCTGCGCCGCTCCCTCTGGTTGCTGCCACCCTACCTCGTACTGCACTTCGTCGTCGCAATGGCGCAGGAGGTGCGCTTGTTTCTCCCCCTCGCGCCTGTGGTGATCCCCCTGACATGGCGGGTGCTGTTCCCAGAGGAGCCGGTGGCTCCTCGGTCGAAGCGCAGAAAGCGAAGCGAGGGGTAGCGCGATGGCTCGAACACTTATGATTGTCGGGTTGGTCGTCCTGGCCGTGGGCGTCATCATACATCTGCTTGGCCTCATCATCGCCATCGCCATCCCCCTTGGTGCTGTGCTCGCCGTGGTGGGAGCTATCTGGTTCCTGATCGAGCGCGCGAGAAGGCGCCCCTGACTCTCGCCGCAATGTGACTCCACACGCACACGCCGAGGGCATGTGCGTTTTTCTCTACATCGCTATTCCGTTCCCTCGCATGGCAACCCCTCGCATGGCAGAATCATCAGGGCTGCTTGCGCGCTCTGGCGCACATGGACCTCCCTGGACAAGCGATATCGCGGTCGGGGATGTGGTAACTGCTCCCGAACAGGGATGCCCCGACCGGGGACGTTGCACAGAGGCGAAGTCACTGCTCCAGGGATAGGCGTCCGTCTCCGATACTATTGATTGACGAGGGGAAGGTGATAAACCGCAACCCATAGCCGAGGCCTATGAAGCATATCAGGAAGGGATTCGACTCGGTCAGTGACCGAGCAGGCGTAATCTACTAGAGGAGGTGGACGGTGAATAAGTCCATTCCAACGTTGTTGGGCATAGTGATCATCTTGCTGGTAGTCGTCCTCGTCGTGCTGATCTTCAACTACCAGCTCACCCAGAAGCTGGGGGCAGGCGAGACGGTGGTCGGCACAGTGGGCGGCAAGGCCTTGACAGGCGTCGAGCCGCCCAAAGAGGAGATTGGCACCAGTGAAGTGTTGGGCGCCCGCGAGCCCGAGTCTCAGCCCGTGCTCTCGCCCGCGCTTCGACCGGGAACCAGGGCCGGTGAGCAGGCCGCCGAGCGGCGGGGCGGCCAGAGGCGAGCGGGAAGGCAGGGCGCGCGCAGAGGACCGGGCGAGACCGGCAAGTAGCAACAGACTTGCGATAACGTAAGGAGGGCCCGCTCCGGGCCCTTAGAGCAGACTGCATGCTTTCGCAGGAGACCCAATCCGGCCTCCTGCGGATGTTGTGAGGGGGGTTTTCGCCGGCACAGACCAGAACAGCCCTGCGCGAGGTCTTCTCCTCGCGCAGAGCTGTCTGTGGCGGACTGGCCCGCCTGTGGCGGGCTTGCTGATTGAGCTGTTGGTGGTGACCGCCAGGCTCTTATACCACATTCGCGTCACATTCGCGGTTCGGGCCTAAGACCACTTTGTGCAGCAGAACGAACATCCCCTGGCAGAGGCCCCACCGACCTGATATCAGCGCCGCCATGCGCAAGATCCCCCGAACCAGGGCGGTAATGAAAGCTTGCGCTAACCTTCACGTTCTGTACACACTCGCCAGGAATAATAGTGGTATCATTCTGTTGCACAGCTCAATCAGCGTGAACCCTGTGACCGCCCGGCTCCGCCACCGGGCGGTCGCGCGTTTGTGGGCCGAGCTTCTGCGACTACCCACAAGACACGACGGAGCGCCCGGATGGGCGCTCCGTCTCGTTGTGGTCGCGTTCCTAGTTCGAGAGCGCTAGTACAGCACAGGCACGCCAGGATAGTCGGTATACCACGTAGAGGAGCACTGCGTGGTTGGCCCGCTTGTGCTGATGCCCTGAAGCTCGCCTTCCTTCACCAGGTTGATAAGCTTTTCCGATCCGATCCAGCCAGCGTGCCCGTCGAGGAACCCAAGGTTAACGCCGCCGAGGTGCCGCGAGTATGGCTTGCGAAGCTCGGGATTCAGGAGGAAGCTCCCGTCATTGGGGGCCTGGAGATACAGCCCGCAGTCCGCAGCCGACGCCACGCAGTTTGCATTCTCCCAGTCCACCCAGCTGCAGACCGAGTTGCTGCACTCGATCATGCACATGTCGGGGTAGGCCGCGTTGCTCAAGGGCCGGCCGTCCGTATAGGAGCCGGAATCGCTGAGTATCGCGAAGTTCGCGGCATCCTCCACCGCGGCCATCTTCAACTCGAACCACACGAAGGTGCCGATGGACTGCACAAAGGCCTTGGTCGCAACGTCGCCTGTGTACTGGGGCACGGCGTACCGGTTCTGTGCGAGGCTGTCGGTGACCTCTCCACCCCAGCCCACCGGCCAGGCGAAGTAGCAGGCCCCGCCCAGCTCGTCGTTGCCTTCACCCCAGTTGCCCAGGTTCGCTTCCAGGTAGCCGAGCCAGTCGGGGCCGGGCACAATCCACATCGCGCCTCCCTGCATCCTCGCACTGGGACACCGCCAGACATCGCGGTTCTTCACGTATTCATCGAGAACCACGCACCAGCGAAGATACGGGTTTGATTGATTGGCGCACCATGGGTCGTACTCTTCGATCCAGTCGGCCCCGCCGGGGATCGTCTCGAAGAAATCCACGACCTCCTGACGATGCTCTTCCGGCGGAAGAGTGTCATTGTTATCCGCCAGGTACATCTGGATGGCAAGCGCAATGTTCTTCACATTCGAGAGACACACGGCCTTGCGCGCAGACTCACGAGCTCGCGCAAACACTGGAAACACCATCGCGGCCAGTATTCCGATGATCGCGATGACCACCAACAGCTCGATCAGGGTGAATCCTCGTCGTCTACCAGTGACCATCATGCAACTCCCTTCGGAGGAATTGGCTTCCTAGCCTCCATCCTGCCCAGTCCCGCTTTCCCGGGCGCGGCCGGGAACGAACAACCTCACCTCCTTTCACGCCCCTGCCCGCCCCTCGGGCTTGCTCCCCACGCTCCTGCGGCTAATCGTACTATAGTCTGGAGCCGCCGCCTGCCGCCGCCATGCGACATCTCAGGTCCGGCACATAGATTTTGAGCCTGTCGCGGCGAAACGTCATTGCACCCTCTTCCGGAAGTATTGTACAATTGTCTATATGGAGCGCTACCCTCCTGTTTCCGGTCTCGGCGTGGGTGGGAGCAGCCCCGCACTGCGGTTGGACTACGGCCTCACTCCCGGCCGCCCGCTCTACGCTGGCAGCAACACCTTCGAGGAGGAGATGCCTCTCATCGTGCACGTCCATGAGGGCATCGAGTTCGGGATCCTGCTGTCCGGCCAGCAAGAGCGGAGATTCGGCGATCTCGCGGTCGCGATCAGCCCCGGCGACACCTGGCTGGCCGCCACCTGGGAGCCCCATGGCTGGCGCATCTCGCCCCGCGGCAGCACGGATGTGGTCCTGATGTTCCTGCCGGACTACCTGGGCGAGGAGCGGCTCGGCCATCTTTCATGGCTCAGCCTCTTCGCCGCACCGCCCGCACAGAGGCCGCTCGTGACGGACGAGCGGATGAGAGAGGAGGTCCTCGCGCTGGGCTGGCAGATTCGCCGCGAGATCAACGAGCAGCGCCTCGGCTGGGAGAGCGCGGTCCGCCTCGATCTGCTCAGGGCGCTCCTTACCCTGTGCCGCGAGTGGAAGCCTCCCGTCAAGCCCGAGGCGCACACTCGCGTCCGCGCCAGCAACCTGCCCCGCATCATGCCCGCGCTCGTGTTAGTGCAATCCGAGCGCGGCCGGCGCGTCAGCGTGCCCGAGGCCGCACGCGCCTGCGGCCTGGGCCGCGCCCAGTTCTGCCTCATCTTCCAGCAGACGATGGGCATGAGCTTCGGTCGCTTCTGCCTGCGCTCCCGGCTGGGGTATGTGGCGGAGCTGCTGCTGGCAAGCGACTTGCCCACCGGCGCCGTGGCGGAGGCGGCCGGCTTCGCCGACGGCAGCCACGTGCACCGGGCCTTCGTCAGGCACTATGGCTGCACCCCAGGCCAGTATCGCGCGGAGAATCGCCCCGCCCGCGCCGCGCGAGAGCGGCGAGTGACGGCCTCTACCGGCCGCGAGTGAGCAGCTCGCGGTAGGTGGTCAGGTTGACCCCGCCGTGCAAGACCGCGGCCGCGACCTCCGGGCTGGTAACCGCAGCGAGTTCTTGCTCCCACCCGTAGCTCCAACCGAGCTCTGCGTCTATGCCGTCATCGGTTCCGGGATGGCAGCCCAACTCAGTCACGCCTGAGTCCAGCCTGTCAACCGCGCGAACCAGCGACTCGCGGCTCCAGCTGCCCGCCTCAGCGAACCCCCGGAAGTCGTCTGCCGTCAGCAGCCCGTTTCCCCTGATCGCGCCCCGGCCCAGGCAGCACATCGCGCGCATGGCCGCCAGCTCGCCCCGTCGGCGCATGGCCCCAACCCCCCGCCGCTTCACGCCCTCCGCCCGTCTCTGCTTCGGATAGCGAACCGCGCCGATCCCGTACTCGCCGGCCAGCCGAGCCACCGTCCGCAGCACCCCCGGCAGCATGTGCAGATGTTGGTGGCTGTCCAGATGCGAGAACGATAGGCCGGTGGCGAGCGCTCGCTCGATCTGCGCTCTCAGCTCTCTCTCCACCTCCGTGCCGCGAATACCCCCTCGCAGATAACGCGACAGGAACGCTAGCCAGGTCGGCGCAAACCTCCCCCGCGCATCGACTAGGCTTCCCACCTGTTCTGTAGCCAAGATGGACCGCGTCTGCGTGAGAGCCAGGTGTATGCCCAGATCCAGCTCGGGCCGGGCGCGCGCCAGTTGCACCGCTTGCTCGAACCTGTCGCCGGTGGGCAGCAGGCTCGCGCTCGTCACCACCCCGTTATCGAAGGCGGAGGCGACGCCCTCGTTGACCGCCCTGCACAGCCCGAAGTCGTCGGCGTTGACGATCAGGTGCGCGGGCCCCACCTCCCCCGCTCGCCGGCGCCGCCGGTAGCGCCACATCTCGCCGAAGATCCGCAGCACCACCCGGTAGCTCGCCGCCGTGGAGACGCCGGCGACGCGCGTGTGATACTGCAGACCCACCTCTCGCAGTCGCGCCCCCAGGCGCGTCGCCTCGAGCAATAGCTCCGCGTCGATGAAGGAGCCCTCGCTTCTCAGCCGCATCTGCTGAAGCAAGGGCCGGCGGATCAGCTTGAAGGCGAAGTTCACGTCGCGCACCCGAAGGCCGAAGCCCCACCGGATCATCCGGTTGTAGGTCCACGACATCGCCTCTCGCTTGATGCCCTCAGCCCGCCCCACCCGGTAGCCGATCAGCAGGTCAACATCCTCGCTGAAACAGCCAAGCGCGGCCCGCGCGTCATCGGCCCCCACAGGGAAATCCGAGTCCATATACAGAACTAGCTCGCGCGTGGCATTCATAAGGCCGGTGCGGATCGCCGCACCAAGCCCCCGGTTGCGGCCGTGGTGGAGTGCCCGCACGTTGGCGTGTTGGGCGGCAAGCTGCTCGATGAACCGCCCGCTGCCGTCGGTGCTGCCGTCATCCACCAGCACCATCTCGAAGTCGGGCGCGATGCCCTCCGCAATCCGCTGCGTCTCCGGCAGCAAGCGCGGAAGGTTCTCGATTTCATTGTAGATCGGATATACGAACGAGAGATCCATGTCCCTGTCAAGCCGAACCCGAAGCTGGCTATATCCCGCCGCGCTGCTCGTCCTCTGCGCCGCGCTCTTCTTCTGGCGGCTCGGCGTCACTCCCCTGGACGACTTCGACGAGGCCTACTATGCAGAGGGGGCCCGCGAGATGCTCGACCGCGGCGACTTCGGCACTCCCTACTACAACGGCCAGCCCTTCCTGCTGAAGCCAGTCCTCATCTTCTGGCTGATCGCGGCCGCCTTCCGCCTGTTCGGAATCACCGAATTCGCCGCCCGCTCCGTATCCGCCTTTTTCGCAACAACCATCGTCGTGCTCACTTATTGGTTCACTGCGCGGACCCTCGGGCGGCGCGCTGGTCTGCTGGCGGGTCTTGCCCTCGCCCTCTGCTATCTGTGGATAGACATCGGGCGCGAGGCCATGATTGACATGCCTCTCACCGCCGCCCTCGCGGCCGCGGTATTCCTCTTCCACCTCGCCGGCAAAGCGCCCGCTCGCCGGAAGCGCTGGCTCTACCTTGCCTTCTATCCGCTCATCGGCATTGCACTCCTTGCCAAGGGCCCGGCGGCCACCGGTATTGTGCTTGCCGGCCTTCTCGCCTATCTCCTCGCCGCGCGCCGGCTCCGCGAGACCCTTCGCGAGGCCCACGTCTTGCCGGGCTTTGTGCTGCTGCTGGCGGTCGCCGCTCCGTGGTATGTCTACGAAAGCCTGCGCCAGCCGGCCTTCGTTGCGACCTTCCTGATCCGCGAGCACTTCGGCCACCTCCAGGGCGAACTCGCCCGCGAGGAGCCCTGGTACGGCCATCTCAAGAACCTGGCAATCGGCTTCTACCCGTGGGCGCTTCTCCTGCCTGCGGCCGCGGCCCACGCGTTCCGCCAGGACCGCGAGCATGTCCTCCGTCTCGCCGCCTGGTGGGCCGGCGCGGTCATCTTCGGCTTCTCCTTGGGCGGGGCTAAGCTCCCACATTATCTGGTGCCGGCCTTCCCGCCGATGGCCATCCTCGTCGCTGCCTGGTTCGATGCCTGGCTCGGCGAGTTCGTAGGGCAGGAGCTTCGCCTCCTACCCCGCGACCGGCCGGCCCTCGTCGGCCTGCTCGCTCTGTCCGCCGCGGGACTCGCGCTGGGGGCGGCCTTTGCCGTTGCCATCATCATGCCACCCGCCCTGAAGTCCCGGCTGGCGCAGCAGTTCGGCTCGTGGACCCCCGGCCCAGCGCCCACCTTCATGCTCGGCGCGCTGGCCGCCGGGTCCGTGGGGGCAGCGGTTGCCGCCTTCGCGCGCAGAAGGCGCGCGGTCTTCCCGCTGCTCGCCGGCGCTATGCTGGTGGCCGGCTTCGCACACGTCGGGTGGTTCAAGCCGAGACTGGCCCAGATACAGGCCCAGCCGCGGAAGGAGCTGGCCGCGTTTGCCTCCCGCGCGGTGCCGCCCTCGGAGCCGCTCGGCGTCTTCTACGCCAAACGCAACGCCACCATCTTCTACGCCCGCCGGCCCATCGTTGACCTGGGTGAATGGGAGCAGCAGAAGCTGGTCGCCTTCCTCGCCTCCCCCACCCCGGCGACCGCGCTGACACACAGCAGACTCGTCCCCGACCTCGAAGCAGCCCTTCCCAGGTTCTACCTCTGGACTCAGCGCGGCGACTTCGTGCTTGTCTCGAACCACCCGCTGGACCTCTACTTCAGATAACCGAGCGCTTTAAGCTCTTTCTTCAGGTCCTCGCTCATCTCCGGCTGCTTGCCTCTGGGCTTTGCGCGCGGCCTGTAGTCCGGATCAATGAAGTCCAGCGGCGGCCATGACTGCATCTCTGCGAACCTCCGGAAGCCCTCCGACAGGCGCCGGGCTTCCTGCGGCTGTTCGCCGATCACGTTGCGCGTCTGCCAGGGGTCGTGTTCGAGATCGTACAGCGCCCGCAGCTTGCCGCCCTTGAACAGGATCATCGCCCAGCTGTGATCCCGCACCAGATAGGTTTCCGGGCTGCCTTCGGCTCGGGCGAACACGAAGTCGTGCACCGCGCGCCTCTCGCCTGTGATCAGCGGCACCAGCGACCGGCCCTGCACGCTCGTCGGGAATGGGAGCGCGAACAAGTCGAGCACCGTCGGCAGGATGTCCACGGTCTCGCTCAGCGCGCGCACGCGGCCGACCGGCGCCTCACCGCCCGGAAACCGCACCAGCAGAGGGATGTGCACGTGCTCGTCATACAAACCCTCCCGGTGACCCAGGTAGCCGTGCTCGCCGAAGGCCTCGCCATGGTCCGAGGTGATGATGAGCAGCGTGCTGTCCAGCAGGTGGTTCTTTGCGAGCAGTTTCTCGACCTCGCCCACGCCCCAATCGGCGTAGCGAAGGTTGGCGTCGTAGAGATTTGCCTCGTCCCGTGCCCGTCCCTTTGGCTTGCTCTTATACACCGGCTCGATTTCCGGGTAGACGAATCGGCCCTTCCAGAGATAGGGCGGCTTCGCGTGGGCGAAGAGCCGCTGCATCTCCGCCGGCGCTTCGTAGGGCTGGTGTGGCGGGAGGAAGTGGATGTAAGCGAAAAACCGCTTCTTCTCCTTGTCCTTGAGCCACCGCGACAGTTCGCCCAGCACCTGCTCCGGGTCGCGACGCGCCGGTGTCTTCCGCACACCTTTCCTGGGTCCGAGCGTCCGCGCGCTCACATACTCGAAGTCCTCACCCAGTCCCATGGCAGGCGAGGCAATCGCACTTCCGCTGATAAACGCCGTCTCGAAGCCGGCCGCCTGAAGCGCCCCCACCAGTGTGAAGCCATTGGGTACCGGCTCAAACATGCTCCGCACGCCGTGCGTGTCAGGGTACTGGCCCGTGAAGAGCGAGGTCGTGGAGGGACGCGTGTGCGGGAACTGGCTGAAGTGCTGCTCGAAGACGACAGACTCTTGTGCGATGCGGTCAATGTTCGGCGTCGTCTCGCGTGGATAGCCGTAGCATCCGACATGGTCGGCCCGCGCGTCATCTATCACCACGAGAACCAGGTTGGCGTCCTTCAGCGACGCCCGCAGCTCCTCGGCTGTCGGCGGCGTCGCGGCCAGCGAGACCGGAGCAGAGCCCGTCGTCCTGGTCGGCCGCCCCTGCGGGGGGCAAGAGGGGGCTAAGAGGTGATAGAACGCGATCAGAAGCACCACCGCGACCAAGGCCGCCGGGACGAGATACAGGCCGCGCCGGAGCATACTAGACCTCATATGGTGATTCTAGCTGACAGAAGGGGTTCGAGGCAATGGCTGGGGAGAGGCGTGCAGGGTCATCGCGTTATCCCGTGGGAGCCTCGTCCCCGAGGCGATTTGCGAGATAGTCGCCCGGAGGACCGGGCTCCCACGAGCTGTCCCTGCCCGCAGACGGCTGTTTCCGCGATGATGCAGTGACCCTGGCCGACCTTGCTGTCACTGAAACCCCAAACAGACCGGCGGGGCGCTCACGAAGAGCGCCCCGCCGTCGCAATAACGTCCGGCAAGCCCAACGCTACCCGACCTAGTAGATCGTCGGAACGTTCGGATAGTCCTGGCTCCATAGGTTGCCGGTGTCCGTGTTGATGCAGTCGGACGTCGGACCCCACGGATCCACACCGACCAGCTCATTGTCCTGTCTCTTCTTGAGCACCAGGTCCGAGTTAAACCAGGACGCATGACCGTCGAGGAAGCCGATGTTAACGCCGCCCA
>Ga0315288_10009284_pt1 | contig 12396 bp, 10 predicted proteins | sample YL17G11_20_MG_FD_203454 | JGI IMG/M metagenome (GOLD analysis project Ga0315288, IMG submission 203454) | Sediment microbial communities from Yellowstone Lake, YNP, Wyoming, USA - YL17G11_20 | ecosystem: Environmental > Aquatic > Freshwater > Lake > Sediment | place: USA: Wyoming | collected...
TTCGGCGAAGAAGCAAGGAAAGCCTTGAAGAATGGCGTAGACATTCTAACTAATGCTATCAGGGTGACTCTGGGGCCACGCGGGCGGCCTGTAGCATTGGATAAGAAATGGGGCGCTCCTTCGGTTCTCAACGACGGCGTTTCTATAGCCAAAGAAATAGATTTGCCTGACCCGTTTGAGAATATGGGGGTGCAGCTAGTAAAGCAGGCAGCCACTAAGACCAATGACCAATGTGGCGATGGCACCAGTACATCCACTATTATAGCTCAGGCTATTATTAGTGAGGGCTTCAAGAACATCGCCGCTGGCGCCGATTCCATGGCTCTAAAGCGTGGGGTTGAGAAAGGGGTGGAAGCCATAGTTGGGGAGCTCAAGAAAATGTCCATACCGGTAGCTGGTAGAGAACAGGTAGCTCAGGTAGCCGCTATATCGGCTATTGACCAGGAAATTGGCAACTTGATTGCTGACGTTATGGAAAAAGTGGGCAAGGATGGCGTTATCACCGTCGAAGAAGGGAAAGGGCTGCAATTCGAGACTGAATTTGTTGAGGGTATGAAGTTCGACCGCGGCTACATCAGCCCCTATTTCATCACCAACGCCGAGCAGATGAGGGCAGAACTAGAAGACCCCTATATCCTCATCACTGATAAGAAGATTTCCGCGATAAACGATATATTGCCGGCTCTGGAAAAGATTGTTCAAGTGTCCAAGAATCTGGTCATTATCGCTGAAGATGTCGAGGGTGAGTCCCTGGCTACACTGGTGGTTAATAAATTAAGGGGCACTCTATCTCCGTTGGCGATAAAGGCACCGGGCTTTGGTGACCGGAGAAAGGCCATGCTTCAGGATATAGCCGTTCTTACCGGTGGTGAGGTTATATCTGAAGAGATTGGTAGGAAGCTTGATTCAGTTACTGTGGAAGATTTAGGGCAAGCCAGAAAAGTGATTGCCGATAAGGATAATACCACCATTGTTGAGGGTAAGGGTAAAACAAAAGAGATTGAGGCTCGAATCAAACAAATCAGGTCCGAGATTGATATAAGCACGTCAGATTATGATAAGGAGAAATTACAGGAAAGACTGGCTAAATTAGCGGGCGGCGTGGCAGTGATTAAGGTAGGTGGGGCTACGGAAACAGAGCTTAAAGAGAAAAAACACCGCGTAGAGGATGCCCTGTCAGCTACTCGAGCCGCTGTGGAAGAAGGTATCCTGCCCGGTGGTGGTGTTGCCCTCCTCAATGCCTTGCACGCCTTGAAGAAGGTTAAGGTGGAAGGCGATGAGGCTACCGGGGTGAATCTCTTGAAACGAGCTCTGGAAGAGCCTCTGAGGTGTATCGCTACAAATAGCGGCAGAGAAGGCTCAGTGGTGATAAATGCCGTGAAGGAAAGCAAACCCGGCATAGGCTACGATGCCCTCAAAGATGAACTGGGTGTAAATATGATAGAGAGAGGCATTGTTGACCCGCTCAAGGTCACCCGAAGTGCTCTGCAGAATGCTGCCAGCATTGCCTGCATGATTCTAACCACGGAATCTTTGGTGACTGACATTCCTGAGAAGGAAAAGATGCCGGCGATGCCCGGAGGAGGAGGATACGAGGGCATGATGTAGCCTCTGTGGCTAGAATTCAACTAAATTCATCAAGAACTGGAAGAACCGCCTCAAGGCGGTTCTTCCTTTACGGCATTAGATCTTAAGCAATTTCCTTAAAGGCTTTTCCTTGATCAGACTATCTCGAGAAGACTCTTCTTCTTTAATCGGCCCTGTTACGGCTAAATTAAGCCCGCTATCGGTTAGAATCTCCTCGGCCACTTCTTTTAGCTCAACTACGGTGATGGCATCCACAATAGAGATAACATCGTCTATGTCCAGGATTTGCCGCGTTAATATTTCCTGGCCGCCGTACCATAACGCGACATTTTGGCTATCCTCAAACCGCAAATATAATCTTCCTTTGGACAATTCCTTAGCCCTGGTAAGCTCAGTAGTGGTAATCCCTTGTTTAATCTTCGACACCTCTTCAAGGATAGCCGCAAGAGCAATCTCCACCTTCTCGGGGTCAACGCCGGCATAAATACCAAATGACCCTGAATCGAGGAAATGCTCGGTATAACTGTGAATATCATAGGCTAGCCCCCTATTCTCTCGTATCTCTGTAAATAGGCGGCTGCTCATCCCACCGCCCAGCACCGTGTTAAGCAAGTCAATGATGAAACGTTGGGGGTGAGAGTGAGAATAGCCGTGAACAGCGAGGCAAAGATGCGCTTGCTCGATATCTTTGGGCTCGATACGCAGCCTGGCTTCCCTTTGCTTGTCATTAGTTATGTAGCCAGTCATTAGCTTCCCGGTAGCCCATTTGTCGAATATGGGCTTGATTTGAGCGATCGCCTCTTCATGCTGGATGTTGCCAGCAATGCTGAGCACAGTGTTATTGGGCATATATCTGCGAGCAACGTAGTTTAATAAGTGCTCTCTTGTTATCGAAGACACAGTTTCCTTGTATCCGGCGACCTCGCGCCCCAGAGGCTGCTCAGGCCATAATAGCTCATCTATGAGCATGCTTACCCTTTGCTGAGGAAGGTCCAGGTTCATATTGATTTCCTCCATGATGACATGGCGCTCCTGCTCAATATCTTTGTTGTCAAAGCGGGAATTGAGCAAGAGGTCAGATAACACGTCCAGGGCAATGGAGAAATGAGGGCTAGCGACTTTACACCAGAAGACAGTTATTTCCTTGTCTGTGCCAGCATTGATTATGCCCCCAACGCCTTCAATATCCTCACTTATCGCTTTAGCTGTAGGCCGCTGCTCTGTGCCTTTAAAAAACAAATGCTCGGCGAAGTGAGAGATGCCCGCCTCCTCTTTACTTTCGTAGCAAGAGCCAGCGCCTACAAAGATAGCAAGGCATACTGAGCGGCTGTGGGGCATAGTGCTGGTGAGAACCCTCAAGCCATTATCGAGCACAGCCTTGTTGTACATTGTTGCATCCCCGAGGCATGTTTGGCTACTCTTTCTTGGTAAACAGTTGGGCGGCTTCACCCATTCCGGCGCCACTGCCTGAGCTAAGACATACGTCGGTTTCCATGCGCAGCCCTACGTCGAGCGGGGTCGACGTGGTAAGATTGACCGCTCTTTTGGCACCCTGAATAAGGTGGGGATTGATTCTAGCTATTTCTTCGGCCAGCTTCTTGGCTTCAACCATTAGCTGGTCTTTGGGGTACACATGATCTATCAGCCTAACTCGGAGCGCTTCGGCAGCATCAATTCTTCGTCCGGTAATAATCAGCTCCTTAGCTATGCCCGGTCCCACTATCCGGGGTAACCGCTGCGTGCTTCCCAGGTCCGGGATAACTCCCAACTGAATCTCAGGAAGCCCGAACACGGCAGTATCACAAGCCAGGCGTATATCACAGCAAAGAATGAGTTCAAAGGCTGCCCCTAAACAGTACCCGTTTATGGCAACGATAACCGGTACGGCCAGCTCTTCGTACATGGTAAATATCATTTTCAAGCTGTATAGGGAATCATAGCCCTGCCGGTAACTGGGAAAAATGTCCATTGGACCGCTCCCGGAGGCTACCATCTTCAAGTCCAGCCCCGCGCTGAATGCCTTATCACCGGCACCAGTCATGATAACAACCCTGACCGCAGGTTTTTCCTTGATAGCCTGCGCTGTTTTTTGAAGCCCCAATAAGACCTCATGATTAAAGGCATTCAATGCCTTCGGTCGGTTCAGCAGCACTGTGGCAATACTATCTTCGATATCCAGTTGAACAGCGTCTTGATTTGCCATTTGTCTCCCCTTTCATAGATTACTTTCAGACTGATTTTACATCTCATCTCCGACCAAGGTCAATTGTCTTTCCTGTATCCCAACACGAATCAATCTCGAATATCTAAGGTGATTCTCGCCAGCAAGCAGTGGTATAATCAGTGTGGAATAAAAATCCAGGCGCATTTTCAGAGGAAGCATGGCAGTTTTACAGATTCGCACCTTGCCGGACCCCCTGTTGCGGCAAAAGGCCAAAAGGGTAACCAGGATAGATGCCTCCATTCGGAAGTTAATCGATGACATGATTGATACGTTACGCGCTGACCCCAACAGAGCCGGTCTTGCTGCCACGCAGGTAGGAAGATTGCTCCGCATAGCCGTCATCGAGCTGCCGGAACAGGAACTTATCACTCTAATTAACCCTGAAATAGTAAAAAAGGAGGGTGAGCGAATAGTTCAGGAAGGCTGCTTATCCATACCCGGCTACTTTGGGGAAATAAAAAGAGCGGTAACAGTGAAGGTCAAAGCGAAAAACCGAGACGGTAAGGAATTTCGCCTCAAAGCAGAAGGGCTTCTGGCTCAGGCTCTGGAGCAGGAAATTGAGCATCTCGATGGCATTCTATACATTGACCATCTCGAGAGCTCGGAAAAACTGTTTGAGGCTGTTCAAGAGCAAGAGCTGACGGAGGATGACGGGTCTAATTAAAGGACTGGAGAATGGGAAATCCTAAATCCCAAGCCCTATCGAAATTCAAAAATCAAAGGTCAAAAATTAAAATGACAACTCAAAATGCAAAACTTTTTAACTTTTGCTCTGTCAGTTTGCACTTTTATTTTTGCATTTTGAAAGGATTTGTTTAGAGTTTAGAAATTGAGATTATGAGTCTCGTATAGAGACTTCATTTAGGATTTTGTGGGGATTCTGTACAAAAATTATTACAAAAATTATGCGGGAGGCTATAATCAGTGGTCGTGGTTGTTGTCCCTCAGGTTATCCCGCATAGCTTTCCGGGCCTGCGACAGCAATCCCTCAATCGACTTTGGTGAACGGCCCATAAGCTGACTTATCGCTAGCACGGGCATATCTTTGAGATATTTCAATACCAGCACCTCCTGATAATCCTGAGGCAGGTCCGCCAAAGCCTGGTGAACTGATTGGCGAATCTCTTCGGACTCCATCATAGTGAAGGTCGCTGGTTCATTGTCTCCGGTTTGCTCTAGCATTATGGCATTGAAATCGGGGGACGATTTCTTGGGTTTAGGCTCTCGCGCCTGGCGACGGTAAAAGTCATTTATCTTGTGAAATGCGATACTGCGCAGCCAGGTGTAAAGCTGGCTGTCACCACGGAATTTATCCAGTGAACCCAGGACAGCAAGAAATACTTCCTGAATCAAATCCTCAGCTACGGCCTCGTCTCGGCCTACTTGTTCCAATATCAACGAGTAGAGTCTTTTCCTGTAAAGATTATAGAATTCCTCCATGGCAGCGCTGTCGCCCGAGCGCAGCTTCTCGACCAGCTTAGTTTCATAACTTTGAGAGGTGGAACTAGCTATTGTCATGTCGTCTCTATACTATCTACATCATGTCACCGTAGTATCTTTAGCATATCAGCTAGCCGGGTTCAGGGGAATCACCCATTTGTACTGATTTGCAGTAGAATTTAGTACTATGACCCTCGGAAGACGATGCCTGCGTACTCAGAATGGCATGGAGCGAAGGGCCTGGAATGACACCTCTCTTCTGTCATTGCGAGGCTGACTTTGTCAGCCGAAGCAATCTCGTGGAGGGGCACGGCAATGACAGGCGAGGCTAAAGCCTCGCGCGCTGAAGCCTAATGGTCATTCAGGCTTGGCTTTGCGCCTGAGGTAATAGTAGCTACCATAGCCAAGAAGTACTATGGCCGCAGCAATCCCGGCGAACAATCCTATATTGGACTTGCCTCCCATTGTGGATACTAGGCAACGAACATATAACTTTACACCCAACAGGTCACTGGATTCAGCAGCGATTCCCAGCCATACCTCCCAATCCTTGCCTGCCCATTTTTGCTCTTGCGGTATGGCTGCCGTTACTGTTACATTAGCCTGAGAATTAGCGGCAACCTCAATTTCTGGAGAGGAAAAGCTTATCCAGCTAACATCGGGGAATCCAGCCATCCCTTCCTCTCTTTCCTCTTCCGGAGGCTGAAAGGTAGTGAAGGTGAAAACATGAGCTATCTCATCCTTATTGTGAATGGTCAGTTCGAATTCTGTTGCCTCTCCCGGGGGCAAGTTATCTATTTTTACCTTGGCGGGGGAGACGCCGAAGTTAACGTCCTGAGCCAGGGTAAAAGAGGGCAGAAAGATGACCAGTAAGGTGGCAATGAGCCCAGCTAATTTGATATGCCTTACCATCAGGCAGCTACTGCGCTTATGGTGATCTGGGTTTGCATCTGCCTGCCACTAACGAAGTAGGTGGGCGTTAGCAATCTCAGGCCAAATTGCTTCTTGTCACCGGGTGCCAAACTTGAGCCTGAGCCTCCAGAATAAGGCCAAAATTCGCTTTCTATCTTAGTGACAGGGACATAACCCCGTGCGGTATCGCCAGATATACGGAACCATAACCCATAGATGGTTTCCCCATTAGTGCCATCGCTGCTCAGCGTCCATTTATATGCGCTGGGATTACTAACCCATTCGGCATCCTTCCCCACAATAAAGGTGTTCACATTACAATTGCCCTCTACGGTCAGTGTGCACCACTCTATCGGCGGGCTTGTCTCATACTCTGTGTTTGAAGCCACGTTCCCGAGAGGCCAGTGTGTTTTATCCAAGCTGATGGAAATTTCATTGGCTCCTGTCATAGTGATGGTGATAGTGCCGCTGTCCTGGGCTAGAGCCGGCAAGGAAAAGGTTAAGGCTAGTATAAAGGCTACCAAAATACTTGTGATTACTGCTTTCATCTACCCTCCGAATTTGATAAACCTCTGCTTACTGTATTGGGGTAGTCGTTTTCGGACAAATCGACTACGGTAAAATGCTACAACCCACATCAGCTCTTGTCAAGACCTTGCCTCAGTTCAGTACCTTAGTGACACTTCTTTTTCATGATTGCGAGGAGCCCCAATGAATCGGGAGCGACGAAGCAATCTCTGAAAGGAGAATCCTAAATCCCAAGCACCAAATCCTGAACAAAAGAAAGGAAGATTTAATTCGTCTCATCCAAATACCAATGCTCAAAACGTTTAGGATTTTGTTATTGGGATTTATTTGGAGATTGGATTTTGGGATTTGGTATTTAGCCAATGAGATTGCCACGCCCCGACAAGTCGGGGCTCGCAATGACACGGAAAGTTACTACCCAATGTTACAAGGCAGTTCTACTTTTTGCTTGATTCCGGAGTCGCTGATGTCCTAGCGATTATGGCGGCGCCAAGAGCGGTAATGAGCTGGGGGTGTGGTGGTACCAGGAGGTTGGTGTTCAATTCGTTTTCTAGGGTCTTGACGAGAGCGATATTGAGGACACCGCCGCCACAGATGGCGCAGGGCTCCTCCAGCTTAAGCTTCTTGACCAGTGAGGAAATCTTGCTTGCCAGTGCTTTGTTAACACCAGCGGCGATGTCCTCTTTTGGGATGCCTTCGCTTATTCTGGTGATGGCTTCAGATTCGCCGAAAACAGCACAGCCTGTACTAAATGTGATGGGGGTCTTTGACCTGGCTGCAAGCGGGCCAAAATCGCTCAAATTTATTCGCAGCACGTTGGCGATGACCTCAATAAAGCGGCCACCGCCGGCGGCACATTTCTCGCTGACAGTGAAGTTGGTTACCATTCCCTCTTCATTTAGCTGTATTACCTTGGTGGATTGACTGGCTACATCGATTACAGTCCTGGCTTGTGGGAAGACGTTGTTTATGCCTCTGGCAGTGCAGACTATATCGCTTGCCTTCTGGCTAGCAAAATAGACGTTGTCGGCACCGGAACCGGTGGCAACTGTATTGGCTATGTCATTCTGAGTCAGGTTGACCTTTCTTATTAACTCCGTCCTTATGGCATCGGCAGATGTTCGGTAATTAGCTCCAGATATGATTATATGGGAAGCAACAAGCTGGAAGTCTTTAATTATGACTCCTTTGCTGTATGCGGAGCCTATGTCAATGCCCATAAACCAGCTCATCGGTGCTCCTAACTGAAGAAGGTGGCTTTTTCTAACCGCCGTGACTTTGTGGGCAAGGCCTCACCTACTGCCGCTGCTTTCATATAGATTTCTTTTGCCAGGATGGCAGCGCCAAGTGCCCCGGTAAGAAGTGGCTCTTCAGGAACGAAGATTTCGCAGCCCAGGCTTTCTTTCATTGCCCTAACCATGCCGGTGTTCTTGGCCACGCCGCCGGTGAGCACTAAATCAGGCTCTATCCCAAGCCGCCGTGCCAGCGCGGCTATGCGGCTGGCCAGGGCATCGTGAAGTCCGGCCAGGATGTTCTCCAGCTTTTCACCGCGGGATAGGAGCGCTACCACTTCTTGCTGGGCGAAGATAGTGCACAGGCTGCTTATCGGGATTTTTTTGGTGGCTCTCAGGGAAATGTCTCCCATGTCTTCCAGCCTGATACCGAGTGTAGCTGCAGTCACTTCAAGGAACCTGCCGGTCCCAGCGGCGCACTTGTCGTTCATAACAAAGCTAATCAGCCTGCCGTTATCAATTTTCATACACTTGGCATCCTGGCCGCCTATATCAATGGCAGTCCTGACATTAGGAAAAAGGCTGGAGACGCCTCGGGCATGGCAAGAAAGCTCTGTTATCTGGCGGTCTGCGAAAGGGACGTTGAGCCGTCCATAGCCCGTAGCTACGATATATGAGATGTTATCAATCTGCAGGCTGGCTTGCTCCAGTGCCTGTCGCATAACCTCGTTGGCAAGCTGGCGATGCTCCGGGCCGGTAGGGCCCTTGATGGTCGAAAGTAGATTGCCGCTCTTGTCCATGAGCACGACCTTGGTCATGGTGGAACCTATGTCAACACCGGCGAAATACAAGTAGACCTCCTAGTGGGTTGCTATTAGCTGATTGTCTCAAGGAAGGCTTCGACTCTGGTCCTCAACGGGGCCAGGGCTCCTGTAGTGTAGTCGTATTCTATGTAGGTGCTGGGGACGCCGAGACTGGCGAAATAGTCTTTGAGCGATGGCATTTCAAAGGCAAAGGGGTCACAATACCTGACGAGCAGCATTATGGCGCCGTTGATTTTCCATTCTTTGATGATGCCTTTAAGATAGCCGAAACGGCTTTGCAGGTCTCGGGCATAGTCCTTTCTGGTCTCGCCGAGGGTAGCCTGCCTGAAGGTGCGGGCGCAGGTGATTTCGTTGAGATAGTAGTCGGCCAGCCCTTCCAGCGGGTCAGCAGTGAATTTCACCGCGGCTCTGTAAGCTCTGATGCCGCCACAGCTTTCGTTCATCACCACATTTGCCTTAGCTTCGAATACTTGCATGATATCGGTATCGTCAAGGGTGCTGCTCCATATGAGGAGACGTGCTGATTTCTTTTGCGGTCCATCGGTACGGTTTTTGACTTCGCTTATAGTCTCAGTTAATAGGTCATTTCCTTCAACTACAGGCAGGCTCGTCAGAGCTTTTACTACCTGAACGATTTCCGTTCCCGAGATATGGGGTGGAGACGCCTTTGTCAACTCGTATAGTTCTCTTACTAGAGCCCGCTGCTGGTTATGGGATTTAATAGCTGCTTCAAGTTTGTCCGTGGACAATTTCTTCCCGGTGAAAGCCTCCAGAGTCTTTCTGAAATCGTTTAGCTGGCTTTTGAAGTATTCCAGGGCTTCGGGACGAACTGTTATGGGCATGTCCATGAAGTGGAAGTAGGGGTAATTGGTATAAGATCCCCAGACGCGAGCTGTTTTTTCCTGAGGGTCGCTGGAGTGAATGGTAACCATGCCATCAAGGAAGTCGTTTTTGCCCTTCAGGGCGCAATCGAGGCAGCTACGCATGACAGGACAGAATGAATGAGGCAAAGCCCTGTCTGCTTCAGTGACCGGTTCTTTTATATCGCCGCATGTCCGGTAGGGGACAAGGTCAAGGGCAGTAAGCATCTCCAATGGGACGTAGACACAGGGATAGCCTATTATCTTTTTGCCCGCTGCCTTGAGCCCCCTGGCTCTCTGTGAACTATTTAAATAGATTTCCTGGGCTTTGCTAAGACCTTTGTTTTTGTCTGACATCGCTGCCTCCTTGTTAGATTGAAATCCGGGATTATTTCACCAGTTGAACCCTGCCTGTTTCCTCATCTTTCTGTAGTGCTCCATGGTTTCCTCGAATGGCTCTGCCTTGGCTAAAGCATCTTCCGGGTTAAACAGGCGGAGGTCTACGATATCGCCCTCGATGCTCAGTGAGGGCACCTTCAGTTTCTCTATGAGCATGTCTGAGACGTATGGAAGGTGGGTAGAAGCGCTGCGGCAGCTGATAAGGGGATGAAGAATTGCCCCGTCGCACTTCCATTCCCTGGCATATTTCAGGTAAGGATAGGCGGAGGTGCCGCCGAGCACGTTCTGTTTCCGGGCATCTTCGTAGTATCCGGCAAAGAACTGGAGGCTGAACCTGGTAATGCGCTCCAGTGGGTCACTGACCTTGCTGAGGTCAATGGGTATAGGTGGATGGTAGCCAAAGCTCTCGATGACGAAGTTCCATCCCCTCTCAGCCAGCTTGTCGAAAAAGCCCAGGCTATGCCACGGAGGGAGCTCGGCGAATACCAGCCGGTATTTCTCCTCGGGGATGGTGCCTGCATGGCTATTGACTCTACCTTTGACCTCCTTGTACATATCCTGGTAGAGTCTCAGTGAGTCCTCGAGGTCGCCAGCCAGGAACAGGGCGGCGGGCATGGCGCTCCAGAAGTCCCGGCTGTGCATTGGGCAGGGCTTTGCCTTGCGCAGTTCGTTGACTTCATGCCAAACGCGGTTAACCTCTATCATGAGGTTCGCTGTTTTATCCAGCTTGTCCCAGTCCATCTTCTTGCCCACCATGCCTTCCACGAAAGCAACAAAGTCACTCAGGTGCTTGACTCCCAGTTTCACCATTCTGTCATAATAGCCCTCGATGAAAAATTCCTTGATGCCTGGGGTAGGGGCTTCCAGTGGCCACACCGGGACATCCATGTAACGCCCCAGCGCCTGGAACCACTTGTACCTTGCATCGCAGATGGCAGCCGAAGACATTAGAAATAGGGGCTTGGGCATTCCTCCGAGGGGCGCTTCCGGGGGTATCTGTCCCTTCAACTCTTTCATCATCCTGGACGCATAGCCGAGGGTGGTCAGGCTGTAACCGCAAAGGTGGGTGGGAAAGCCCTCGGCATCAGCCCGGTCCAGGTATTGCCGGGCAACTCCTGTAGCCGCGGCAATGGCGCCATAGTTTTCGGGATAGACTACTTCTATATCCATGGCTTTTAGGATGGGGTCGCCATAGTAGAAATTGAGCATACCCCAGACAGCAGGTTTGCCTGCTTGTATAGCTTCAACACTCTTCAGATATGTTTCATTTACCTTAGCTCTGAGTGGGTGCATTGATTCCAGCCGGTTTATTGTCTTTTTTGCCTTTTCTACAACCATAACTAATTCACCTCCTGAGAAAATTCACATAGTGCTTCAGTGGTTAATGCATGCTAGCATAGAAAAACACGGAAGTCGAGTCACCTGTGTAACATGATTACACATCACAAATTTGCTGACTCTTTTACCAAGTTAATGTAATCCTCGACTGGAAGCCCAAAAAACACTTGACAGTGTGTGTGTAGTATCATAAGGTATGTGGCATCACGTAGCGAAGCCTGCCCAGAATATTGACGAATTCTAGCAAATAAGATACATTTTTGAGTTAGCGAAAGCCATGGTGGGAAGTTCTTGGGGTTCTAGTCACTTGGCGGATTGCCACCCTCCGATAGAGAAACTGGGTGATGGTCTTCGTAATGTGTTTTTGGGTTGAATTCTGGACTGCTTTTTATATCAAACTAGCGCATTGAGTAAACCATCATATGCTCAAATCTGTACTGATTGCTAATCGAGGAGAAATTGCTCGGCGCATAATCAGGACCGCCAAGGTATTAGGTGTCGAGACCATAGCGGTGTATTCAGATATAGATGAGAAATTTCTGTTCGTCCAGGAGGCAGATAAGGCACTGAGGATTGGGGAAGCTAAACCCAAGGACAGCTATCTCAATATAGATAAAATTATTGCAGTGGCTAGAGAGTCGGGCACAAGTGCCATTCATCCCGGATATGGCTTCTTGTCCGAACGATGGGAATTTGCTCAGAGGTGTGAGACAGAGGGGCTGATATTTATCGGGCCGAGCTCCGAAGTCATTCATAAAATGGGAGACAAGTACCGTTCACGAGAAATAGCTACCAGTTTGGGCATACCCATTCCGCCAGGGAGTGGTATATTGAGCAGTGTCGAAGAAGCCAAAGAGTGGGCAGCTAAACTTTCCTTCCCGGTTATCTTCAAGGCATCGGCTGGCGGTGGCGGGATTGGCATGATGAAGGTGGGAAAAGTAGAGGAGGTTGCAGAAGCATTTGATACAGCCACAAACCGGGCCAGACTGGCTTTTGGTGATGAGAGAGTTTATGTCGAAAAATATCTGGAATCACCCCACCACATAGAAATC
>Ga0315288_10009285_pt1 | contig 12394 bp, 4 predicted proteins | sample YL17G11_20_MG_FD_203454 | JGI IMG/M metagenome (GOLD analysis project Ga0315288, IMG submission 203454) | Sediment microbial communities from Yellowstone Lake, YNP, Wyoming, USA - YL17G11_20 | ecosystem: Environmental > Aquatic > Freshwater > Lake > Sediment | place: USA: Wyoming | collected...
TAATCCCAAAGTTGCGGGCCAAAATGCTATTGATCGATTTATACCGCGCATCCAAACTTGTAAACGCCCCAAAGAAATTGAAAGGCTTCTTTTCGAAATACGCAACAACATGGTAACTGAGGTAATCCCTTTTCATATAAATTCTGAAGCAAATCAAGCAGCCGAAGACAATATCTGCAAGATATTCTATCGGGTATTCTTCAGACATCTCGGGTTCAGTGAGGATATTCGGATTGCCTTTATAGAACAAGCTCTTGTTCGGTCTGGTAAATATGACGTTTTCAAATCTAATGTTAACAGGAAGACTGGCGAGGAATGGGAAACTCTTCGAAGACCTGACTATTGGGATCTTTACCGTCAAGAGATATTCTCAGCTTTAACAGAGACACTCCCAAGCTCTTATTCCTCAGCTGAAGATGCCCAAAAGGCTTTTGAAGGAAAGCAGCTTCTTGTGACCTTTCACAATTTCGCCGAAAGGGTTGAGGAATATGTTACTGAATTGGATAAGAAAGATAAGGGGAAAACCCATCGGGTTCTATTTGTTGTGGACGAGCTCGGGGCATTTATTGCAGATAGCGGGAGAAAGCTTCACGATGTAGGAACGCTAACTGAGGATTTTGCAAAGGTTGGTAAAGGGCATATATGGATATTTGCTACGGGACACGACTCACTTAAGGATTTAGTTGATAATGCCCGAGAATTTCAAGTGGACTTCAAATGGCTTGAAGGAAGATTTAAAAAACAATATACCTTAACCGCAGAAAATATTGAAGTCGTCCTTGAAGAGAGGTTATTCAAAAAATCCGCCAAAGGAGAAACAGAACTCAAGAAATTATATCAACAAAAACCCGGGGCAATTTCTGAACTCGGAAGCCTTTTTAAGGCAAGCCGTACTTTCCCAGATCTCAATGAGGAAAGATTCATTTCCTGTTATCCTTTCCGGCCTTATCAATTGATATTAGCCCCCGAGATTCTTCATTCAATCCGAACGGCGGGGGGGCGTTCTGACGTCCTGGCGGGCGCCACCAGAAGTTTATTAGGAATTACTCAAGGAGTTCTTGCCCGAGAAGAGAATGGGTACAAGCAAGCAGAAATAGGGAAAGTTGTTCCTTTTGATCAAATCTATTCTGAACTTCAGGATGTGGAGATACCCCATCAGATTCGCGCTGAGATAAGCGGGGTAGATCAAAGGATCCCCAAACAAGAATTTTCCTTGAAACGCTTACTTCAGACTTTATTTCTTGTCCAACAGCTCGATTACATTCCCACTTCCCCCCGAAATCTTGCTCTTCTCATGGCGGACCATATAGATATTGACCTCAAAACATTGGAATCTCAGATTATCAAAGGGCTGGAGCAGCTCCAGACTGCAGCTTACGTCGTTGAATCAGGAGGCCTTTACAAATACATATCCGGAGAGGAGCGAGATGATGCTGAGTTGATTGCACAGAAAAAAGCCGAGGTTAAGACGATCCATCGTAGAGAAAAGCTAAAAGACCAATTTCTCACCTCTCATGTTCTACCTATTGGGGTAGTTCAATATGAGGATAAGTTTCAATTTGATATACGAGTCATTTGTGACGGTCGCTTTAACGACCAAGGGGAATACACAGCTGGGCAAGTCATTCACAGTAAAGGCAACTTGGAATTGAGAATTTTTTCTTGTTTATCAGCAACGCTCAATGATACCTCTATTGATGACCTGGAGGAGAAGTCTCTTTCCGAGCCTCATATGGTCTATTGGCTATCCAACAAATCTTCTAAGATTGAGGGCCTTCTTACATCCCTGATTGGGACAGAAAATGCAATGGGTCCGATAGAATCAGATACTACACAATCGACAGAACGAAGAAAAAGGGCACGTCGTTATCTTGATGAGCTCGAAACCCATATAAAGCCACAAATTGAGGAGGAAATTCGCCGTTGTTTGCGTGAAGGGCACATCGTATTTCAGGGTACGACTCACTCCATAGCCGCCGGAGGTGACGGTCTGAACGCGATTTTCAATAGAGAAATGTCAAGCGTTATTCCGAAGGTATATACTCAATTCAGTAGAGCAAAATATAAAATAGTCAATGAACGAAAGACAATTGAAGACATACTCACGGAATCATCTCAAAAGCTCAAATCTGTTGGAGAATCTGCAAGTCAGCCGCCAGGTCTAAGCCTGTTCGATAACCAAGGGAATCTTAAGGTGACAACTCCTGCGGTTTCGGATATCTACGATTATCTTGACAAAGCTGCACAAAAAGGAGAACGAATCAATGGTGACACGCTTTGTACCAAGTTTAGCAGCATACCTTACGGGTGGGACCCAAATCTGATAAGAGTAATAACTACTGCCACATTTCGCTCCAATTTTCTTGCAATAAAATATGAGAACACCACTTACCGAGATTACAGGGTAGAGGAGGCGCGAAAAGCATTTATTGACAGCAGAAAGTTTAATCGTGCGGAACTAACTCTTGAGACAGAAACCCCACCATCACCTGCTGATCTTCAGAAAGCACGGGAAGAAGTAGAACTAATCTTTGGCATTAAACCCCAGGAAACACCAAGTTCTATTGCTGAGATTCTTGAGAAGAAGATAAACGAGTTGGTGGATGGACATCGCTACCTTAAGGCATGGGTTGAAGGGTCACAATTTCCAGTGAGTGATACCTTCAACAAGGCACCGGATACATTAAACGAAATTGTTAACATCAAACGACCAAACACAATAGTCAAGAAATTCCTTGAAAACCTGGAAGCGGTCCGTAAAAGCGTAGCAATTATAAACAATCTGGCAAAGTTTTACGATTCCCCTGACAGAAAGAAGTTTAATGATATGGTTAAGTTCCTTCCAATCGGGCGATTCTTAAGAGATCGCATTAGCAGGACTGAGATGCCAAATACGATCGAAGGAACTGATTTCCTTGAAAAGAGATGGACGGAAAAGAACCTACTTGAAAGATTCTCAGAAGCTGTTTCTATTCTTTTGCAAGCAATACCTGAGCTTCAGAAAAAATTTGACGACCTTAAGAAAAAATGTATCGAAACCATTACCAAGGCAATCGAAAGACTTTTATCTTTTGGAAGGCAAGAAGGACTTGGCGAAGAGGATTTTAAAGAGTGTCTAACCCCACTCCATAATAAAAAAGAGACACTTGAAAAAGCTTACTTCGAGTTAACGAATGAGGAAGTCACAATCCAGAGTCTCTGGACAGGGATTTCGGAGATCGAAGCCTTAGAGGACCGAATCCGACAAGATATTGAAGTGTTAGCGATCAAGAAAAAGGGTAAAAAGCCACCAGAGGCAAAGCCAAGAAAGCGAATCCGATTACGGGAACTACCAGATGTTCCCAAGTTGATCCGCAATGAAGATGACCTCGGTAAAACATTAACTGGGATTAAAAATGCAGTCCAGAATGGATTGAAAGAAGGAAAAGACGTTGAATTGGATTAGGAATTAAGAAATGTGTAGATTGTTAGGCATTGTTGCCAATATAGAAGTTGATTTCAGGTTTTCTCTCTCTGGCGAAGCGAGCAAGAATCTTAGAACACAATCAGAAGACAACCCGGACGGTTGGGGGATTGCAATTTTCTCAGAAACAGGTCAGGCAACAATCACAAAATCACCTTTAAAAGCGAGTGGAAATGAGCTGTTTGATCAAACTGCTTCATCAGGTGTTGGCAGAATTTTAGTTGCCCATGTAAGAAAGGCCTCTTCAGGCAGCAACCGGCTTGAGAATACCCATCCTTTTGAGATGGATAGTTGGGTTTTTGCTCATAATGGGACTATTCGTAATAAAGAAAAAATAGAAAAATATATCGCTCCTTTATTTAAGGACAAGATTAAAGGAGATACCGATAGTGAGAGATATTTCGGTCTCATTCTATCTCAGTTTGTAAGAGATGGGATTCGACCTGACTCAGAAAAAGATACATTGGTTACATCTTTGTCCTCAGCTATAAAAACAGTGAGAGATGAGATAGGAGGTAATGGTCTGAATTTTCTGCTTTCCAATGGCAGATTTTTGTTCGCATTTAAAAACGGACGCCAACTCTATTTATTGAGGCGAGATCCCGTAAGCGTCCCAGAGGTCCAACTTCAATCAAAAGAAACAAGCGCTCTTTTACGGTGGAAGAAATCTGCTGGAGAGAAGGCTGTTTTAATAGCAAGCGAAAGGCTAACAACCACCGAGCATTGGGATACCATACAGGAAAACCAGCTAATTTGTGTAGATAGTAGCTTGAATGTAGAGAAAAGGGAGGTTTAAAAATCCCAAATATGGACGAAACCGTAAAAAGGGCGATCAAAAAGACGATACTTGCCCTCAGGAAACTCCTTGAGAAGGAAGATATCCCTGCAGTTTTAAGGCAATACGGGATATTTCCTGATGGGCGAAGAGTCCCCGTTGAGAAACTGGCCCTTCTCGATGAGAACGGCAAGAAGCGGAGAACACGCCTTGAGGCAATAATTGATCGAGAGGTTCAGGCAGTTGGTGGAAACCAAAAATCAGGGGTTGAGCGTTACTGCCGTGAGGTGGCCTTTACTTACCTCAACCGACTCATTGCCCTGCGTGCGATGGAGGTGCGTGGTCTCTTAGACGAATGCATTAATATTAGAGAGGAATATGCCGGACGAAGCCTCAGACACCACAGGTTCTTGAAAGAAAACCCCGGAATCCAATTTGATACAGAGGATACTGAAAGCCTCAAGGCATTTTTGCGGGCTGCCTTCCATGAACTCCAAGATGACATCAAGATTCTATTCGACCCGGATGATGAATATTCCATCGTGATGCCATCAATTCAAGCTCTTAGGGAATGTATTCGTGCTCTTAATGAAGACATTCCTGAAGATGCCTTTAAAGCACCTGAACTCATTGGCTGGGTTTATCAATACTTCCAAGCAGAAGAAAAGGCCAGAGTATTTGAGGAGGTTCGCACAAAAAAGAAAAAGATCGAAGGCGATGATATTATTCCAGCAACCTCGCTCTACACCGAACAGTATATAGTAGATTATCTTGTCCAGAATTCCCTCGGCGCGATCTGGATGGAGATGTACCCGGATTCCAAACTATGTGAGAAATGGCCATATTTTGTCACGAACCAGGATTTGAAACCAAGGGAGCCCCGACCAGTTAAATCCTTGACCTTTCTTGACCCAGCCAGTGGAAGCGGACACTTCCATTTGGTTGCTTTTGATTTACTTGTACACATGTATGAAGAAGAGACTCGCCTTGCAGCAGAAGGCAAGATTCCAAAAGAATGGGTTGTTCCAAAGGAGAAGATTGCAACGACAATTCTTGAATCTAACCTTCACGGGATAGATATAGATTTACGCTCAGTACAACTCTCCTACCTCGTTCTCTATCTCAGGATGAGAGAGTACCAAAGATCAGTGGGTGCACCGAAGTCACTTCCGGCAAAGGTCAATCTTGTAGCGGCGGATGCCTCCCTGCTTAATAGTCCTGAATTCTTATCATGGTGCGAGGAGAGGTTTAAGGAAGAACCATACGCAATCAATATTATTAAAGGTATTTCTGGAAGACTTCGCAACCTTTCGGAGATCGGAAGTCTTGCGAGGCCTGAAGAAGATTTGAAGGATTTGATTCATAAAGAAAAGGAAAGGTTGCTTTCTGCATGGAAAAAGGAGAAAGCCCCACGCCAGGCGTTTCTTTTTCGGGAAATGCTGACAGCAGAACAGCAGGAACTCCCTTTTGAGAGGATTACAGATGATCAGTTCTGGGAAGGGGTCTTGAGTCGGGTCATGAAGGCCCTCGATGAATACTATAGAGACGCATCAGAGCGCGGCGATACAAGAACCCAGGTATTTGTGCATGAAGCCGGCCGTGGGTTTAAATTCCTTGGACTATGTAACAAGCGGTACGATGTAGTGGCGACCAATCCCCCGTATATGGGCTTAAAAAATATGGGAAAAGGCTTGAAGGATTATGTCCAGAGAGTCTATCCAGATGGGAAAAGGGATCTATATGCCGCCTTCATTCTGAGAGATCGTGAATGGACTGCCGATCTTGGTATTGTCGCAATGGTCACCCAGCAGTCTTGGATGTTTTTGCGGTCATTCGTTAAGATGCGCGAGCAGATACTGAAGGAGAACTGCTTTCAAACCATTGCGCATTTGGGCGAACATGCATTTGATGACCCCGCAGCCGCAGGCGCTTTTGTCGCCCTCTTTGTTTTCGCCAACAAGAGGCCTGATGAAGAACATAGGTTGGTAGGATATCGACTTATTAATCCAAAATCTCCCAAAGAGAAAAACTCTTTGTTACTCCAAGCTATTACTAATAACCTTTCTCAGGTAACAAATTTCCCAATTCAAAACTCCCTTACTCAAATACCTCTTAGCCCAATTATATTCTGGTTGAGAGAGAAATTTTTTCAACTACTACAGAGCCGTCCAAGGAAAGATAGAGATTTGTTTATTTCAGAAGGTGTGGGAAGTAGGGACGAGAAAAGGTTTCTAAGAAACTTCTGGGAGTGTAAGGATCTCTCGAAAAGATGGTATAAATATTCCAAAGGAGGAGGTTATTGTAAATGGTTTGGGTTTACTGAGAAAGTAATAGATTGGGAAGACAATGGCCGCCGTATAAAGAACCACATCCGCAAGAATTATCCTCCAGAAAAATTTACATTACTGATAAGGCATGAGAAAAAATATTTCCAGAATGTCTTAACGTATACTTCGGTTGCTAGGGGTTCATTGGCTGTTCGCTTAAGTGAGAATGGGTTATTTAGTGATGCAGGGCCCGGAATATTTTGGAAGGATAACCAACTTACCGCCTTAGCGCCTTTCTTAAATTCACGTTTAATGAGTTATCTCTTGCGTGGATTAGTCGCCGGAAGTATTACATTTAATCGGACTTATGTTGAACTCCTCCCCGTTTATTCTGAAATCGTTAATAAGTTCGCAGAATTAAAATTCTTCGGTGAAAATTCGATACGCATAAAGAAAATCATTAATAGTTCAAATTTGGAGGAGGTTAATTTTTCTTTAAGTCACTTTGCACGCTTTAATGATAATTCATTAATGAAAAGTTTTGAAAGATGGTCATTGCAGCAATCTGCAGCATGTGCTTTGCTGCATTCCATTGAAGGAATGATAGAAAAGAAAGTAAATTCCATTTACGGAGTAGAAGGGGCTGACCTTCGGGAAATAATTGATGAGCTAGGGACTCCTGCTGGTTGGCATCCACTTATTAAAGGGTATGACGCGATACTCAAGACTGATGTCTGTGAGATCCCGAGAGAGGTGAATGAATATCTCGAAGAGCACGAACAAATTAGGCCGTCAGAAGGTGAACTGTCACAAATAAAATACCGCTTGCGAACATTGTATGAAGCAGGTTCAGGAGGAAAAGTTGAAGATGTGATTGATGAAGGAGAAAAAGGACCCAGTACCGATGAGGAAGAAGAAGCTGAATCCATTATTGGCAGGCGAATTCCAATTCCTACTGAGACATTTCTTGAAGAGCTATCTGTCAAGATGGAAATTCATCCCTTAACAATCTACTGGCTCTTGAAGGAGATGAGTGAGGAGGAGGGGCTTGTCTGTTGGCCTGAGTGCAAGCGGTATGTAGAAGATTATTTCACCGTAGTGATTTTAAGGTTGCTCGGATTTCGCTGGCCTAAACAGATTGAGGCAAATGAGCCTATCCCAGATTGGGTAGATAGAGATGGCATTATCCCTATAACTGAACATACCGGGGAAAAGACATTGCATGAACGAATCCGTGACAGAATCAGTACGGAATTTGGTGAGAGCAAAATCAGCGATATTGAGTCAGAGTTACCCGATATCTTATTTAATGCTGCGTGTAAAGAGGCTGAAATAAAAGGCAAGAAACCTCCGAAGAAGAAGGTAACACTCGCCCAGTGGTGTGAGAAAGAATTCTTTAAGCACCATACAAGCCAGTTCAAAAAGCGACCAATTGCCTGGCACGTCACAAGCTTAAATGGGACATTTCAGGTATTGATGTTTTGTCACAAGATCTCCCTCGATATGTTCAAAAACCTTAAGAATAGGCACCTCGCTAAGGTTCAGAGTTATTACGGTTCACTCCTCGAAAGAGCCCGACGAGGAGAATCCGTTCCAAGCGGGTTGACAACGGGGAAGCTTTCGGACATCGAATTAGAACTTGAGGAGTTTTTGGACAAGCTTGATAAAATCATAGCAATGCCATATGAACCTTTGATTGATGACGGAGTACGCGTAAACATTGCTCCTTTACAGAAGCTCGGCTTATTAGCAGCACCGGTTTTAGCTGCTAAGGATGTTGACCGCGCCATTGCTGACCGCAACTGCTGGCGCGAGGAAGATAAACAACAGACTACATTCTGGAATTTATGAAGTCGGAAAAGAAGGGGAGAATTCTGCGTGCTGACTTGCCTGTCAGAAAATGTTTGCAGGCGACAAATCCATTAGCGCCAGAATGCCTAACGACACTTGCTGAGGTAAGAAGGGAATCACAATGCCTCGATTTTAAGAGTCAATTTAATATAAATAATAGAGGAGACTGGGTTGAACTTGTTAAGGATATTGTAGCTATGGCGAATTCGGGTGGAGGTTACATCATTTTCGGTAAAGATAATAATGGAAACCCAACTCACCATGATTTTTCCAATCTCCTTCAAATGGATCAAGCAAACTTGGTAGATAAGATTAGTGTATTTGTGGCTGCGGATGTGGGTGACGTTGCTCTTGCAGCATTAGATTACAATGGTGATAGATTTGCAGTCATTCATGTACCAGGAACAACAACTCCAATTATTATGAGAGAAGTTGGTTCATATCCTGATCCTAAGAATCAGGCTAAACAGAAGTGGGTTTTCCGACCAGGCATGATGTTTTTCAGACACGGCTCTAAAAGTGAGCCGGCAAAACAATCGGATATTGACAGGTTCTTTAATTCTTACCTTAAAGAAATGCGAAGCCATCTTATTAGCGGGATGAAAATTGTTACTGAGACTCCTGTAACCCACAAATTGGTTAAGATCCCAAAAGGATTGACTCTCGTCCTAGATGAAGGGGGAGCGCCAATACGTTTTTCGGATGAAAAAGGTTCGATTCCTGTAAAAGGATTGGCTGATGGCAGCCCATACCAGTCGATTGACCAAGAGCTTTTAGGCATCTTATCTGGCATGAGAACCGATCCGAACGATTATGCATCAGAAGCCCAATTATGGAGATTATATGCTCAAAGGAAACAAATAAAAGAAAATGAGGATGCTTTTAGAGTATTGTTGATTTCCTCTCTTTATCGGCACGCTCCACCTTGCTATTGGGCGTCCAAGCTATCTCATGATACGCTTAAAAATACATTGGAGAAGGTATTGAATGCAGATTCCTACCCTTCGGTTAATGCTGCCATATGGGTTGCCTTCTGTTGGGGATCTCCTGAAGCTAAAGAATTATTGGAGGGCGTCAAGAAGAATTCTAAATATCGGAGCGCCCAAAATGCTTCAGCAAAAGCCCTGCGATTACTTGATAGAGCAGATCGAATTCTCCACTTGTGGGCACCAGCATCTATAAAAATTGGTCCGAAATTTATAGACGTAAAGGGTCTAAAAAACCAGTTAGCTGAGATTGAAGTGATACTTGATGACTTTTTAACCAAGAAGGGAAATCAAACAGAAATAAGATTACTTGATAGACTTTGCTACGGGCCGCAAATAGCAGAGAGGTAGCTATGATAATTCAAGAACTGCGAGCAGAATTTAACGAATACTTTCAATCGCTTGATCCCGAGCTTATCTTGTGGTTAGACCATTCAGCACAATGGAAAGGAGTCATTGAGCACCTGAAAAAAGATTTTAAATTGATTGAATACCGAGGAAGCCAGCTTGAGGTGAAGGCAGAGGTTGAGCTTACCTGGGCGAGAGGCGACAGACCCAAGTTTATTCTCTATCTACCAGGATTGACCCGTGATACTTTAGCTGTTCTGAAAGAGTATGAATTTTCAGGGAAAGTTTTTGAGGAAACGATACTTCATTGCTTCAGGAGATGGGGTATTGAGTTCGAACGAGAGCATGAACCTGAATTGGAAAAAATACTTCCTGTTCTTATTACAAGGTTTGCCACGAAGAATAAATCCTTTTGGCAAAAGCAACTTACTCCAGAGAATGTCCGTGCACTTCTTTTTGATGATGAGTCAGTCAGAAAAATGCTGGCAGCTCCTGAGTCAACGGCGAAAGAATTGAAGGACAGCGGCGCTTATGAAATATTTTGTGATTTTATAGAAGACAGGTTCAGAGGTCCGAATCTACGTAAGAATAATCCAATTGAATGGGCTCGCCAGTTTACCGCTTATCTTATCCTAACCGAGGTCAGAGTTGGTGCAGGACGGCATACTTCATTTCCAAAGTTCGATATCAAATGGGCAGATGACAAACATGAAGGTGAATGCCTCTCATTTATCAGAGACTGGTTGCGGAATGGGACATATAAAGAGGATTATAAAAGGCTTTCAAGCGAGGTTGAAAAACAATATGACCTCTTTCTTTGGGCTGCCGGACTCTCTGAATGCCCGACGTGTGAATCTTCTCTATCGGTAGAAAAAGCATTAGAGAAAAACATATTAGCCAAAATCAATAATATAAAGACTCTCGATGATCTGCATAGTGTTCTGTCAGTGGAGGTTGAGGATGTTGAGCAAATGGCAGAACATTTCTGGTCCAGAGAAGGAGATATCGTCGCATGGGGAGCACTTCGATTATCGCACAAAATTGTTACAGCGATAGACCATTGTTTGGCGGAATTAGAAAAGACTGATTCCCCAAGTGTGCTAGTGGGAAAATATACAGGTGAATGGTGGGAAATCGACAGGAACTACAGAGCCTATCGTGCTAAATACGATGGTGAAGATAGACTCAGCAAACTATCTCTAAATGTTGCTTCTATTTATAGGGAGTTCCAGAATTTGCTTAATGAAAAATTCTTAAACCTGGTAGAAGCTCAAGGAACCGTGACGATAGAAGGAGTAAAAAAACAATGCTCATTTTGGGCAGAAAGTGTAAGCCCATCAAGGAAAAAAAGGGCTGTATTCCTAGTTGACGCATTACGTTTCGAGCTCGCTTGTGACTTAAGAGAACGTCTGGAGAAGACAGTCAGAGATGCTCAAATCAAATGTTTCCCTTTGATTGCATCAGTTCCGACTCTAACCCCTATTGGCATGGCATCGATTATTTCAGGGGATGAAATTGACATCAGTGCTACTTCCGAGGGGGATTGGAATATAAGAAGTATTAGGAAAGGAGAATCGGGCAATCTCAACTCAGTAGAAGAAAGAAAGAGCATATTGGGGAAAAGGCATTCCAAGGTTGCCTTCTTTAATCTCGAGGAGATACTGAAACCATCTGAGTTAATCATTGGGGATGGAAATCCTGTTATCGTATTTACACGAGAAATGGACGGATTGGGCCATGATAGCGGAGTTCTGAACTTATCCCTCGATTATTTTGGCCAATACTTGGAGGGTCTTATCCGTGCAATTAGACGATTGGGATCAATGGGTATTGAAGAAATTCATTTAGTTTCTGACCACGGTTTTGTTATTCTTGATGACATTGCAGAGGCAGATAAGGTTACCATTCCAAAAGAATTGGAAGTCTTCTATAAAGGCCACCGATGTCTCGTGGGGCAAAACTTGCCCAAAGAACTTGGGAAAGTTTTCGAACTCCCAAATTCTGACGGTCTGCAATTCTGCGTTCCAAGGGGAATTGGAATTTTCAGGACAAGAGGTGGGAAACAGTTCTTCCATGGGGGCCTTTCTCTTCAGGAATTTATTGTTCCGCACATACATTTAGTCTTCGCAAAGGCACAGCCTAAGTATGGAGCGAAGCTTAAGGCTCCAGAAGCAATACGCAATCTAATTTTTGATGTTGAATTGTTGCGGGCAATTCCTGCCGAAGGTGTTTTCTTTGGGGCTCCAAGATTCGTGGAAATTGTGGGGGTAATTCTCAAAGACGGAAGAGAAATTTTTCGTCAATCTGGTCCTGATATGGTCGTGAATCAAGAAAGTGAAGCTTTAAAAGTCAGGCTTCGGATAAAACCAGAGACCGTCTTTAGCTACGGTGATATGTTAAGCCTTGAGTTAAAGGACGCAGATACAGGGGAGCTATTGGATAGATCTGAAATCCGTATAGAGGTAGAGTGAAATGAATGGGCAAAAGGATAATGGGGGTAGAAGACCAGATATTGAACTTCTTGATGCTCTGGATCAGAAGGTCGCCGCCGTCTTTCCAGGGAGATTCGTTAAAAAGGAGCTGGTTCGCCGAGTGAAGGCAGGGGCATATCTTCCTGTTTTTGTCCTCGAATATCTACTCAGCCGGTATTGTTCATCTACTGAGCCTGAAGTCATTGAAGAGGGTCTTGACCATGTCAATGAAA
>Ga0315288_10009294_pt1 | contig 12388 bp, 9 predicted proteins | sample YL17G11_20_MG_FD_203454 | JGI IMG/M metagenome (GOLD analysis project Ga0315288, IMG submission 203454) | Sediment microbial communities from Yellowstone Lake, YNP, Wyoming, USA - YL17G11_20 | ecosystem: Environmental > Aquatic > Freshwater > Lake > Sediment | place: USA: Wyoming | collected...
GTTGATGTCTGCTAAAGCCCTCCTCATGAAAAACCCACATCCTGGCAGAGAGGAAATAAAAACTACCTTAGAGGGCAATCTCTGCCGTTGTACCGGGTATGAACAGATTATCCAGGCCATTGAAAGTGTAGCGAATAAATAGCAAGAAGGAGGTTTTTTAAATGTCTTCTATCTTAATTAAAAATATAAAAGAGATAGTAACTATGGATCAAGAGAGAAATCGATTAAAAGGTTACAGTCTTTTAATTAAAAAATAGGGACATAAAACCATAGCTCGACTTAAAATAATGCAAAAAAGAACGTTTTTTCGCATTCTGCCTCTGAAACCCTTATATTATAAGGCTTTTATCTTACTATAAATTAGCTAAAATCATAAACTTTGAGCTCCTGCCATCCTCTTGAAATTTCCCTATAATAAGATAATAAGGGCAGGGCTCATTTTGAAATATAGATGTTTCTGTTAAATTATATTTCAGATTAGTAACCAATTTATATGCTTTTTGAAAAGTTTTATAAAAAAGAAGGGTTTTTAAAATAGATGCAGTATATAGTATATAAAGATAATTTAAATTAATCCCTAAACTTTAAAATAGAAAAATAAAGAAGGATTTTACATCAAATAATTTTTAAAATTTAATATTGTAATCTGTATGAAGGTAACAGGAGAGACCTTTTCTTTGCGAAGTAAAGAAAAAGCGCCAAAGAGGAAAGATATAGACTATATCGAAACTTTCAGGCCAAAGGACTGTTAGCGGACAGAACTCTGGAGAGCTTTATAAAAAAAGCACCGACGGGGCAATTCCTAATCTTTAGGAAAACCGATACAGAGTTTACTTTAAAGAACTATTTCCTAATCACATAGGAAGAATCTTTCAGGTAAAAGGACAGAGTAAGAAGGTAATATAATTATTTTCTTATTCTGTCTTTTTTATTTATATTAAAAATAATCTATACAGATCTTTAAAATCTGATAAAGGCAACCTATTCCGAAAGAATAGGGCGCAAAGTTATAGATTTAAAAATTTTTACTTATGCTTGCCAAGCTAATAGCTTTTTAAATTAGTAATATAAATCGGATAGTTATATGAGTTTAAGTAAAAATATAAACTTTGGGAGGTATTAGATTATAAAAAACAATTTTATGTGAAATTTAAAATATTTAATTAAATTAAAGGAGGAAATTAAAATAAAAAAGTATCTAATTTTATTAATAGTGATGACAATTCTTTTTATTCCTGCACTTGTTTCTGCTGCAGATTATCATTTACCTACCTTGGCAGTAGTATCTTTTGAGAATCACTCAAAAGTCAAGGTACCTGACCTGGAGAATATGGGATTACAATTTTTAGAAAGTGCTTTAGCTAAATCAGGAATGTTTACTTTATTAGATCGGCTTACCGTACAAAAGTCGTTAGAAGAAATTGGTTTTAGTAGTGCTTTAGGCTTGGTAGATCCTTACTTTGCTCTACAGTTAGGGAAAATGTTGGGGGCAAGATATTTAGCTACCGGTAATGTTATTGATATTACTATGAGAGTTATTGAATTTAGAGGCTATGGCATTTATACTAAAAAGACTGCAGTTTCGGTAACGGTGGGATTGAGGGTAGTAGATGCAGAAAGAGGTACTATATTTTTTATAGATCAAGATGTGGCGGCTGAAGAATTACCTATTGATGCAACGAATGTAAAAACTTCTGGGGAAACTTACAGTGTTTATCAGAATCTTATGAAGCAGGCAATATTAAAATCAGTTTATAGTCTAAGACAGAGAGTAATAGCTGCAACATCAGAGGCCCCAAAGATTCCTAAAATGATCTTAGTACCTATCAATTCAGAACCGATCGGTGCAGATGTAGAAGTCAGCGGGATATTTTATGGTAATACTCCCTGTGAACTGCCTTTAGAAGAAGGCAAGGTATTAGAAATAACTATAAGCTTGGGTGGTTATGACCCCTGGATAAAGAAAATAGCGGTAAGTTCTGCTTTAGAAATAAATGCTAAATTAAATAAAAGCATATCTCCAACTGATACTTCCGATGTCAATGTTAATATAGGAATTACTCCTTCTGATTAGTAACCTGTTCTGAAAGAAAATAATATTCAAGAAAGGTTAGAATAATAGATAAAATGAGGTAATAAAATGTTAAACCGAAAATATATAGTTTTATTTATCATGATAGCTAGTTTAATCTTACTTATTTCTAATCTAAGTTTTTCCCAAGAACTACCCCGAATAGCCGTAGTGGGAATTACCTCTACTGCCCCTGGTTATATCTGGAGTAGTGATTCTCCTTTATCTCAAGGTGCCACTGATCTAATGGTCAATGCCTTACTTAACACTAATCGTTTTCGGGTATTCGATAGAGCCAAGTTAGATGCCATTTTACAGGAACAAAACTTTCAACATTTTTCCGGTTTAGTAGACCAAACTACCGCAGTAAAATTAGGAAAGATGATCGGGGTAGATTCCATACTTACCGGTAGTATAACCAATATAAGTTATAAAGAGATTGGAATAATACAAATTGGGCCATCAATGATTGGACCATATTCTATTACGGTAGTAATGACTATTCGAATTATTGATGTAACTACCGGAGAAATCCACTTTTCTACAGTCCAGGAAGAAAAGGTCTCTAAATCTGGTGTTATAGGAGTTTCTCATAAACAAGAAGTAGCTATTTTATCCGCGGTAGAATTGATTTGTGACAAAGTAGTCTTAAATTTTGTGGCAAAGATGGATAAAAAAACAGTAGAGCTAAGTTTAGCACCCCTGGAAGGGTATGTAGTAAAAGTGGAATCAACTTCTAGTGGGGGGATAACCCAGGTCTATATAAATCTGGGAGAAAGCTCAGGTATCCAAGTGGGAGATGAAATAAGAATCTACCGTGAGGGAGAAGTAATCCTTGATCCTAAGACCAATGAAATCTTAGATAGAGAATTAGATTTAATCGCTCAAGCAAGGGTAATGAAGGTGAAAGATAAAATCTCCATTGCTCTGGTAACTACCAAATTTACTAACTTACCAATACAGGAGACAGATATTGTGGAGGTGGTAAGGTAATAAATTTTATTTCAAACCTAAAACAATCAAAATGTTAATATTAGGGAGGTAAGCTGAAATGAGAAACAAAATAATTTTAACTATATTAATTCTAAGTATAATAGCATTAGTTTTTTCGGGCTGTGGGGGAGGAAATCCTGTAACACCCCCAATTCCGGAACCAGAGCCAATAGAGACAGTAATCCCAGAGACTACCAAGGTCGTAGATGAGGAATCAAGTCAGGCAATAACTTCTGTAGCAGAAGATCAAAGCATTATTGTTTTTGAAAAATCTACTCCTCAATTAGAGGAGCTAGCCCCAGGAGATATCATAGCTATGGGGGTAACTGAAAATACACCAGAAGGCTTGCTTCGTAAAGTCACAAATATCACTAAAGGAGGAAAAGGTAGTAGTGAAATTGTTGTGGAAACTGAATTTGCCTCTTTAGAAGAAGCCATAGAACAGGGTGAATTTTATTTTAATGAAGCACTAAAAGCAGAAGATGCAAAAGAGCCCGTTTACTATGTAAAAGGAATAGAATTTATAAGAGATAAATCTACAATTAGAGATAGTAAAATACAACTTTTAGAGTTTAATTTTAACATTAATGCAATTATTTTTGATGGAGATAATAATCCGAATACCGAAATAGATAATATTACCTTAACCGGGCAAATAACTTTCGATTATGATTTATTACTTTCTGGCAAATTTGCCTTCCCTCACAAATTAAAAGAATTAGAATTTCAAAATATAGTCGAAGTAGAAAAAAAATTAGGGGTAACTGGAGGGGGTCCAGTAAAATTATTTTCTTATGAAAAAGTATTATTTACTCAAGACCTTGGTATAAAAATAATTGTAATTGGTAATATACTTCCCGTGGTTCTTCATCCTGTAATAACCATAAGTGCAAATGTAGATGGTGAAATTTTTGCTAAAGTAACTGCTGAGGTAACTGATAAAGATATCTATACTGCAGGAGTTAAATTTGATAATGGTAATTGGTATCCAATAAGTAGTCATGAAAATAATTTTTCTCCTCCATCGCTATCCTTTTCTACGGGTGGTTCGATCACATTTGGTGTTGGTCCGAAATTAGAATGTAAAGTGTACTGGGTACTCGGTCCTTATTGTAAAACAATTTTATACGGAAAGGCGATTGCAGATATTTACACAAATCCGTGGTGGAAGCTCTATGTAGGAATTAAAGCTAATGCTGCTATAGAAATGGAAATATTTAGTAAAGTTTTTGTTTCTGCTGAGTTATTAGTATTAGATTTAGAAAAAATAATAGCTCAAGCTGATGGACCTTTCAGTAACATTAATCATGCCCCAATAATCTCTGATCTTACCGCTAATCCCACCAGCATTAATATTAACCAGACTACTACTATAACTTGTACTGCCTCTGATGAGGATGCTGGAGATACTCTTACTTATGCCTGGACTAAAAACGGAGGGACATTTGAAGGAAGCACTACAATAGCGACGGTAACCTGGAGAGCTCCATCTACTGAGGGTAACTATTCGGTTGAGTGTGAAGTAAGTGATGGGGAAGCAAGTGATAGTAAATCAGTAAATATCTCAGTGGGTGACGTTAATCATCCCCCAGATATAACCTCTTCTCCAGTTACTTCTGCAACTAAAGGGCAACCATATAGTTATGATGTAAACGCTACTGATTCTGATGGTAATACCCTAGTTTATTCTCTAACATCTAAACCTAGCGGAATGACTATTAATTCTTCAACTGGACTAATTACCTGGACTCCCACTGCAACTGGAAGTTTTGGAGTTACTGTAAAAGTATCTGATGGAGAGCTCTTTGATACTCAGAGTTTTACCGTTACCGTAGAAGAGACTAGTACAACCCTTGGACAAGTCCAACTTTCAAGTCCATCCAACGGTACTACCGTGAACACATCGACAGTAACACTCTCCTGGGGCTCCGTGTCTGGTGCCACCGGCTATGAGGTTGTCTATGACACCTCAAGCAGTTTCACAAACCCAATCGGTTGGAGTGTTTCTGGTACGTCTCAGACAACCGGTACCTTAACCAATGGCACGACCTACTATTGGCGTGTCCGTGCTTTCGCGGGCAGTCAATATTCTTCATGGTCATCTGTCTGGAGCTTCACAAAGAGCGGAGCCATTGTTCCTCCTACCGGACTTTCAGTATCGAGTTATTGGAACACGGTATCTCCCGGGTTTCCCTCAATGAATCTCTCGTGGAATGCCGTTTCCGGAGCAACAGGCTACGAAATGTGGGTTCGTCCTTCTGGGGGATCATACGCTTCACTCGGTACTCGTGATGCCCCGTATGTCACCTTCAACAGTAACAGCCTGCCTGGAGGTGCGCGGTACGTCTCGGGAACCACCTATTATTTCAAGCTTTGTACGATAACCACGTCTGGTACCAGTGCGTTCACAAGCGAAGTTCCGTGTATGGCAGCTGCGGCCCCGTCTACTTATCCACCACCCACCCCCACTCCTCTTTCTCCAGGTTCTAGTTCTGCCCCGGGTCCGACCATCAGTACCCTGACTCCGACCCTTCAATGGCAGACCGTATCTAATGCAGATTACTATGCCCTGGCCATCAGTGTATATCCTTATGGTTCAACTAACGTTATCTATAATCCCCAGCAGATATACGGGAGCTCTATTACCGTACCCAGTGGGGTATTAGAATCAGGGAAGAAATACCGCTGGAATATGCAATCCTATAACAGTGCAGGTTGGAGTGAGGAGGTATCTATCCTCTTGTACTTCCAGACTGAACCCTCACCAAGTAGTCAAATCGAACGTCTTACTAATGGTAGTTTTTCTTCTGGAACAAGTGGCTGGACTTTAGTTGGTGATTTTTGGGCTGGAACAAATCTCTCCAACTATCACACTTCACCAGGATATGCAGCAGGTGGTGTAAACAGCGCGGGGTCACCAAAAAATAATGCAATTGGTTGGATGTATCAAACAGTGACTATTCCATCAGGGGCTACTTCGGTTACTCTTAGTTTCTGGTACAATATAACTTCAGAAGAATTAGGCTCCACCGCATATGATGTCCTTAATGTTACTATTCAGAATTCTGCAGGTAATTATCTAGCAACCGTGGCAGTACTTTCTAACCTTAATAAGTCTTCATTAGGAAGTTATAATAAAGTAACTTTTGATGCAACATCTTATAAAGGTCAAACAATTAGAGTGAATTTTCTTGCCACAACTGATGAATTTGTGTATACAGTCTTTCGAATAGATGATGTTAGCTTAATGTCTGATGGATAGTAAAAAATAAAAAGGAGAATAAACTAAATTAATTAAAATTTCTATAATTAAAAATAAAGGAGGAAAAGAAATGTTTATGAAAGTGAGATTATTTATTGCAGTAATGGTATTGGTACTGGTGACAATTATTACTTTTACCGGAGGTGTGTTTTCTCAAGAATATACTGGTTTAATCATCGATGCAGTTGGATTGAAAGCTGATGTAGTTTTTTATCCTGAAATACTTACTGTTGACGAGGAAGGGGTAAAGCAACCTGTATACACTTTACTTTCTGTTGACCCTGTCTTATGTGAAAAAATTGGTTTAGTGCAATATACGGATACATTAGAAGAGGCTATGCAGGCAGCTCGGGTAGGTGCAAATCCCTATGTCGTTAAAGTAAAAGAATTAGTAGGTACAGTGATAAAAGGAAATTTTATTATTGCTCTGGAAGATGCACGCAAGATTAGAGAAGCTAATAAAATTTCTAATTTCCTTACTCAATGCCGGGTAGCAATTGTTACAGGAGAAGCAGATGGTGCCGGCAGAACTATAGTTGCAACTGAAGAAGGAGGAATTGCTAAAGTTTATAGTACCACAGATATGGTTGGAGGAATAGATCATATAGATTACAAGCGAAATATGGTTGTTGCCTATGGAGAAGGGACTATACCTCAGAATGCCCCAGATGCACAAACCGGTCGTATTATGGCTAAAGAGGAAGCCATACTAAGAGCTGAAGCAGGACTTGTTAAAATTCTACAAGGTATTCAAATTTGTTCAGAGACAACTTCTGAGATTACTGAGCAACATAATGTAACTATGTTAATTACTCGGAAATTTGAAGGCTTTCTTAAAGGTGCCACTATGACCACTTTAAAATATGTAACTAATGAAAAAACAGGAGAACTTCTCTCCGTTTCGGTGGGAATGGAAATACCTTTTACTACAATTAATGCTTTGTTAGTCCCTATTCACAAAGATGTGATTTACCGTATTTACGAATTCAGTAAACCAAACTATTAATTAATTATTAAAACTCTAAGATTTTAAGGGGGAACATTGTTCCCCCTTAAAATTGAAGGGAGGTAAAATTATGAAAAAAGAATTTTTTTGGATATCAAAAATAGCAGTAATTTTATTATTGATTATAATGAATTTATTGCCAGTTTCAGCTGAAACTACCGGAATTAATTGTGGTAATGTTAAAGAAATTATAGTAGAAGGTCTGTCTTCTATTCAGCCTCATGAGGACATTGCTAATGCCAGGAATCGGGCTATTGCTGATGCATTACGCCATGCAGTAGAACGAGTACTTGGTCTCTATATAGAAGAAGAAACTTTAATGGAAGATTTTTCTAAATTGGAAATTGCGGTTTACAAAGAGGCCAAGGGGCATGTGGTTACTTATGAGATAGTAGAAGGTTCTGAAAAAATAGAAGGAGGTATTTACAGCTTAAGAATTAAGGCCACCATTTGTTTAGAACCTCGCATACTAGTCATTATTCCTGAGAAATATAACGGGAAAGAAATAATAGATGGTATAGTTGGATCGACTATTATTGATGGATTGCTTAAAACTGGTTTTTCAGTTATAGGTAAACAGGAGAGGGAAAGTATATATAGGAATCCTTTAATTAAGAGAGTTTTAGAAGGGGATAAGAAAGCAGTTTTAGAACTTGCGATGTATTATGGGGCAAATGTGGTTATAGTTGGTAAGGGGAATAGTGAGCAAGTGAGTATGATATCAGATTTTCATTCTGTTCGAGCTTATTTAGAAGTGCAAGCTTTTAAGACAGATGAAGATATGATTATTGCAGCTCACAGTCTACAAATTTCTGGGGCAGGGATTACAGAGAATAGTGCAACCAAAAAAGCCTTTAGTTTAGCAGGTGAACAGATGGCTGATTATTTAGTTGAAAAATTTGCTGAATTTCGAAGCCCTGAGGAAATTCAGGAGGTTAGTTTGCTTATTGATAATTTAAAAAGTGAGTCCCAATTTAACCAATTGAAAGAAAATATTGGTAAAATGCTTTTGGTTATTGAGGTAAAAGTTAATCTTTTCGAAAACAAAAAAGCTGAATTATTAGTTAAGACTTTAGGAGACATTCAAGAATTAGTTGAGGATTTGAATACTATAAATTTTATTGATTTAGATATTAACAAAGTGAATGAACATACTATTCAAATTATAATAAAATAATATATTAGTTAAAATCATTGAAAATATTTAAAAAAATATATTTTATTGAGATAGATTTATTTATTATTAAGATGGGGAGACTATTTTTATGATGCTTTGCCATAAATCTCTAAAATATTTAATAATATTATTCATTTTTTTATGCTTGATTACTTTAAAAGCAGCATCTAATTCTAATCTATCTCAGATATATTTAGAAAGGGCAAAACTATTTTACCAGACGGGCTTTACCAATGAAGCAATAGAAGAATGTGAAAAAATCCTTATTTCTCAGCCTGATAATGACGAAGCTCAAAACATAATAACCGAAATTAAGTCCAAGTTCAAAGATAGCGAAACACCTTATCTCTTATTCATTCGTGAGTTTGGCCCTCAAGGTTTCCAAGACGGAGAATTATCTACCTCTATTACCCTTACTGTAGATGATGAGGATAATGTTTATGTTGCTGATAGATATAATCATAATATTCAGAAATTTAACTCACAAGGAAATTTATTATTAACTTTTAGTAAGGAAAGAAACAAAAGAGATAATTTTTTCCGACCTATAGACATATGTTATCAAAATAATACTATATTTGTAGTTGATTCATTTTACCACGAAATACGGCAATTCAGTTTAGATGGAATTCCCTTAAAAGTTATTAATATTAAATATATAGAGAAACCTATAGGTATAGCTGTTGATGAAGAGCTAAATATTTTCCTTTTAGATTCTACCAAAGTTCAAAAATTAAATATAAATGGCGAATTAGAAAAGACATTTGGAGAAAATATACTATTAAATCCTAAGGAAATTACTTTAAATAGAGAGGGTAATATCTTAATTATTGATATTGATAAAAACCCTTTAAAACTTTTTAATAAAAATGGGTATGTTTTGGATCAATTTGGGGATAATATAATAGAGGAACTGGTAGGAATTGCTGAAGATAAAGAAGGTAATTTTCTATTAATTGACCGAGCAAAAGACAAGGTGCTCGGATTTGATGAAAAAGGTAAATTTTTAACTCAATACCCAATTAATCAAACCAAATTGATTAATCCTTTGGATATAGCTACTTCTCCGCATAATCTGGTTTATATTGCTCATCAAGGAAAGAACCGTATATTAGAATTTCAACATAAATATGCCCGCAGCAAAGAAGAACATTTTGCCTTAGGTGAACTGTATTTACTAGAACAAATTAATCTTTCGGCTATCGAGGAATTCCAAAAAGCCATTCGATTAGGTTTAGACACTTCCAGGGTATATTATCTTCTCGGACGCGCCTATCACCAGGAGGGAAAATGGGATCAAGCTATTAGTGAGTATGAAAAAGCTATTCAAATAAATCCTCAAGCAGAAATATATTTTTATTGTGGGAATGCCTATTATGCTAATCATTTATACGAAAGGGCGGCTCTAAATTTTCAAAAAGCCCTCATTCTCGACTCCAAGGATATAAACTCTCTTAATAATCTTGGTTATGCATATTTAAACCTAAATAAGTTGGATGATGCTTTTAAAATATTTTCTGAGGTATTAGCATTAGATTCTAATTATGTTGAGGCTTTAATTGGTCGGGGGATAGTTTTTTATAAAAATAAAAAATATGAGCAAGCTATTAATGAATACAAAAAAGTTTTGGAGATCGATTCAACCAATAAAAAGGTCAATTATTATATCGGACAATCTTATTATGCAAATGGAAAATATAACGAAGCTATTAAAATTTTAGAAAAAGCTTCTGCCGAGGGACCTTATTTTGTAGATTCACTCTATTACTTAGGGCTCACTTATCAGGAAATAGGTGAAACTGATAAAGCAATTGAGATTTTCCAATCAGCTCTAATGATTGCTCCTGGCCGGGAAGATATTAAGCAAGCCATATTTAAAATTCAGCATTAGCATTAGCAATGCTTTGAAACAAAATAGGTGTAAATTTTTTAATCCAAATTGGTTTGATAAATTCACCTAAATTAATAATATTTAAAATAGAAAGGAGATTTATAAAATGAAGAAATTCTTATACATCTTAATTATCTTTGTCTTGGTCTTTAGTTTAGGAAATGCCTTTGCCCAGGAAAATGTACTTTCGCAAAAAGTTAGTGAACTTGCTGCTAAATTAGCCTTTGCGGTAGAAGGTTATGTGGTTGGGGTATCTGATGAGATAGTTTATATTAATCTTGGGCAAGAATCAGGTATTGTGGAAGGTATTAAATTTGAAGTAGTCAGGTTAGATAAGGACCATCCTTTTAAGATGGGTGATAAAATCATCGGTTACCCAGAGACAGAAGTTGGCCAAATAGAGATAACCAGGGTCAGAAAAGAAATGTCTCTGGCTAAAATAAACGAAAAAGTGATGGCTATACAGGAAGGTGATAAAGTTTATCAAGAGATAAAAAAAGTTACCCGCATAGCTATAACAGAATTTACTTACGGAGATGAATTTAATGATTTTACCAGAAATATCCAGGATATGCTTTATACTAACCTGATTCAAAAGGGAATGACTGTTGTTGAACGTGAGAAAATAAACCAGGTATTAGAAGAACTAGGGGAAAGCTTTAGCGGGATGATTGATTTTTCTACTGCAGCTGAGATAGGAAAGATGCTGGGGGTAGAAGCTATAGTAGTTGGTACAGTTGCTGATATGGGTAACTCTGTTGACCTTAGAGCTCGCTTGGTGGATGTAGAAAAAGGTGCGGCCATAACTGCTGCTCAAACAGATGTGGTTAAAGACCCTAGCATTATGGAACTTCTTAAAAGCAGGATAAGGAAAGCAACCTATGTTAGGGGAGAGACGATGACTCCGGAAGAAAAAGGAGTTTCTGAAGAAGTTCCATATGCACTAAAGGTTATTTCTATCAATACAGATTCCTCATGGAAAGTCTTTGATAATGAATTGGATGGATGGAACACGGTTAATTTTGATGATTCTTATTGGTATAGTTGTGAAGAAATGTTTGATATTGATGGTCTCGGAATAGCAAAAGCAATATGGTATCCTGGAGTTCCTAAACCTTCAAAAACTTTTTTTAGGAAAATCTTGGAAATAAATGGTTCTAAAATTTTAAGTGGTAAATTATTTATTTGGATTTACTCTTATGCTTCACCTACGATCTATGTAGATCTCTTCGTTAATGATGCATATGTTGGCAAATGCCAAGGAACATGCTATCCCGAGAAACCAATAGAATTCAATATAGTTTCCCTTCTTCGCATAGGGAAAAATGTTATCGCAATTAAAGCTGATTTCGAAAGAGGACCAAGTTCCGATTATTACTGGGGAGCAACAGGTGACATTAAGTATCAATGATAATTTACTAATATTTAAACAGATAAGAACCCTAATTTCATATCAGCCATTTGAAGATAGAACAATTCAGTTCAATTTTTTTATTAAAAATCTAGAAAATAGTCCACGTGCTTTCTGGATAGGAGAAAAAACCTATTTAATTGATAATTTGACTAACATATACTCCAGCCCAATTACTTCTATATCTAAAGATTCTGAAGAAACAGTTACTCTTATACAAAATTATAATGTGGGGTTTACGGTAAGTTTCTCTAAATTGCAAGAAGGAATTGAAGCTGTTGCTTTGGAATTTTATTTGCCATGGTGGGATAACTACTATGGACACTGGGGTGGTGAGGATACAGTGTCTTTTGGTCCTATAAAGTTAAAATAATCTAAAAATTTTAAGTATTAATTCTTATGCCAAATTTAAGACAGTCTTGTACTGAGATATGTAGAATCATCAATTATTGTAAATTTTTTAATCCAAATTGGTTTGATAAATTCACCTAAATTAATAATATTTAAAATAGAAAGGAGATTTATAAAATGAAGAAATTCTTATACATCTTAATTATCTTTGTCTTGGTCTTTAGTT